>Ga0216301_1000191_pt1 | contig 17426 bp, 14 predicted proteins | sample 4hB_Boncat_minus_FD_156203 | JGI IMG/M metagenome (GOLD analysis project Ga0216301, IMG submission 156203) | Terrestrial sediment cell enrichment communities for BONCAT metagenomics from Utah, United States - 4hB_Boncat_minus | ecosystem: Environmental > Terrestrial > Deep subsurface > Rock...
GCGTCTATTTCATCACCCAGAACCCGATCGACATTCCCGAGGACGTCGCCGGCCAGCTCGGCAACCGGATCCAGCACGCGCTGCGCGCTTTCACTCCGCGCGACCAGAAGGCGATCAAGGCGGCGGCCGAGACCTTCCGAATCAACCCTCGGCTCGACGTCGAGACGTCGATCACCGAGCTGAAGGTCGGCGAAGCGCTGGTCTCGGTGCTCCAGGAGGACGGCTCGCCGACGCCTGTCGAGCGGACTCTGATCAAGCCGCCGCGCTCGCGTCTCGGGCCGCTCACGCCGAAGGAGCGGGCGATCATCCAGTCGGTCTCGCCGCTCGACGGAAAATATGACGAGACCGTCGACCGCGAGAGCGCCGAAGAGATATTGCAGGCGCGCGGCGAGGAAGCGGCAGCGGCGGCGGCCTCGATCAAGGCGGAGAAGCAGGACGCGAAGGACGCAGCCGAGCGCGCCAAGGTCGAGGCGCGCCAGCACGCCGCCGAAGCGCGGGAGAAGGCGCGGATCGAACGTGAGCGCAAGGCCAATCCGTCATTGGGCCAGGATCTCGTCCGGCAGGTCGGCAAGTCGGTCCAGCGCCAAATGGTGAACAAGGTTGCCGGGTCGCTCCTCCGCGGCCTGCTCGGCGGCCTCTTCAAGGGAAGATAGATGGCGACACAGGGTGGCGCGCCGCCGCGGGCCGCAACGGGAGCCGCTTCCCTCCCGGAGCTGACGCTGAGGGGGGTCCTGCTCGGTGCTCTCATAACCCTCATGTTCACCGCGGCGAACGTCTATCTCGGCCTCAAGGTCGGGCTGACCTTCGCGACCTCGATCCCTGCCGCAGTCATCTCCATGGCCGTGCTACGTTTCTTCGCGTCCTCCAACATCCTCGAGAACAACATCGTCCAGACCGTCGCATCTGCCGCGGGCACGCTTGCGGCGATCTGCTTCGTTCTGCCGGGCCTCGTGATGGTGGGCTGGTGGCAGGGCTTTCCCTTCTGGACCACCTTCTTGGTCTGCGCGATCGGCGGCACGCTCGGCGTGATGTTTTCGATCCCGCTGCGGCGTGCGCTGATCACCGATTCGGACCTTCCATATCCCGAAGGTGTGGCGGCCGCCGAAGTGCTGCGCGTCGGCGCCGCCTCCCGCGAAGGCGCGGCCGAGACAAAGGCGGGGCTCGCGACGATCGTCCGCGGCTCCCTTGTATCGGCCGCCTTTTCGCTGGTGATCGCGATGCGCTTCGCGCTTGGCGAAGTGGGCCATTATTTCCGCGTCGGCGCATCGGCCACCGGATTTGCGGGCACGCTCTCCTTCGCGCTGATCGGCGCGGGACATCTGGTGGGGCTCTCGGTCGGCCTGGCGATGCTGCTGGGACTGTTCATCGGCTGGGGCGTGGCAACGCCGGTCCTCACGGCCCTCGCCGCCGATCCGGGCGGCAGCGCGGAAGCCTTTGCAAGCAATATCTGGCGGACGCAGGTGCGGTTCGTCGGCGCCGGGGTGATCGGGGTCGCCGCGGTCTGGACCCTGGTCCGGATCATGGGGCCGATCGTGCGCGGCATAAGCTCGGCCATGGCCGCTTCGAAGGCGCGGAGCAGCGGCGAAGGCGTGCTCCCGCTGGCCGAGCGCGACATTCCGATCGGCATCGTCGCCGCGGTATCGCTCGGAAGCCTCATCCCGATCGCGTTCCTGCTCCACGCCTTTCTGGCGGGCGGTCCACTGGCGCCGATATCAGCGGGGCTGATCGCCGGAACTCTGGTCTACATCCTGATCGCGGGCGCCTTCATCGCCGCCGTATGCGGCTACATGGCGGGCCTGATCGGCGCCTCGAACAGCCCGATTTCGGGCGTCGGCATTCTCGCCGTCCTCGGCGCGTCGCTGCTGCTCGTCCTGGTTGCGCCTCCGATCGCCGATCCGGCAGCCACTGCGCAGCTCATCGCTTACGCCATTTTCGCGACCGCGATCGTGTTCGGCGTCGCCACCATTTCGAACGACAACCTCCAGGATCTCAAGACCGGGCAGCTCGTCGGCGCGACGCCGTGGCGCCAGCAGGCGGCTCTGGTGATCGGGGTGGTTTGCGGATCGGCGGTGATCCCGCCGGTGCTCGATCTGCTCAACGAAGCATATGGCTTCGCCGGCGTTGCAGGGGCGGGGGAGAATGCGCTGCCCGCTCCGCAGGCCGCGCTCATCTCGGCGCTCGCTGCAGGGGTACTCGGAGGAGGGTTGGACTGGAGCCTGATCGGCATCGGGGCGGGGCTCGGCGTGCTCCTGATCCTGCTCGACGCCGGCCTCAGGCGAAGCGGAAGGATCAGCCTGCCGCCGCTGGCGATCGGCATCGGCATCTACTTGCCGATGGGGACGACGATGATGGTGGTAGTCGGCGCCGTCCTCGGCCGGTTGTACGACCGGCGGGCGGAGCGGCGAAGCGCGGATCCGGAGGCCGCCAAGCGCATGGGCGTCCTGATGGCGACTGGCATGATCGTCGGCGAAAGCCTGTTCAATGTCGCGCTGGCGGGGCTCGTGGTCGGCAGCGGCAGCGATACGCCGCTCGCGCTGGTCGGCGATGCGTTCGGCACCGTCGCCGCGATCGGCGGCACCTTGCTGTTCGTTGCTCTGGTCGGCTGGCTTTACCGGCAGAGCGCGCGCACCGCTCAATAGCCGAACAGCGCCACTCCCCGATGTCCCTCGAGGACGTATTTGCGAAGCTCCTCCGCGCTCCAGTCGTGCTCGACCCCCGCCTCGCGCTGCTTGACGAGATCGACGATGGCGCTGTTGACCGGAGCCTCGCGGCCGATCGAGCGGGCGAGCTTCACCACCTCGCCATTCAGATAGTCGATCTCGGTCGGGCGCCCGATCGCGAAGTCGTCGGCCATTGAGGAGCGCGCCTTGGCGTCGATCTTCTGGACTCGGAGGAGCAGGTTGTTGAACACGAAATCCGGCGCGGCGATGGCGTGCGGGAGGAGCCGAGGCGGGATCGGGCCGATCTGCGCCGGCTCGATACGCGCGACTTTGAGGATTTCGAGCGCCTCGACGATCGAGGCGGCGACGACGCGGCGATAGTCGCGCTTGCCGAGCTGCCCCAGGAGCGTCTCGCCTGACAAGGCGTTCACCGCATTGTTGAGGTTGATGAGGAGCTTGCCCCAGGCGACCCCCTTCATGTCCTTCGCGAGCGTCAGCCGCGCCGGCCCTTTGCCCACCGCCGCCGCCAGCCGCCGGGTCGCGTCGCTGTCCCCGGAAACGAGGTCGCCAGAGGTGCCCTTATGGAAGCGGCCGCCACCGAGACGGGCGACGTTGAAGGGCACCATACCCTGGATCACCTCGAAGCGGCGGAGCTGCGCCCGCAGCGTCTCGGCATTGCTGACCCCGTTCTGGAAGCTGATCACGGCCGCGCCTTTGCGGGCGTGGCGGCCGATCTGCTTCGCCGCTTCCCAGGTGCCGGTGCTTTTGACCGTGAGGAGGATGATGTCTGCCTTGGCGAGAATTGCCGGCTTGCTCGTGAAGTCGATCAGATCGTGCGCGAGGTGCACGCGCCAGCCGTTATAGTCGCTGAGGCCGAGGCCGTTCTGGGCGAGCTCTTCCTGGATGCTCACGCGGCCGAGGAAAGAGACCTTGCATCCCGCCGCCGCCCAGGCGCCGCCGACGAAGCAGCCGACGGAGCCCGCGCCGAGGACGACGATGTGCGGCGATGCTGCCAAGGCTCAGCCCCGGCCGCGATAGCCGGGCACGTCCTGCGCTGGAACCCAGAGGCCCGCGGGCGGATCGCCCGTCTGCCAGAAGACGTCGATCGGCATCCCGCCGCGCGGATACCAGTATCCGCCGATCCGGAGCCACAGGGGCTTCATCTCCTGGGCGAGCCGCTCGGCAATTCCGACCGTCACGTCCTCGTGGAACCCGCAATGGTTGCGGAACGAGCCGAGAAACAGCTTCAGCGACTTCGATTCAACGATCGTCTCGCCCGGCGCATAATCGAGCACGAAGTGCGCGAAATCGGGCTGCCCGGTGACCGGGCAGAGCGAGGTGAATTCTGGCGCCGTGAAGCGGACGAGGTATGGCATTCCGGGACGAGGGTTCGCTACATAATCGAGCTGCGCCTCGTCGGGAGAGGCCGGTATTGCGCTCGCTCGTCCAAGATGGGTGAGGTCCATGCGCGGCTCTTTAGAGGCTCCCCACGCTGCTGTCATGTTCGGGCGCTAACCAATGCTTCACCATGATCGGGTAGCCCGAAAGGGCAATGGTGTTCGAAACTACAGCTCTCCAGCCGGTCGAGGCGGCGCTGGCATCCGCAGGTGTGCAGCTCGCGCACATGCTGCTGTCGCCCGGATCCAAATTCTCGGTGGCTGCTATCGCCTGCACGATCCTCATTGCGGCCATGTTCGTGCTCAGCCGGCGAACCCGCCTGCGCCAGGTGCGACTCAAGGTGCTCCTGCGCGGGCTCTTTCCGCGGCGCCTGTGGCGAAGCGCATCGGGCAAGGCCGACATAACTTGGTCTGTTTTCAACATCTTCATTGCGGGCCTGCTGTTCAGTTGGGCGGTTCTCTCGGCGCAGCAGGTGAGCGCATTAGTGCAGTCCGGCCTCGGGAGTGCCTTCGGGTCACCGTCACCGACAGCCCTTCCGGCTGCGATCTGCACGGCCGCGATGACCCTCGGTCTGTATCTGGCCTTCGAGCTTGCCTATTGGGTCGACCATTATCTCAGCCACAAGGTGCCGCTGCTGTGGCGTTTTCACATGGTCCACCACTCGGCCGAGACGCTGTCGCCGCTGACCAACTTCCGAGTGCATCCGATCGACAGCATCGTCTTCTACAATATCGTGGCGCTGTTCATGGGCACGACGGAAGGCCTGCTGAGCTTCGGCTTCGGGCGCAGCGAGAGCGGGTTGGCGATCGGCGGCACGAACGTCCTCCTGCTCGCTGCAGGCATGGTGCTGACTCATCTCCAGCATTCGCACCTGTGGATCAGCTTCAGCGGCCGCAGCGGCCGGTTTGTGATCAGCCCCGCCCATCATCAGATCCACCATTCGGCCGATCCGCGCCACTTCGACAAGAATTTCGGAAGCAGCCTCGCGCTGTGGGACTGGCTGTTCGGAACTTTGCACGTGCCGTCGCGCGAGAAGGAGAAGCTGAGCTTTGGAGTTGTGACGCCCGGCTATGACCCGCACAGCCTCGTGTCGGGGCTCGCCGAACCGGTTCTGGCTACTGTTCGAGTGACTCCTCTCTCAAGGCCCGCCTGTCCCACGCCCTAGAAACGCGGCTATGCTCCGCCCCGAGCGACGAATCGGAGGGCAGGATGAAGCGTTTCCATCGCCACATGATTTGCGGGCTAATCGGATCCGCGCTCGCCGCCGCTGCGGGCGGGCAAGTCCCACAGCCTGCCAAGGTTGAAGCGGTAAAGCCGCGCGTCGGCGCCAATCCCGCCCCGCTTCGCCAGCCGGGCGAGGGGGCGGGGCCGTTCCGGAAGATGGTGATCCGCGGCGCGATGCTGATCGACGGCACCGGAGCGCCCCCGCGCGGGCCGGTCGACATCGTCGTGGAGCGCAACCGGATCGCGGACATTCTGGACGCCGGGACGCCCGGCCTTCCGATGAAGCAGGGGCGCGAGCCCCGCGACTTCGACCATGAGGTGGACGCTACGGGGATGTACGTGCTGCCCGGCTTCATCGACATGCACGTCCACGGTAGCTCCGCGGACAAGGCGCCGGACCTCGGCTATTCCTACAAATTATGGCTCGCGCACGGAGTGACGACGGTGCGCGGCGTCAATCTCGCTCCGCACGAAGTGTCGCGCGTGGAAAAAGCGCGCTCGGCCCGGAACGAGATCGTCGCTCCCCGGATCTTCGACTATCAGCGGCTCGGCCAGGGCTGGCCGAATGGCCGAGTGCTGACTCCCGAACAGGCGCGGCAATGGGTCCGCTGGGCGGCGAAGAACGACATCGACGGAATCAAGTTCGGAATCGGGCCCACCGAGGGGCCGGAGGTCTTCCGCGCTGCGATCGACGAGGCAAAGAAGGTCGGTCTCGGCACGACCGCCCACCTGACGCAGACCGGCGTCGCAATGATGGACGCTCGGCAGGCGGGCGAGGCGGGGCTCGAAACCGTCACGCACTTCTACGGGCATATGGAAGCGCTTCTGAAGAACGGAGCGATCCAGGATTATTCGACCGCCTACAGCTTCAACGACGAGCAATATCGCTTCGCCGAGGTTGCCGACATCTGGGACGACATCCATGAGCCCGGCAGCCCTGAGTGGAACGCCTATCTGGAGGCGCAGAAGGAGCGCGGAGTCACCTTCGATCCGACCATGACCATCTACGCCGCCTCGCGGGACCTGATGCGCGCGCGCAATGCGGACTGGCACGACAGATATACGATGCCGCAGCTCTGGTCCTTCTTCCAGTCGTCGCGGGAGAATCACGGCTCCTACTTCTTCGACTGGACGACCCGGCACGAAGTCCAGTGGCGCAACTTCTACCATCGTTACATGCGGCTTCTGAACGACTACAAGAATATCGGCGGGCGGGTCGTCACCGGCACCGATTCAGGCTTCATCTTCAAGACCTACGGCTTCGGCTTCCCCGAGGAGATGGAGATGCTGCAGGAGGCGGGGTTCAACCCGCACCAGGTGATCCGGGCGGCGACGATGAACGGCGCACTGACGCTCTACCAGTCGAAGGGCGTCACCGATCCGCCGATCGGCATGGTGCGTGTGGGCAAGCTCGCCGACCTCGTCATCGTCAAGGAAAACCCGCTTCAGAACTTCAAGACGCTCTACGGCACCGGCACGCTTCGCCTCAACGAGACGACGCAGAAGCTCGAACGCGTCGGTGGGGTCAGCTACACGGTGAAGGACGGCATCGTCTATGACGCAAAGAGGCTGCTTGCCGACGTCGCCGACATGGTGTCGGCGGAGAAGCGGCGCCTGGGCTGGCCCGAGCAGGGGCTTCCACGTCCATGAGGTGCTTCCGCGGGCGCTGCGGCCGTGCCATAGCTCTCCGCACTCAACCGCTGGTAGTCCGATGGTCGCTCGCCTCCGCACGATATTGCCGCTGTCGCTCGCTCTCCTCGCCGCCGTTCCCGCAGCGGCTCAGCCGCCGGCGCCGGGGGCGACGCAGCCGAAGGAAGCCGCTCCGCCGACGCGGGAGCCGAACGTCTCCATCACCCGCCACAGCGGCACGTTCGGCGGGCAGCGGATCAACTATACGGCGAGGGCCGGCGAGACTTTCCTGAAAGCGGAGGACGGCACTCCGCGCGCGGCGATCTTCTCCATCTCCTACGTGAAGGAGCCGCGCGACCCGAGCCGGCCGATCACCTTCCTGTTCAACGGCGGGCCGGGGTCCGGCTCGCTCTGGCTGCACATGGGCGCCTTCGGGCCGAAACGGGTCGCAATCCCGTCCGACGCGCGCGATGACGGCGCTCCGCCCTATCCCCTCGTCGACAATCCGGACGCCTTGCTCGACGTCACCGATCTGGTGTTCATCGATCCCGTCGGCACCGGCTTCAGCCACGCGCTGGGCAAGACGGAGCCGAAGGAATTCTACGGCGTCACCAAGGACGCGGAATCGGTCGCTCAGTTCATCCGGCTCTGGCTGAACGACAACGGCCGCTGGAACTCGCCCAAATATCTGGGCGGCGAGAGCTACGGTACGACCCGTACCGCCGCGGTGGTGAACCAGCTCGAAGGCACGTACAACGACGTCGCCCTTAACGGGCTCCTCCTCATCTCCACGGTCTTGGACTTTGGTGCGGGCGCCGACGTGCCGGGCAACGAGATGACCCACATCCTGAACCTGCCGTCCATGGCCGCGACCGCGCTATTCCATGGCAAGGCGCAGGCGCCGTCCACCGAGGCTTTCGTCGAGGAAGCGCGACGCTTCGCGATCGGCCCATATGCAGCGGCGCTTCTCAAAGGGCAGAAGCTGGGGGCCGAGGAGCGCGCCTCCGTGCGCCGCGAGCTCGCCCACTTCACCGGGCTGTCCGAGGCCTATCTCGAGCAGGCGGACCTGCGCGTGGAGCCCTCCCGTTTCTACAAGGAGCTGCTTCGCGACCGCGGCCTCACCATCGGCCGGCTCGACAGCCGCTATACGGGGCGCGACTATGACAATGCCGGCGAGCGCCCGGACAACGATCCCAGCTTCTACGGGATCGATGCCGGCTACACGGCGGCAATCAACACGCACCTGCGGCAGAACCTGAATTTCAAAAGCGACCGAAGCTACGTCTCGATCGGCGGCTTGGGCGCACAGTGGGACTGGCGGCTCGGCGGCGGGCGCGACAACGACGTCTATGTGAACGTCACGCCCTATATCGGCCGGGCGATGCGCGAGAATAGCGGCCTCCGGGTGTTCGTCGCCCAGGGATGGTACGATTTCGCGACCCCGTTCTTCGCCGCCGAATATGCCCTGAGCCGCACCGGCATCCCGCAGGACCGGGTCGAATATCAATATTACGGCTCCGGCCACATGATGTACGTCCGCGACCAGGACCGGGTGAAGCTCAGCCGCGACATCCGCGACTTCATCCGCAGGCGATAAGTTGCGGGCTGCGGCGATCCTGACCCGGCTCGCTTTCCCGCTGCTCGGCTTGGGTGCGGCCGCGGCCGAGGCCCAGCCACCGCTCCTCGACCCGGCGCACGGCTCCGCCATCGCCGCCGAGGTGTCCGGCTCCGCGGCGAAGCGGACGATCCAGGCGATGGCGATGCACCACCGGATGCGCGGCTCCGAAGGCTTCCGAGCCGCAGCGGAGCTCGTACGGGACCGGCTGAAGGAATACGGCCTCCAGGATGTCGGAATCATCTCGCTGCCGGCCGACGGGCGCATCTTCTACGGCACCCAGCGCTCTCGCCCCGCCTGGAACGCCAGCTTCGCCGAATTGTGGGAACAGCGGCAGGAGGGTGGCCGCTGGCCGGACTCGGTTCGCGTCGCATCCTGGGCGGAGCAGCCCATCAGCCTTGCGCAGGACAGCGTCAGCGGCCGCGCCGAGGCTGAGCTGGTCGATGTCGGCGCCGGCACCTCTGCCGCCGATTACGCTGGCAAGGACGTGCGCGGAAAGCTGGTCCTCACCTCCTCCCAGCCCGAGGCCGCCGCGCCGCTCGCCGTCGGCGAGCACAAGGCGGCGGGGATCGTCTCCTGGGCGCAGAACCAGCGCCAGGCCTGGTGGGGTGAGGACGAGAGCCTCATCCGCTGGGGCCATCTCAGCACCTGGAAGCACCCGACCTTCGCCTTCATGGTCCCGCCGGCACAGGCACGTGCGTGGCAGGAGCGCCTCGGCCGGGGTGAGCCGGTGCGGCTTCGCGCCCGCGTCGAGGCCGGCAGAACGCCAGGCGCCTATCTCATTCCGACCGCACTCATCCCGGGCCGCGACCGCACAAAGGAGATCGTCTTCTCCTGCCATCTCGACCATCCGTCCCCAGGCGCAAACGACAATGCGAGCGGGTGCGCGGGCATCCTCGAAGTGGCGCGCAGCCTCAGCCGCTTGATCGGCGAAGGAAAGCTGCCGCAGCCGCGCCGGTCGATCCGCTTCATCTGGCCGGCCGAGATCGAAGGAACGATCGCGCTTCTGAACGCGCGGCCCGAATTCGCCCGCCGCACTTTGGCGACCGTCCATCTCGACATGATCGGCGGCAACACCGAGATCACGAAATCGGTTCTCAAGGTCGAGGGCTCGCCGCCAAGCCTGCCGAGCTTCGTCGGCGATGTCGGTTTCGGCATCGCGCGCTGGGTCAACGAACAGTCGCGGCTCTACGCCGACGAAGGCGCTGCGCCGTTTCCGCTGGCCGATCCGGAAGGCGACAAGCGCCCGCTTCAGGCCAATGTCGGCGGCTTTTCGGAAGGAAGCGACCACCAGGTCTGGGCGGAAGGGAGCTGGCGTATCCCGGTCATCTACATCGCCGACTGGCCGGACCGTTACATCCACACTCAGAAGGACGTGCCGGCGAACATCGATCCGACGAAGCTCAAGCGCGCGATCTTCATCGCCGCGGCGTCGGCCTGGGCTTTAGCGAACCTGGACGCGGCGTCGCTGCCACGCCTCATTCCGCTGCTTGAAGCCGAGGCCGCCGAGCGGCGCGCATCGGCAATCCGCCGCTCGGCCACGCTGCCTGTCGGCGAGGCCGCGAACTTCTGGCGGCATCAGGCGGAATATGAGGCCGGATTGGGAAGCTCGCTCGCCCGGTTTGGCCTCCCCGCCAAGGAAACCGCGCCGCCGCCTGCCCAAGCGGCAGGCGAGGGCCCGGTTTACCGCCGCGTCGCTTCGCTCAAAGGGCCGATGAACGCGTTCGGCTATAGCTGGCTGGACGACCAGCTCGAGCAGAAGCGGCTGGAACGGCCGGCGCTGCTCTCGAGGACCCCGAGTTTCGAAGGCCCGAGCTTCGGCTATGAGGCGCTGAACCTCGTCGACGGCCGCCGAACGGTAAGTCAAATCCGCGACGATCTCGCCGCCACCGTCGGCCCTGCGCCGGTGGAGGAAGTGGCCGCTTTCCTGGCAACGCTGGCGCGGCTCGGCGCCGTCGAGACGGCGCGCTGATCGAAAGGAGCCCGATGCAGTCTCTCGTCTCAACCGAATGGCTCGCGTGCGAGCTTGGAGCGCCCGACCTGCGGGTCATCGACGCGACCATCTTCCTGCCCGGCGCGGGCCGGAACGCGAGCGCCGAATATGAGGCGGAGCATATTCCCGGCGCCGTCTTCATGGATCTCGACGAGATCGTCGACAGTGCAAACTCCGCGCCGCACATGCTCCCGCCCGAGCACAAGTTCGCCAGCCGAATGCAGTCGCTCGGGCTCGGCGACGGCAGCCGCTTCGTCGTCTACGACAATTCGCCCCTCCACAGCGCCGCCCGCGCCTGGTGGATGCTGAGGATCTTCGGCGCGCACTATGTCGCTATCCTCGACGGGGGGCTGCAGAAGTGGAAGGCCGAGGGGCGCCTGTTGGAGAGGGGCAAACCCGAGCTGCGGCACGGCCATTTCACGCCGATGTTCGACAGCTCCGCGGTGGCCGACAAGCAGTTCATGAAGAGCCTCCTCGGTGCGGGATCGCACGAGATCGTCGATGCGCGGGGCGCCGGCCGCTTCGCCGGCGAAGAGGAAGAGCCGCGTCCCGGAGTCGCTCCCGGTCACATGCCGGGCGCGCGCAACCTTCCGCAGAGCGAGCTTTTCAAGGCGGACAATAGCTGGAAGCAGGGGGACGAGCTCCGCGCCGCCTTCGATGCCGCGTGCGTCGATCTTACCAAGCCGATGGTGACGACCTGCGGTTCAGGCGTTACCGCCGCCGTGCTCCTGTTCGGGGCGCACCTCCTGGGTAAGGACGACGTGATGCTGTACGACGGAAGCTGGTCCGAATGGGGCGCAGATCCCGAGACGCCGAAGGCGACGGGGCGGGCATGAGCGAAGAGGAAGAGCGTCCGGACACGAAGCTCGTCTCGGGCGGGCGGCGCAAGGATTGGACGGGAGCGGTCGTGAACCCGCCGGTCTGGCGCGCCTCCACCATCCTCTTCGACACCGTCGCCGACATGCGCGCGGCGCACACGCCCCAGGACGGCCGCCTCTATTACGGCCGCTACGGGACGCCTACCCAATGGTCTCTCGCGGAGGCGCTGACGGAGCTCGAACCCGGCGCGGCCGGCACCCGGCTCTTCCCGTCGGGTGTGGCCGCGATCTCCGTCGCGCTGATCGCGGTGCTTCGCCCCGGCGACGAGCTGTTGATGGTCGACAGCGTCTACGCGCCGACGCGGAGCTTCTGCGACGGCCTCCTGAAGCGCTGGGGCGTCACCACACGCTATTACGATCCGCTGGTCGGCCGCGGCATCGCCGAGCTCATCGGCAAGAAGACCCGCGCCATCTTCCTCGAGAGCCCCGGCTCGCTGACCTTCGAAGTGCAGGACGTGCCCGGCATCTGCGCTGTTGCAAGGGAGCGGGGGATCGCCACTTTGCTCGACAACACCTGGGCAACGCCCTTCCTCTTTCCCGCCATCGCGGCCGGAGTTGACCTCTCGATCCTCGCCTGCACGAAATATGTGAGCGGCCATTCGGACGTGATGCTCGGCTCGGTGACGGCGACGGAGCCCTACTGGCGCACTTTGTGCGAGACGAGCCGCGTGTTCGGCCAGCATGTCAGTCCCGACGATGCCTTCCTTGCCGCCAGAGGCCTGCGCACCATGGGCGTGCGCCTCCGCCAGCACGAGGCGAGCGCGCTCAGCATTGCCGCCTGGCTGAAGCGCCAGCCGCAGGTGGCGCGGGTGCTCCATCCCGCTTTCCCCGACTGCCCCGGCCACGAATTTTGGGCGCGCGACTTCCGCGGCGCCTCCGGCCTCTTCTCCTTCGTTCTCAAGGGCGGCGGTGAAGCCGAGCGCGCCCGCTTCGTCGACGGGCTCAGGCATTTCGGCATCGGCTATAGCTGGGGCGGCTTCGAAAGCCTTGCGCTCCCGGTTGATCCCCAGCGCGTCAGGAGCGTTAGGCGCGAAGAGGAGGAAGGGCCGATGGTGCGGCTTCATATCGGGCTCGAAGATCCCGACGATCTCATCGCGGACCTCGGCGCCGGCCTTGCCGCCTACGAGGGCGCTGCGTGAGCGGCTTGCTCGGCGGCCTCGGAATCGAAGCCCCCGACTATCCGGCCATCCTTTCGGCGGGAGCGGCGATCGTCGTCGTGCTCCTCTCCTGGGGGGTCGGCCTGTTCGCCGCACGCAAGCTCGGGCCGCTCGCCGCTCGGCTCTGGGAGCGGCATGCCGGCTCGCGCAGCGAAGGCATTGCCGACCGGATGTGCGACCTCGTCCGCTATGCACTCGCGGCGCTGGTCCTCGCGGTCGCGATCATCGCCGAGCCGTGGCCGAACCTTTCGGAGCTGATCCTCGGCCTTGCGCTTGGCGGCTGGGTCGCGGTGCTCGTCGTGGGCGTCATCAGCGGCCTGCACATGCCGCGCTGGGTCGCACTGTTGCTCGGCGCCGTCGCATCGGTGTCGGTCTTCGCGGATGTCATCGACGGGCTGGAGCCGGTCACGGACATTCTCCACAAGCTTGGCTTCACCCTCGGCAAGACGCGCTTCTCGCTCCTCAGCCTGATCCAGGTTGGAGTCACGTTGCTGGTGCTGTTCGCGGTGGTGCGGCTCGCAAGCCGGGTCATCAACCATTCGATCAAGCGCTCGAAGACCCTCGACCCGACGCAGCAGCTGCTCACGCAGAAGCTCGTCGGCGTCGGCCTTCTCGTCGCTGCGTTCTTCATCGGCATCGACATTGCCGGCATCGACCTTACCGCGCTCGCCGTCTTCTCCGGCGCATTCGGCCTCGCCGTAGGCTTCGGCCTTCAGAAGACGTTCGGCAACCTCATCGCCGGCATCATCCTGCTGATGGACCGGTCGATAAAGCCCGGTGACGTGATCGTCGTCGGCGACAGCTTCGGCCACGTCACCAAGATCGGCGTGCGGGCCGTCTCGATCGTTACCCGCGACGGCAAGGAGCATCTGATTCCCAACGAGAATCTGATGACTCAGGAAGTCGAAAACTGGTCCTATTCCAGCACTGACGTGCGTGTGCACATCCCGGTGGGCGTCGCCTATAGCTGCGACCTTCAGCTCGCCCAGAAGCTGATGATCCAGGCCGCGATGGAGCCGAAGCGGGTCCTGAAGGTGCCTAAACCGACCGTCTGGCTGCGCGCCTTCGGCGAAAGCTCGGTCGACCATGAAATCCTCGTGTGGATCAAGGATCCCGAAGCTGGGGTGGGCAATGTTCAGTCGGAGATTCTGAACCGGCTCTGGGTGTTGTTCCAGGAGAACGGTATCGAGATCCCATTCGCTCAGCGCGACATCCGCATCAAGGAGTGGCCGTCGCCGCCGCCCCCGCCGAGCGCTTAGACGCGGAGCAGCTTCAGGAGATCGGCAAGGCTGCGCTGAAGCTCGTTCGCGAGCTGCCGCGCTGCCGCGGCAGAGCGAGGCTCGCCGGCCGCCAGGAGGGCTTCGACACCGACTGCGGACCAGGCGACGGTTTCGCAGGCCAGCGCATCGAAGCGGCGGCGGATGATCGGCAGCGCATTGCCGTAGATGCTCGAGATCTGCGCGCCCTCATCTAAGGCCGAATCGCGGCAGGCCCGATCCGAGCCGCGGCCGGCCAGCTCCTCGACGAGCCCGAGCACGTGCCGGAGCTGCGCGATCTGCCGCCCCGCATCGAGCGGAGCGCCCGTGAACTGGCCGTGGGACTGGTGCGTCATGGCGCTGGAAACTAGCCGCTCACGGCTAAGGAAGAGCTAACGCCCTCCAGCGGCATTGCGGCCGGTGCCGCGCTGGGGCAGGGGCGGCGAAACGCTTCGAAGGATGTGCCGAATGAAACTTGCTTGCCTCGCCGCACTCGCAGTCGCCTGCACGTCCGCTCCCGCTTTGGCGCAGGAGGATACGGACACGGAAGTGCCCGGCAGCAGCGGCCTCGACATAAGCGCCGAGGCGAACCTCCTCTCGGACTTCCGCTTCCGCGGCATTTCGCGGTCGGACCGCGATCCGGCGGTGCAGGGGGCGCTTACGGTCTCCACTCCCGGCGGCTTCTATGTCGGCGCGCGCGGGACGAGCCTGAAGGACACGGGCAGGCTCGGCCTGGCGCAGCTCGACCTTTATGCCGGCTACACGGCCGATCTCGGGCTCGGCAGCTCGGTCGATGCGGGCGTTATGTACTTCGCCTTTCCAGATGCCGACGGAAAGAGCGACTATTTCGAGCCATACGCCTCGCTCTCGCATCAGCTCGGGCCGCTCCAGGGCACGGTCGGCGCCAAATACGCCCCGGAGCAGGACGCGATTGGCGGCGAGGACCTCCTCTATCTGTTCGGGGAGGTTGAGGCGGGGATACCGCTCACTCCCTTCACCTTCTCCGCCCACGCCGGGCGTCAGGACGCCGGGGCATTCGGCGACTATTGGACCTGGTCGGTCGGCGGGCGTGCGGGCCTTGGTCCGTTCCAGGCGGGGCTCCGCTATGTCGACACGGACCTTCCGAACCTTCCGAACGCCAAGGCGGGACTGGTGCTTTCGCTCGGTGTCCGCTTCTAGCCGCTTATTGCGGGGTCGAGGTGCGCGCTTCCTGGCCGTCGCCTTCCGGCACGGCGATGATGGTGGCCGTGGTCGAGCCCTTGTCGACGACGACGGTGTTCGGATCGCCGACGATCGAGCGCGCGCCGGGCGCGGCGTCCGCCGCCTGCACGTCGCGAAGCACCTGCTGCTCGGAAACGCTGCGCGGGGCCGGGCCGCCGAAGAGCGCCTGGATCGCCTGGGTGCGGACGTCGGTCGCCGGGGCCGCCTCGCCGGGACGCGGCGGCGTCAGCGCGAAGTCGGGCGGCACGACCAGGGGAGCGTTGCGTGCAACGGCGAACTCGTCCGGAGTGTTTCGGCCCGAAAGCCCGCCGCTCGCGCACCCTGCAAGAGCAAGGGCCGCGGCCGGCACGGCGAGAGCCAGTTTCACGATACGCATGTTGTCAAACTTCCTTCTTAGGCTTGCGGTCGCGCGTTAGCAGCGCCCGGAACAGCAATAGCAGAACGCCGATGGTAATGGCAGCGTCGCCGACATTGAAGATCAAAAATGGCCGCCATTCGCCGAAGTGGAGGTCCGCGAAGTCGACGACATAGCCGAAGCGGATGCGGTCGAGGATGTTCCCAAGCGCGCCGCCGAGCACGAAGCCGAGAGCGATCGCGTCCTGACGGCTCTTCTCGCGCCACAGCCAAACGACGACGCCGACCGAGATCGCCGCGGTGAGAAGCACGAGCAGCCACCGCCCAAGCTCGCTGTCGGCAGTGAGGAACCCCATCGAGACGCCACGATTCTCGACCCAGCGAAGGTCGAAGAACTTGAACAACCTGATCTCGCCGCGCTCCTGGAGCTGCAGCGGGTAGGTGACGACCCATTTCGTCGCCTGGTCGAGGACGAAGATGAGGCCCGCGAGGATGAAGGCGAGGGCGCGGTGATAGGTCAGCCCGGAGTCGTCCGCCGCATGGCTCGCCGGCCGGGCCTTCAAGGTCGTATCAGCCATTCACAACATCCTCGCAGCGGGCGCAGAGCGCGCCGTCCTCTTCCACTTCCGGCAAATGGCGCCAGCAGCGGCCGCACTTTTCACGGGCCGTGCGGGAAATGGCAACGGCGTCGGTGTCGCCGTGGGAGGCGGAGAGTTCCGAAACGATGCAGATTTCATCGAATTCCACAGATTCCACCGCATCGGCCGCGGCTTCGTCGCCAAGCGTGAGGGTGACGCCGGCCTCGAGGCTCGACCGGATCACCTTGTCGCGCCGGTAGGGCTCGATTGCTTCCGTAACGCGCGTGCGGACGGCTCGGACCGTCTCCCACTTCGCGCCCAGCGCCTCGCTGCGCCAAGCGGCGTCGATTTCGGGCCAGGTCTCGAGATGGACCGAACCGCCGTCCGGATAGCGGCTCCCCCAGACTTCCTCGGCGGTGAAGCAGAGGATCGGACTCATCCAGCGAACGAGCGCATGGAACACGGTGTCGAGCACTGTTCGATAGGCCCGCCGCTTCGGCGACGAGGGCGCGTCGCAATAGAGGCTGTCCTTGCGGATATCGAAGAAGAAGGCGGACAAATCGTCGTTCGCGAAGGTGCCGAGCAGCCGCGCATAGCGGTTGAACTCGAAGCCTTCGGCCGCCGTTCGAAGCTCCGCGTCGAGCTCGGCGAGGCGGTGAAGCACCCAACGCTCGAGCTCTGGCATCTCCGGCGCAGGCAGGCGCTCCTCCTCGGCGAAATCCGCCAAAGCGCCGAGCAGGTAGCGGAAGGTGTTGCGGAGCTTGCGGTAGGCATCGGAAGTGCCGGCCAGCACTTCCTTGCCGATCCGCACGTCCTCGAAATAGTCGGTCGATGCGACCCAGAGGCGGAGGATGTCGGCGCCATTGTCCCGAATGATCGCCAGTGGGTCGATGACGTTGCCGACGCTCTTGGACATCTTGCGCCCGTTCTGGTCGAGCGCGAAGCCGTGGGTCAGCACCGCCTCGTAGGGCGCCCGGCCGCGGGTGCCGCAGCTTTCGAGCAAAGACGACTGGAACCAGCCGCGATGCTGGTCGGAGCCTTCCACATAGAGGTCCGCGCGCACATCTTCGCCGTAGCGGGCCTCGACGACGTAGCTGTGCGTCGATCCGCTATCGAACCAGACGTCGAGGATGTCCTGGACGGGCTCGTAGTCGTCGAGCCTGTAGCCGTTGCCGAGCAAAGCCTGGTGGTCGGCCTTGAACCAGGCGTCGGCGCCGCCCTCGTGGAAGGCGCGGATGATGCGGCTGTTGACCGCCGGGTCCTTCAGATACTCGCCGCTCTTCCGGTTCACATAGAGCGCGATCGGAACGCCCCAGGCGCGCTGGCGGCTGATCACCCAGTCGGGGCGTCCTTCGACCATAGAGCGGATGCGGTTTTTTGAGCGTTCCGGGACCCAGCGTGTGTCTTCGATCGCGCGAAGGGCTGTGGCCCTCAAGCCCTCCCCCTGGAGGGGGAGGGTTGGG
>Ga0216301_1000192_pt1 | contig 17195 bp, 18 predicted proteins | sample 4hB_Boncat_minus_FD_156203 | JGI IMG/M metagenome (GOLD analysis project Ga0216301, IMG submission 156203) | Terrestrial sediment cell enrichment communities for BONCAT metagenomics from Utah, United States - 4hB_Boncat_minus | ecosystem: Environmental > Terrestrial > Deep subsurface > Rock...
GTGAGGGAGCGGAAGCTGCTCCCGTAATCGGACGTTCCCTGACGGTCGCGGTACTGCTCTTGGGTTCCTGTAACTCCTCACTTCAGCCATGACGGACCACTAGGAACCTCCCCACACGCAGAAGGGGGCTGCCCCCGCTCGGGACAGCCCCCTTCTGCTCTACAGCCCCTCGCTACGAGAAGCACTCTCATCCAGGGCGCTTACTTCTTGCGCCGCTTCATCAACCCAAACGCCGCCAGGCCCGGAAGCAGCAGCGCCATGGATCCGGGCTCCGGCGCCACTGCGGCGCCAGGAATTTCACCCAGTTCGCCCGACCGCTCGAGCGTCGGGGTCGAGGTGGTAATCTGGAGTCTCAGATAGTCCACCTGGAAGCTTCCAGACCCAACCAGGCTTCCCGGAGGGGGACCGTCATCCGAGAGATGCGTGCCGTTCAATGAGACCACTCCGTCACGGAGCAGGCTGCCGAAAAGTCCGAGGTCCAGATCTACGGACTTCTCTTCCATACGAAACGTGTTCTCCGTTGTGAACTGGTCGATCAGCCCGAACACCTGCACGCCGTCCAGGAAGAGGCGGTTCGGCCCATCCAGAGCGCGTGTGTAAGGCCCGCTGTCAAAGCCTCCCAGCCGGAGTGTCAGCGTCGCCTTCGTAATCGTCTCATTGGACCCCAGCAGCGAGAGACCGGAAAAACCTCCCGTCGGGGTGAAGGCCGGAAACGCCTTACCCTGCGCGATCAGGCGCTGATCCGTGAAGGGAGCGTCGTCGGCTGTCCGCCGCGAGGTGTTCACGTCCACGTTCCAATCCGGCGATGTCCCGAGGCCTCCGCCGAAGCCATCGATATCGCCATACAAGCCCGTATAGGTGGTGATAGTCTGTGCGGCCGCAGGCGTCGCATCGCTGCACAGCATCAGGGCCGCGAGAGCGCCCCAGATCGCGACCGCTAGTTTCATCTTGGGTTTCAACTGAAGTCTTCCTCTCTGACGGCAGGCGTCAACAACACCTGCGGTTACTGCCTATGTCTGGCGACAACTACTCTTGAGCGCACACGGCATCCGGAGCTAGTTTGAAAAAAATGATCAAGTTTTAATCTGCTCGGGTATCCAGGATGCCGTCCAGATCCCTATCCGGCTGCCCGTTTCCAGGCAAGTCTCTCAGAAGTCTCGCCCGCATTCGCAACGCATCCCGACGCCTGGCGTATCCGCAGTCGCGCTCCGCCTCATTTAGCAGGTCATTCTTTAGATACCGTCCGGCTAGAAGCCGTGCAATGAAAAAGCAAGCTGGTGGCTGCAACACAGACAATAGGTTGATACAGGACGTTATCCAATTCGACGGCCAACTCCAGCTCACGCCTCACTGCCCGTTGCCTGACGGACGCCAGGCAAAACAGGAACCCCTCGCCGACCGCTGCTTCCACACCTCTGCGCTGCGAGTCATCCTCTCGGCCCGCCCGGTTCTCCAATGGAGCCGGGGCTCAGCAGCTTCCCGGAGTTCCGGGCCGCACCACCGCTCTATCAGCGCGGCCCCACACAATGCCCCCACCCGGGCTATGCGGCCTCACCGCGGAGGCGCTCCCGGCGGCGTTGCAGACCCATAGCGCCAAAAGCGAACAGCCAGGGCAGGAGTTGGGCTCGCTGCCGGAAGACTAGGCCCACGTTTCCAAAAACCGCCGAATACAACAAGCCAAAACCCAAGATGAACAACAGCAGCACGAGTACATCAGGCAGTCGTTGACGGGCGCAGTAGACCGCGCCGGGTAGAACGCCAATCGCCAGCAGCCACCACCAGTAGATCATTTCCGGGAGCGTCGCCCGCATGCGGAGACTGGAGCCGCCGAACTGCCACGGGAACGGCGCGAGCAGAAGATGAGCGCCGCCCGCCAGCGTTCCCAGCACAAATGAGCTCAGATTGCGCCGCCGTGGCCGCACGCCTGTTCGGGAGCCGGGCGAACGCTGGTCCCCCGCCAGCCGGCTTCGGACAGCTTCCGCCGTGCGCGGCGTGAGATACCCCAGAACCGGACTCGTTTTCCGCAGCACGCCCGTCGCCATCACCAGCGCCAGGATGGCGGCGGCCGACAGCCCCTGCGTCCGGGCTCGACCCCGGCGTAGAAACAGGCCCGCCAGCAGGGAGCCGACTACTGAGAATAGGACGATATACGCGGCGTAGAAACGAAACACGTGCAGCGCCACGACGGCGTTCGCCACCAGCAGAATGTGCCCCACCGATGGCTTGCTGCTCTCCTGAAGGCGCAAACAGCCATAGACAGCCGCCGCTTCCAGGAACAGGATCACTGGCTCCTTGATCGTTAGGGAAGACCAGAGCACCAGCGAAGGGAACAGGCAGCACCACCACCCCGCCTGCCGGCCCACTTCCGAAGAGAAGAGCGTTGCGGCGGCCCGGTAGGCAAACACCGCGGCCAGTGCGCCGCAGCAACCGTTGAGCGCGGCCGCCACCAGCCGATAGGGGCTGCCGGTGACGAAGAAGAGCCCGCCGAGCGCTACCCCATAGCCGTTGCCCCGCGTCAAGGCCTGCACATACATCTCCAACGGAAGGCCCCAAAGCGGTATCTCCTGCTGTTTCCAGCGCTCATACAATCCGATGCCGGCCACCCACCCGCTCGCGTCTTCGTCGCCGGTCAGGTGAACCAGCCCCATTACATAGATTCCGACGGAAACCGCAAAGCGGATCGTCAACGCCGCTCCGAACAGGGTCCACTGGAAGCGGAGCGTTTCTCGATGCCGGGTCGTCGCGCCCAGAAGAGCCCCGCTCAGTAGCCCCAGGAGCAGCAACGTGGCTAAACCGGGTAGAAGGCCGGGGTCTTCCCTCATCTCGCCCCTATTAGCCCGATGCTAAACAAAGCGCCTCCTGCGACACCCTCCAAACGGACGTTCGCCTTTCAAACTGCGGGAAGCTGATGCGTTATGAGGAGTGGATGGCCGCAGTGGCCAGACGCGCAATGCTAATCCAGTAAGAGGGGTTTGTCCCGGTAGAGACCTGGCGACACACGCCCTACGTTGATTGTGGAACTAGCGAATTGGCGGTGCACCAGAGGGTTGTCGCGCATCCCGCGCTGGGTGGGCAGCCAGCCTTGGGGCACATGCCCTTTGATGCTGCAGGTCGGATACTGGCCCACCACCCCGTACCGGTAAGTTCCGCCCGCCGGGCACTTCGGCTTCGCCTTGAGGTAGCCTCCAGTTCCGAAAAGCACGGCGTCGGCCACTCGGAACCCGCCTCTCTTCTTGTGCGCCAGGGCCCAGCGTGTAGCTCCCTTGTCGAGGGCGATCAGGTTGGCGCTACACTGGCGACCAGCAGGATCCGTCGCCGCCTTCGGCGGCGCTAGAGGCGCCGGGGCTGCTCTCTTCGGGGCCCCGGGGGTTCTCTGCTCCTTGGCCTGCACTGCAACCGGATTCAGGAGCAACAGCGTTCCGCCCAGCATCAAGGCGTAGCAGCGAACAGCGACATGGGACATCGTTCCAACCTTCGGAGCGTGATCCAGCGCCTTGAGGGGCACAAAGGAGGCGGGCAGATAGGAAGCGAGGGCTGCCTTAACGAGTTTACACCCGGAAGGCGCCGCGCTAAACCTGGCTATCCGTAGTTTCCATGCGGTAGGAAGCCCAGCAGCCGCTTCAGGCGCGGAGTCGCATCGGCGTACACGTGCTCTGGCATCTGGTAATTCATGAACGGGTATTTAACATGATAGTGCCCATCAGGTTCGACACCCGACCGTGGAGTCCGTCGTCACATCGGGTCCTGGCGCGCTCGCCATGCGGAGAATCTCCACCGTCGCCGCGTCCCCTCTCTCCTGGGCAAGCTCAAGAGCAGTCTTTCCGTAGAATCCCAGAGCGCCTTTTCCACCTCTCATACTGAGGTCCGCCCCTGCCTCAATCAAGAGGCGGGCAACTTCGCTGTGCCCTCGGATGACTGCTACCATCAACGGAGTTAGACGATACTTGGCCCATGTATCCAGGTCCGCGCCGTGCTGGATGAGTAGGCGAACTGCGGAACTGTGCCCGTGGGTTGCGGCGAGCATCAGTGCTGTTTGCCCGTGCTTGTCCTTACTGTTGACATCACAGCCTGCGTCGATGAGGATGCCCAGCCGTTCTGTATCACCGTTCTCGGCCGCGCTGCGGAACTCTGGTTTCATAGCTCAGACCCGTTTAGGCGGGAGGCTACTCCTACCTGCCTATCCGTACGCCCCGTGCGGCAGGAACCCGAGCAGGCGCTTTAGCCTAGGGTTCGCATCCTTGTAGATGCGCTCGTCCATCTGGTAATTCATAAAGGGAAAGTATTTGTGGCCAATTAGTCGCCTCCCGTACGAGCACTGCGCCATGTAGCGTATCCGGTCGCTCGTGTTGGGTGCGCCTCGGTGCCATACCTGGCAATTGAACATCGTCACGCTCCCCGCAGGCCCGCAGGTGCTCACCATGCGGTCTTGCCACTCAGTCTGGTCCAGTGACCCTGGACACCTCCTGCCGAAGACGTGGGAGCCGGGAATGACCTGCATAGGGCCGTATTCGACACTTGGGACGTCAGTCAAGTAGTAGTTGCAGGTAAACAGTAGAATGGGCAAGCGAATGTTCGTGGGCGGTTCTCCTTCCGTCACCAGCATGTGGGGCGGGTCGTCCTGGTGCCAGCCGGTGATGCCCCCACCGATGACGGACTTGAAGCTGTTGTTGTGGACGACGTGGCACGGCCCGTCGATGAGGGCTTCCGCGAAGCTGACGATTGGCTCCAGGTCGAAGAGGCGCAAATTGGCGTCGCTCACCTCGAACATGCGCTCGCAGAGTTCGATGCCGCCGCCGATTTTGCCCCGCTCCAAAATTGCCCGGTCCAAATCCGCCTTCAGTTCCGCCACATGCTCCGGCGACAGCACGTTTGGCAAGAATAGGAATCCATCCCGGTGGAACTGTTCCACCCAGTCCGCTATTTGCTCCGGGGGCACCACCTTGCCCGCCGGGTTGTCTGCCATGATGCACGTACCTCCGTGGGAACCGTTCCCCTCGCTCAAGAAGCCTATCTCTGCCGTCTCGTGCGCTCGATGTAGCCAGGTTGCAGCAAACGGGCGGTGTTCCGCGCCTGCCACTTCCGGCCCCGCTTGGTCGGGTGGCCCGCACGATTGAGTTCCTCCGCGATTGCGCGGATGGTGTAACCCCGGTCGCGGAGTTCGCGAGCTAGGGTGATAACCTTTTGCTCTTCCTCGTGAACAATGACTATTCCGGGTGTGTGCTTGCTGCCCGTGGATTGCTGCGGCACAGTTGTGTAGCCATACGGGGTGCCACCCAACCTCTCACCCCGTGCCCGCTTGATTGCCAACGCGTTCTTCACTCTCAAACGAATCACAAGTCGTTCGTATTGGGCAAAGGCGTCAATCAATACTTTTTGGAGGAAGGCAGCGGGGTCGTCGGCGTCCGCTTCTGTTCCCTCGCCAGCGGCGCTGATGATTTTGCCGCCCGCCCGTTCCGCCAGCGAATCAATGACTGCGGCCTCAACGTAATTCCGAGCAAGCCTATCACGACGGGCAACCACGAGGACTACACCGGGAGCAAGCGCCCCGAGGGCTTCTGCAAGCGCAGGACGCTGGTCCATCGGTACCCCGGAACTAACGCCAGCGTCCGTATACACCGCGACGACTTCCAAGCCATTGGCGGCGGCATAACTACGGCAGGCGGCTTCCTGTGCTTCAAGCCCCAGGCCGCTGCCTGCTTGCTCCTCGGTTGAGCATCTTCGATAGTGAATTGCTTGTGAAAACCCCCGCCCGCTCGGAAGTGTCATTGCTGGTCCCTCGTTTTGTGACAGGAACAAATCTTCTTGTCACAAAAGGCATTCTCAAGGGGGGATTAGGTGGAAAACCCCGCATCTGGAGGAGTAGTAGGGGATACCTGACTGCCTTAGCACGGGGCGCTTTCCGGTGCCCGAGGACGAACTCGGAGCACCACGCCGGGGGGAGCGGGTCTTGCAGAAGCCACCTTCACCCTGGAACTTTGGACTTGGGACCGAGAAGTGGATGACCGGGGGCGGACCGACCGATTGAATTAGTCCAGGGAGAGCAGGCGGGCCGCAATGCGAGCACTCTCCCGGAGCAGCGGGGGCTGCGTCGCGTCACAAGCAAATCGCTCCAGTTCACGGCGGGCACCGGGACCACCCAGATTACGCAGCGCCCAGACCACTGCCGAGCGAGTGTTCCCATCCAGGTGGTAAAGGAGCGGCGTGAGCATCGTGAGCCAATCACCAGCGAGGCGGGAATTCCTTCCCGCCCGCTGGAGGGCGTCGCAGACCGCTGCCCGACTCTGAAGCTCACCGTTCCGAAGGGTGTTGACCAGCGCTTCCACGTTCGCGGGCAAGACCCGACAGCACAGAGCATCCGCCGCACGGACCCGGTGTGGCCAAATCTCCCGGTCGTCAGTGATTTGTGCCAGCAGCACTGCGGTAGCCTGGGTGTCTGCCTGGTCGTTAGCCTGGAACCCGTAAGCATTGTCCGGTGTAGGGCCGTGCTTGTTCCTCATCGTCACCTCTTTCACCCTGGTGCAGCCCGACTGGTCATGCCGTTGGCAGACCCGTGGAGTCTCACACAGGACGTACCATCGCGTATGGAACCACGGGGGACCCAATTCCTTAGGGCCACCCGGCACCACCCCGTGAAGAATTTGCGTGGAGGTGCCACCTGCCTATGAGAATTAGCAATTCCTCATCCATGTACAGATGGCGCGCAGGTCACCTGGTAGTGACGCCCCCACGGCACCAGTGAAATCTCGTGCGGCTCCAGGCCCATGGCGGAATCGGAGGCAATCCTACTGCGCTCCGGCTCAGCTTCTTCAGGAATGGGCAAGGCGAGGGATTTAACGACCGCGAGGGTGGCAGGCGGCAAACCCCACACCTGAAATCCAAATCCATAATCCCGAAGACGGTTCCTCCCCAACTGCTCCCGTTTGGCATTCTTGATGTCCCAGAGAACCTCGATTGCAGGCTCCAATTCTTCTAGGGTTCCTTCGACCACTTCGATTGGTTTCGGCTTGGGGACATGGAATTTGCCCCACCATAGCCCCGCCATCGCCCACTCCGGCACGCTCGCTCCGCAAAGAGGCTCCAGGTTGCGCGCCATGTATTCCGACCAGCCAACGACGGTTTCACAGAGCTTGCAGTAGACTCCGTGCTCCGCGTGGTCCGAATTGCCCGCCCCGGCCAGGTTAGCCCAGTACAAACGGAGTTTGTCCACATCAGGCATTCGGTCCGTGATGATATGCCAGTGGACGGCACCGCGTCCCTGAAGTGCGCGCACCCAAACCCCCTTGATGTTCTGGCGGCGAAGGTGTTGTAGGACGCATTGCTGAACTCGTTTTGTTTCTTTTGCATCTTGAGGGAATTCTCTCGGGAGTGTGAGGACGATGGCCGCAGCCTTGCCGTTCTCGAACGCGTCAGTGTTGCGGATTAGCTTCATGAAACTCTTGAGCGTGTTCTCCGTCACCCCGGCGACTCTCCCCCGCTTCCAGTCACACGAACGCTTTTGACTGGTTGCGGGTGGTCTTCCCCGCTTTACCTTCGTGGAACCATCCTTCCATCGTTCAATTCTTCCATGCCATGGGCGTCTTCGCAGTCGTTCCTCTACTTGCTCGATGATTGGATTCAGACGATTTGCGTCACAGTATGTTCCTTCAGAGTAGATAGGGGATGCTGAGATTTCGCAAGTATTGAGTTGATTGGTCATTCGTTCCTGAACTCCTGATAATGAGGAGGAACGAGAGCGATGCGCCGGGTATAATCGGAGAGTGGGAGTCGTGGCCCGCTTGCAAAACCGAAGACCGAATGGGTCGCCTGCGCTTTCGTTCCTGACCGCGCAGGCGACTTCTATTTCTACCTGTGCGGATGCTGTCGCCACCTGGTGGCGTGTAGGCGAGATGGGGGTTCTTCACCGAGAAGGACTAGAGCCGTTTGGCATCCAGTAGGAAGCGAATTGCATCCAACCGGACTACCGTGGAGCGTGGCCCCAGTCTATGGGCAGTGAGGTCTCCGTTCCTTATCAGGCGGTATACAGCCCACTTGCTGATGCCCAACAACTGCGCGGCACTCTTCACGGTCAGGGCAACGGGTTCGAGAAGGAGGGATGGCGACCCCTCTGGAGAGTTCTGTCTTGCGTTTTTCGTCATCATGCGCTCCTCAAGCACGTTATACAAACACCCGCCAACTACGGGCGTGCTAATTGAATATCGTGCGAATCCGGGGCTACTTCCCTTACACCGAGAAGAATTCTCTCGCGGCAGGTCAGGGGGAACACGACGAGGCTGGTGGTCTGCCACGCTTTCGGGAAGGCAGCCCAGTCTGTTCGGTTGACCTGGTAGTGGGCGGTCCCGTGAGGAGAATAAAATACAAAGGCCCCCATGCCGAACGCAGTGGCGCGTCAGCACAGGGGCCATAGTCGGAGAGGGATTTACGTTTGGAGCCTACGTCTGCTCGGGTTCCCATGCGGCTGCGACGACGTTGGCTGGGGAACACTCCTCTGCTCCCTGGTGCTGGTCACAGAAGGGCAGCCCGCACACGGCGGTGTCAGCGCTGTGCCGTGGCTCCGTCGAAGCTCTTCGCGGCGAGCGTGAGCGGACCTCCGCCTGCCCGCTCTGCCTTGAGTTTCTGGCCCCCCGGATAGAGCGAACAGCTTTCCGCCTGACCCGCACGCGGTCAGGAGTTTCGAGAGCGGTGCATCTTCTCGGTCAGCCCCAGTCATTCCGAAGGACCGATTGCAAATCGGCGGCGACCACGCAGCGTCAGGAACGTTCGGGGGTTGTCTTCATCCGCCACGGCGCGGATGGACGCCTCATAGCACTCGGGTGCATTCAGCGGGCTGACGGCCTCGGGGTTGGAAATCTGGGTGTCTGGCTCGTCTTCGAGGCAAGAGACGCCCGAGGAGGACGCTTTTCGCGCCACAACCTGCTCCGCTCCCGCCCAGATGAGGCGTTTTCTGGTGATACGGTAGCCGGGCCTGAAATAGTAGGTTACCGTATGGTCGCGGTAAATCACCACGGACTTCGGGCCGGGGTAGTTTACGATACAGCGCACCGTGTTGAGGCTCTGCACGTATTCCACTAGCTCCCCCTCCGACATCGGCCTGGGAAGACTGAGCGGCTGCCCAAACCCCAGCAGGGGCACCCGCATCACGGTCTCCGTAAGGGGAGGGTTTGCGAGGTCGAACTCGTACGCGGCGATGTCCTGTTCGAGCGCCTCACGGAGCACGTCGAAATCAACGCCGATGGCCCGAAGGTAAGCGAGCGGGACAGGGCTGCCGCCGTAGCAGCGAAGCCAGCGGGGTTCATGGGCGCGAAATCTCTTTAGGGACGCATACCCAGCTAATCCGGCAAGTTCCTCATCGCGTAGGCCGCACGCCTCCCGACACCGCTTTAGGTAATACTGGAGATTGCCGTGCCGAGGGATGCCGCCGTCTGCTTGCGGCTCGGGCACCATCAGGCGACCCTCCCGCGTCTCGGCTCTGGGTCGTCGCTGTCTTGCGACGACTGGTCTAGGCTGCCATCCCCGCAGCCGCTCTCCGCGTGCGTGAAGACCGAGGCGAGGAATCGTTCCACGTCCTCGACCCGTTCCGCTGGGATACACAACTCTACGATAGCCCCGCCCGAATCCGACTCATCCCACTCGTCCCGTGTGTTCTGAACGCACATGGTGGCCTCCCGGATGGATTAGGCCATCGGTGCTGGGTTAAGGTGGAATATGCGACGTGAGAAAATCCGGGGCGGAGTACCCGAGACCTGGATGTTGTGCCTCACAGCAACTACCCATCCGGGGGGGGCTTCGGAGCGAGACGCCGTATCCAACGCTCGTAATTCTCCGGTGAAATGTTCTTGAACCAGCCTTTGCGTTCGGTGAGATTGAAGGCCCAGAATTCCGTGAGGTCCCACCGGAACAGGATTATCCAGGCGTCCACGCCCAGAATTGCGGCGATACGGGTAATTGCAGCACCTTGCCCGTCGCGACGGTCATATCGAGCGAGCACCGCGTTGAGGTAGGTGTCGGGAACGTGCTCGTTGCCGTCAACGCGGCTCAGTTCGAGTACCGCCACGGGGGTGAATTCCCCGTCAATCATCCTCCACTCAACATGGTCTATGTCACTGACGTAGCACCCGTCTCCGAATTGCCACCTCCAGTGTCGGTATCGGGCAGTTCGGTCCTCGGTGTCTCGCCGTTGCCGTGTCTTATTCAGCCGTTCTGCGACAGCTTTTGTCTCATCCGCCCCCCAATCCGTCGCTATGCGACCGCAGGTCGGGCATTGATAGACAGCTTCAGCGTCTTCGTCGGTGGGCATCGGGGGTCCTTGGTGTGCGGCCAGTCGGGGCGAAGTCTCTAGCCTTCCACGGCCAGGCGGCCCGCCTCCTCGAAGAACTCCCCGAACTCCTTGACGTGTATGACCGGGAACACGGCATTCAGCGCGGCATACCGGCACGGAACGTCCAGATAGTAGATGCGTCTCATCTGGGCGATGAACAGTTGATAGACCCGCCACTGGTCGGCGAGGCAGATTTCATCAACTCGCAGGGTTTGCGTGTCCCGCTTCGTCTCGGCCATGCAGACAAGTAGCCCCAGAAACCTTCCCACCCCATACACTCCATCCAACACCCGCTGATGTGCCCAAACCTGGATTACGCGCTCTCGCGTCGAGGTCTTCACAGGGACGTGGTACTTCGGCTGGTTTGGGCCAAGGTCGAAGATGGTGTCAGTTGGGAGTTGGGTCGCCATATCAAGATTGAGGACGTCAAGCCTGGTCCGTGGCAGCACTCCGAAGCGGCGCGTGCAAACGTGCTGAATAAACCGCTCAAAGAACGTCCCCGGTCTCTGCTGGTCCCCTCTTTGCTGAAGGTCATTGGCACAGCAGAAGCTCATCGCAATGGTATAGCAGGCGCGAGTGATTTCGCTGGCCGTCATACCGGGTACTCCGGTGAGGTCCAAACTGGTCAGGAATCTTAGTGGCTCATCTACCGAATGGACGTAGAGACCGGAATTCACGGCGCGGGAGACGCGCCCACCGGCCTCGAATGAGAAGTACTCCTTCCCTGCGACCCGCGAAACCAGCGGTAGTCGAGTCGCGGCATCCAGGTAAAGCAGACAATCCACACAGGTCTGTATCAGATAATCCCGCGTTCGGTCCGAAGCGGGGTTGGCTCGCATGGCGAGGATAAGGCCATCGAGCAGTTGCGCCGTGCCGGGCATGACACACCTCCAGTCTCCTGGAGGTCCGCCGTGGGACGGCTAATTTCCTCTTCGGCGGGCGGCACGAGCCGCGCCGGGGACCCAGCGGGGGGTGAAAGGCCCACTGCGCTACGGCGAGCCTTCCGTGTTCCTAGCAGCGGGGAGGTCAGCGGTATGCGAGTTCAAGCTTCGGCGCTTGCGGTGCCTCGGTCACTCGATGGAGCGTCCCATGACCGATACTGTCTTCAAGGGCGAGGCTCCGGTGGATTTCGCGCCCGATGGCTTCGGCAATCGGTGGGGGAACCGCGTTCCCGATTTGTGAGCGGATGTCCCAACGGGTCCCGAGGAACACGTAGGAGTCCGGGAACCCCTGTAGCCGGGCAGCTTCCCTCGGGGTGAGAGGGCGGTTCTGAAGGGGATGACCATACCTGCCGCGAGTGAAGCTGTCGAACCCGCGAGTGATGGTAGGGCACTGCCCATCCGACCGTAGCCGCCCGTAGACATCGGGCCAGCCGCCCTTCATGTCCGAAGGGGAGATACCCTGATGGCAGGGAAGCCGATACTCGTCGGGGATGTCCTGCCAGCCGCCGCCCTGTGGGACGAACGAGAACCTATGGATGTTTGCCGGTGTCACTCGCGCCCGCTGGTGGTTGGGGAACTCGGGATGGTTGGTGTAGTCATCCGGTGGTTCCGGGAGACCCGCGAGCACGTCACCCACGGTCAACCATTGTGGCGTCGAGGGGGGCGGCATCTGGAAGTCGGCACGCACGTCCCAGTGCCGCCCGACGAGGATGAACCGCTCGCGGGTCTGGGCAATGCCATAGTCGGCGGAGTTATAGACGTGCGGGAAGAACTCGTACCCTGCCAGGTCTTGGTAGAGTGCCTGAAGGTATTTCTTGCCACGCTTCTGGCCGAAAATCGCCACGTTCTCCAACAGGAAGAAGCGGGGCTGCATTTCGGCCACCAGTCGGACGAATTCGTGAATCAGGTCGTTTCGCTCATCTCCGTGGTGAGCGCCCCGCTTTTGTTTTGAGAAGCCCTGACACGGAGGACCCGCTGCGAATAAATCCAGGCGCTTGCTGCCCAAGCCTGTTCGCTCCAAGAGCGAGCCGCCTACCAAGTCCTCGGCACGAGCCACGAAGGCGCAGCCCGAGAGATTTGCCTGGTAGGTCCTGACGGACGGCTCGTCACAGTCGAAGGCGGCGGCGATGCGGAACCCCGCACGGTGAAGACCAAGCCCTAGCCCCCCGGCTCCGCAGAAGCCTTCGATGCAGGTGAAATCGGGGGCAGCTTCGGAAGCTCCGTTTTCAGACGCTCTTCCAGGTCGGCCATTCGGCGAAGTTCGCATTCCCATACTATAATTGGTCGCCATCCTAGCTCCTCAAGGGCAGCCGAATTTTCTGCGTCGCGTTCGACGTTGCGCGTCAGCTTGGCGTCCCAGAACACAGTGTTCGAGGCTGGACGCCTGCCTTTCGGGCACTCGTGACCGTGCCAGAAGCATCCGTGAACCAGTATCACGGCTCGGTAGCGCGGCAGCACGATGTCGGGCGAACCCGGCAGGTCGCCGGAGTGAAGCCGGAACCTGTACCCGAGCCGATGAAGCAGACGCCTTACCTTCACCTCGGGAGTGGTGTCCCGAGCTTTGACCCGCCCCATGACCTCGCTGCGCTTCGCCCGTGGGTAGATGTCGCCCAAGTGACTTCTCCGAAGGTCCGCAAAGTCGCTCCACGCCGCGCCTTTCAACCACGGGGCTGCTCTGCGAGCATGTTGAGTCTCGCCTCCCGGTACTCCTGGTAACGGTTCTTCGTGTTCTCCAGACGGCCCACTCGACGTGGTAATGCCCCGTCCGCTTGCGGGCAAACCGTCGCTGCGCCTGTCGAGAATATTTTACCGCAAATTGCGGTAACCGGCATCCGTGGCACCGGGTTCCTTACCGGCCATTGTGATTGACCTCTGCGCCCGCTTTGGATATTGTTATTCGGGAGACGGATGATGCCCCGCAGCAAGGACGAAGTTCAGAAGTTCAGCACGAGCATCCGGCTTAGTGCCGAGGCGAAATCCCTCCTTGATAAACTGGCCCAAAATCTCGGCGTCAGCCAGTCAGCCATCCTGGAACTAGCAATTCGCGAGAAGGCCAAGCGTGAGAAGGTGGAGTGAAGGGCAGGTCCCAAACCTGGGTTATCGACGGGTGGTAATCGAGATGACGGTGACGGCATGGACAAACGGGGGCACTGTTTTCGGAATACGCGTGGGCAGGCCCAATGTCCGCGAATTCTTCCAGCCGGGCTGGGAAACAGTCGAAATCCTCGCGGGAGAGGAGTGGCAGGAATATCGGCTTTGGGATACCTTCTGGACCTCGTGCCCCGAACTCAGGGGGGGCCTCATCGGACGATGGCTTCGCCGCGAGGGGCTGGCACCCTGGAACAAGGGCGAAGCCCCGCGACTGGAGCTTATTCCGCTGGGGGTAAACCGCTTCCGTCTGACGCATCCGCCCATCTCATCGGAAATCGCCTGAACTGACCGGGCTGCAAACCTCCGGCTTTCTGGGATACCCCCTGCTTAACCGGGATGATGGTGGCCTTCTGCGGTTCCCGAACCCGGATGACCGAGCGGAGGCTAACCGTCACAGCTTTGACGCGGTGCCCTCGCTCCCGGAGCCATTCCAGCGTACATCTTACGGTGTCGGCGTCATAGGTGTAGGCTCGATATGGGTTGTCGGTCCAGCCTACCTCCACCCCGGCTTCCGTAAGCGCACCGCTGACGTACAGGCTATTCGCACGCTGGATGAGTGTCTAAATTCTTATGTTCTCTGCCACTTGCACTGTCTCCCGAACTCATTCGGAAAATCTACCGGCGTAAAGGCAGGGTCAGCCTTCCGCAAAGTAGCGGTCGAATTCATCCTCGACCCACGGGGCCAACTCCTCCATGATTTCCGGCGCGAAGGGGTGAGACCGTCGCACTACCACCCTCCCGTTTTCATCGCGTTCCTCTGTCCAGGCCCATACCCAATCACGGGCACTCCCGAGGCGACGGCGGTAGCCGCTGCCGAAGCGCTTGGCTGGCATGGGGATATGGGGAAGGGCCGGGGCATCAGGCAGGCTGAGCGTCACGAGCAGGGACTCGTTCGGCGGCAGTCCTTCCACCTGGATTGACTGGAAGAGCCTGCGGAGCACGAAATTCTTCTCCAGAGTGACCAGTTCATCCCAGTCGGAAATCCTGTGCTCCAACTGCGCCAGGTTGTCACCCCGGAGCATCGCCCGCAGTTCCTGCTGTTTCAGATTCAGAAGCCGCTCCGTCTCCTGCTCCTGCCGAAGCAGCGAACTTTGAAGGAGCGCGACGCCCTGCTCAATCATCGCTTTCACTGGCACTGCGTGCAGGTCAACCTCGCCGAAGGCGTTTCGGACGCGGCGGATAGCCTCGTCGCGCCTCTCCTCCGCATCGTCCTCCCTCTGCTGCTTGAGTGCAATGAGCCGGTCCTCCAGTTCTGCAATCTCGCCCTTCAGGCGCTCGCCTTGTGACGACTCCTTGAACACCCGGATGACCGGGCCGCTCCAGAACTCCATCCACTCATCCATGAAGCGCTCGATTTCGGGGGCGCTAATCGAGGCGTGGTGCATCGCTGTGTCGGCCTGCCGCTGGGAAGTGGTGGCGTAGCACAGGTAGAGACGGGTGCCGTTCACCTTCCGGTGGTGTTGCATGAGCCTGCCGCATCTACATCGAAGCAGGCCGGTCATCAGGTAGCCTTCGGGGTTCTTCAGGTTCTGCCTGTCGTATCCCTGACCGCGACGGTTCAGCTTCGCCTGGATAGCCTCCCACGTATCGGCATCCACCAGAGGGGGGAAAATCGGGAAAGCTACCCCGAATTCCCTCTGGACCCCGATTAGAGCAGGGTTGCGGAGGATGTGCTTCACCGTGGCCGGTGCCCAGACTTTTCCGTGGGGTGAGGGGTATTCCCTGGCGAGTGCAACGGACACCGAGTGCAGCGACGCCTCTCCGTAATCGGACTGATGCAGGTAAAGCTCGATGAGCCGACGCACGGCCTTCACTTGGGGCAATTCGTTGCCCGACTCGTCGGTGGCGAATTCGGCGACGCCGGTCACCGGGTCGCGGCGGAGCCAGGTGGGGATTTTTCCGAACGGCTTCCCTTGTTGGAGCAGTGTCAGGATTCCGCGTAGAGAGCCGAGGACCGCCTCCCGGAGCTTGTATTCGGCCACGACGGCCAGAACGCGGTTGGAGAGTGCGGCACCCAGGTCGTCAGAGTCGGTGATGCTCGCGGATTCCAGCAGCGCCAGGAATTCCGTTTCGTGTTCTTCAAGCTGCTGGGCGATTTCCCATGTCATCGCCTCAGACCGGGAGAGGCGCGTCGTGTCCGTCACGGCCACGGTGTGGATTAGGTCTAGGTTTTCCATCAACAGGGACAGCGCAGGGCGGAATTGCGCCCGCTTACGCTCCCTGGTGCGATACTTCAGGTTCCCGTCCTTGTCCCTCCCGCTGAAATCCTCGTCCACACCCGGAAGCAGCGCGCCCGCCTCAATCTCTGCGACGCGGGCCGCGACGTAATCCTGCATCTGCGGTAGGAATTGGCTGAGCTTCGGGTCGTTCAGGAAGACGGCGGTGTAAACGCTCCGGTACGTTCGGGCCTTCTTCCGCCAGATGCGGCGCATCATCTCGGGACTTCGGAAAGGCACGCCGCCTCCGATGCCCGAGTCGTTGAATACCCGGAACGCGCTGCCCCGGCTGACGAAATGCGTGACCAGCCGTCGCAACTGGTCTTCCTGGGACCAGCCGTCCTCCCGTTGCAATTCTGTACTTACCCTAACATACGAAGCCGCGTATTTCCCCTCGCGTCGGTGAAGGGTGACCAATTCGCCTCCGTGCCGCACATGCTCGTACACGGGCGTGGTGCAGAGCGAGAGCATGTTTCCGTTGCTGTATTCGCGGGCCTTGCGGGCATCGAGGCGAAGGCAGGTGCGGATGATGTCCTCTGTCGTGGGCACCGGCTGCATGGACGGCTCCTCTTACCAGACGGCGGAACTGAACTAGTGACGTTCCCTGTGAGCACTTTGGCGTAAATTTCCCGAACGGGTAATACTTGTGGCCGATGATACGCCGGCCATACGTCACCTGGGTTACGTAGCGGCGGCGCTGCCCCAGGTTCGGCCCGCCCCGATGCCACACCTGGCAGTTGAACATGCACACGCTGCCCGCCGGCCCCAGGTTGCGCGCCACCCGCCCTTCCCATTCGGTTCCTTCCAGCGTCGGCGGGCACGGTCTACCGAACAGGTGCGATCCCGGCACGGTTTGCGTCCCGTCATCTGTGTGCTCGGTGACGTCCGTCAAGTAGTAGTTGCAGGTGAAGACGAGAACTGGCAAGCGGATGTTCTCGGGCGGCGCGCCCTCCGTCACCAGAAGGTGCGGCGGATCGTCCTGATGCCAGCGCGTAATCCCGCCGCCCGGCGGCGTGCGGAACGAGTTGTTGTGGATCACGTGGCAGGGTCCGTCGATCAGCGCCTCGGCCAGGCTCGCAATCGGCTCCATGTCGAAGAGCCGCAGGTTGGCGCGACTTCCTTCGAACAGCCGCTCGCACAGCTCGATGCCTCCGCCCAACGGCCGCTCTTGCTCCACCAGCAGCCGGTCCAGATCCTCCCGCAGCTCCGCGCACCAGTCCGGCGGCAGCACGCTCGGTAGGAACAGGTAACCGTCCCGGTGGAATTGCTCCACCCACTCCGCGATCTGCTCGGCGGAAGCCGTCCGCCCCGCCCAGTACGCCTCGCCGGCTGCTGTCTCGCTCATCCTATCCATCCTGATCAATAAAAAAGAGGAACCGGTCGCCCGGTTCCTCTCCCTATTTACCCCACGCGTGTCGGACGCCGCCAGCATCTGCCCCTAGCCGCAATACCGATCAAATAAGAGGCGCTCCTGGGTAAGTTTCACGTGACCAAACGAGAAACCACACAGGAGACGCCCCCATGTTCAGACTACGCCAACCGGACGTAAACGGCAAGTTCACGGACGCCCTG
>Ga0216301_1000193_pt1 | contig 17172 bp, 17 predicted proteins | sample 4hB_Boncat_minus_FD_156203 | JGI IMG/M metagenome (GOLD analysis project Ga0216301, IMG submission 156203) | Terrestrial sediment cell enrichment communities for BONCAT metagenomics from Utah, United States - 4hB_Boncat_minus | ecosystem: Environmental > Terrestrial > Deep subsurface > Rock...
GCCCGCCGCCAGACAAAGGACACTGGCGCCGGGCTTCAGGAACTCCAGGCGCTCCAACCGCAGTCGCAGCACCTCGCGGTACTTGACGTCGTACTTGGTGAGATCCTTATGGTCCAGCTTCGCGGCCTGGTGGGCGACGTACTGGTCGTAGGTCCGGTAGACCCGCTTCTTGAAAGCGGGGACGGCCTCCACCGACTCCCAATCCTGGCCCGGACGGACGCGGAGCTTTGCGTAGAACTGGCGGACTTTACGGATCATAGAGCGAGGTTGAGGTCCAAAGGAGTTCCGCCGCCGAAGGCGGACGCCCCGGTGATGGAGAGAGCCGTCCTACGCGCGGGATACGAGCCGCCAGACGAACAGGCCGGACAGGACGATCATCCAGATGATGTTGACGTACTCCTTGTTGGCCCAGGCTTGCGCCCAGCTGAAGCGGCCATTGCCTGATTCGCGGCGCCCGAGGCGCGGGATGAACCGGGGCACGCGGCGGCTGTACTCCGCGTACTGGTCCCCAAAGAGCTTGTTGAGCATCGCCTCTTCCGTGGAGACGGCGGCGCTGTAGAGCACCAGGAAGAGCGGGATGATGACCAGGAAGCCTTCCCAGCGTCCCGACATGAAGCTGTAGGCGACCGCGTGGAGGAAGCTGCCCACGTAGAGCGGGTGGCGGACGTAGGCGTACGGCCCGGCCGTGGTGATCTCTTCCGTCTTGTGGATGGTCCCTGCCGCCCAGACGCGCCAGCATTCCGCCACCACCGCGAGACAGATGCCGACCGCGAGCATGTCGGGGCGCGGTTGCGCCCAGAAGGCGAGGGAGAGGATGCCCAGGAGCACCAGAAAGGTGCGGCGCCGGAACAGGAACGCCACCAGCGGATGGGGCGTGACGATCTGATCGAAGCGCGCCATTCCGCCGCCCGGCTCGCGACGGCGGCCGCCGTTTTCCGCCTGCGTTTCGGGCTCGGCGACCGCCGTGGCCGTTCTCTCTGGTAGGCTTCCCGATGCGGACACAGATCCAACTCCCGTCTCAGCCCGCGACGCGCCTCGGGCCGGTACTACTTACGATGCGGGCCTTTGCGGGCTTCGGGAAACGCGGCGTCCCGTCTCCGGGCGCCCTCCGGCGCTAGGGCGCTTTCGGACCGCTCGGGTCGTTCTGCCGGCCCGCGTGGCCCCGCCGGATGTTGCTCAAGAACTCCAGGAGGTAATCGCGCTCCTCGCTGGGATCGACTTCATTATAGGCCGCTTCGATGCCCTGGGAGAGGTTCAAACCGCTGCGGTACAGCAATCGAAACGCCTGCTTCAGGCCGGTGCGCACCTTGGGCGGAATGCCGGCGCGGCGCAGGCCCAGCACGTTCAGGTTGTCCACCTTGCTCGGCCGCCCATCCACCAGCATGAACGGCGGAACGTCCGTCACCACCTTCGACATGCCGCCGATCATGGCGAGCTTGCCGATGCGAACGAACTGGTGGATGCCCAGGATGCCGCCGAAGACGACGCGGTCTTCCACCAGGCAGTGGCCGCTGATGCCCACCTGGTTCGCCATGGTGATGCCGCTGCCCAGCAGCGCGTTGTGGCCGATGTGGCAATACGCCATGATCATGTTGTCGTTGCCGATCCGGGTGGCCTCCCCCTCGCCCGTGGCCCGGTGGATCGTGACGAACTCCCGGATGATGTTCCGGTCGCCGATGATCAGGAAGCTCCGCTCTCCCTTGTACTTGTGGTCCTGCGGCGGGCCGCCCAGGACGGCCCCCTGGCGTATCTGGCAGTTGTCGCCGATGGTGGTGTGCGAGTCGATGATGACGTGCGACTCGAGGCGGCAACCCTGCCCGATCACCACGTTGGGACCGATGACGGAGTAAGGGCCGATGGAGACGTCGGGCGCAAGCTCCGCCGACGGGTGGACCACCACCGAAGGGTGGATGCTCATGGAACTTCCTTTGCAGCCGGAGACGCCGAACGACGCCTCGCGGCCAGGACTGCCGCAGCCGGAGCCCGGACGTTCAACGTCCGGCCTACCGGTCGCGGGGGGCGAGCGAGTAAGAGAGCTCTGCTTCGGCCACAACCTCGCCGTCGACGGACGCCTTGCATTCGATCCGTCCGAAGCCCTTGCGGTGCCACAGCAGCTTCGTCTCGTTCAAGAGCACGTCGCCGGGCGACACCGGCTTGCGGAACCGCACCTTCTCCGCGCCGGCCAGGTAGAGGATCTTCCCCTTGTGCTCGGGGATGCTGAAGAGCATCAGCGCGCCTGTCTGCGCCAGCGACTCGAGGATCAACACGCCCGGCATCGTAGGCAGACCGGGGAAGTGGCCGGGGAAGTGCGGCTCGTTGACCGTGACGTTCTTGATGGCCCGGCACGACTTGCCCGGCTCCAGCTCCAGGACACGGTCGACCAGGAGAAACGGATAGCGGTGCGGGAGGAGCTCGCTAATCTCCAGAATATCGAGCGTCATTGGCCAGTCTCCGTATCCGGTTCACAGCAGCGACGTGGAGGGCGTGTCCCGCCTTGATGGCGACCACGCAGGCCCGCACGCGGGCCCCGGCCAGCGCCAGGTCTCCAAGCAGGTCGAGCGTCTTGTGGCGAGCCAGCTCGTCGGGGAAGCGCAGCGGGGTGCTGGGGCCGTCGCCGGAGAGCACCAGGGTGTTCTCCAGGCTGCCGCCCGTACCCAGCCCGGCGGCGCGGATAGACGCGATCCAGTCTTCGAAGCAGAACGTGCGCGCCGGCGACAGCTCTTCCAGAAAGACGTTCAGCGGCGTGCCGCCTTCCAGCGCCGGCTGGCGGAGCGGCGGCAGCAGCGCGCCGATGGTCCCCGAGGCCGCGCCGACCATCTCGAAAGCTTCTACGGAGCGCTGCGGGCCCTCCAGCGAATAGCAGAACGCCTGCGGCCCGGCGTACGGTCGTCCGAAGTCCACGGCCGCCGCCACTGTGAGGCGCGGCATCGGCATGGCGAAGACGTGCCGGTCGCCGTCCTGCACCCACACCATGTCGCGCAGGACGATCTCCTTGGGCGGGCAGCCCTGCTGATCTACCCCGGCGTCCAGCAGGCCCTCGGCGAATGGCAGGCTGCTGCCGTCCAGCACGGGAAGCTCGGACCCCTCCACGTGGATCTCGGCGTTGTCCACGCCCAACGCGTAGAGCGCCGCCATGAGGTGCTCGACGGTGTAGATGACCGCGTCGCCGGAGGAGAGAGCGCTGCACCGGGTGGTGTCGCTGACAAACTCGGAGAGGGCCGGAATCCGCTGCCCTTGCGTCACAAACACCCGGCCGTGGTCGGGCGGGGCGGGGCAGACAGTGACCCGTGTGGAGCGACCGGTGTGGAGTCCGACGCCGGTGAAAGTGGCTTCCCGGGCGAGAGTTTGTTGTTGAGGCGGGAGTATCTCGGCGCCGGCGAAGGGCAACGGCATAACGGTCAATCTTAACTCCGGGGCTGGTGAAGCGTCAAGCGGGGACCCGACTGACGGCCCCTCGGTCCGACGCTCCGATGAGGCGATAGCTAAGACATCGGTCGGTGAGACCGTTCCGCTGCAGGCCAAACTTCTCCGTGGTTGTATCGCATCCCACGAACCTACGCCTATCGGCCAGGTGAAAATGGGGCTGTAGACCCAGAGTAGAGTGCTACAGGTCCCGGCTCCCCGTTGCCGGGATACGGTTCGGGTAGACCACTTCCGCCACAGCCGGATAGGTGGTGAGCTGCACGCCTCGACAGTCCAGCGCCGCGCGGAACTGCGGCGAGAGCAACGCCTCGAACTCGGCGCGGCCGGAATCGGTGGAGAGGTCGGGGTGGCAGTGCAGCTCCGAGAGCCCGTCCGGCAGCGCCTCGGTGAGCCGGCAGAGGTACCCGATATCCAGGCGGCCGCTGCGGAAGAGGCCGTAGCAGCGGGCGGGAATGACATAGCGGGATGCCGCGAGCGCTCGCCGCTGCACCCCGCAGAACAGGCGGAAGTGCCGCGCCAGCCAGCGCTGGCGGCGCGCGTCCTCGGCGTCGAACTGCTGATACCAGGCTGGATCGTCTTCCGGGATGCGGAACCCGATGATCGGATACTGCCGGCAGCAAGCCAGTAGTCGCTCGAATACCGCTGGCGTTAGCGCGAAGTGGACGTGCGCGTCCACGTGAGACCAGTCGCGACCCAGGTCCCGCCGCAGCGCGTCGAAGCGGCGGAACTGCGCGTCCAGCTCCCGGCCCATCTCCCGACGCCAGGCCGGATGAGCCGTGTAGAGAAGGCCCGCGCGCAGGCAGTTATCGGGCAGCATCCCGTCGCCGTCGACGAGATGCTCCACCTCCACGCGCGGCAACAACGCGGGAGCGCACACGAGCGCTGCGTGGAGCCCGGCGGCCAGGCCGGGCCGTGCGGCCAGGCGCTCGACCGCGTCGGCGGCGGCGCGGCCCCCCACCATCAGGCTCGTGCTGGTGACCACGCCCGCGTCGTAGAGCGCGCAGACCGCCTCGTTGACGCCGACAGACCAGCCGAAGTCATCCGCGTTGAGGATCAGTTGGCAGGTCATCCACCGGCTCCGGGGCACGGCTGGCAGGCGACCCGTAATCCCCTAACCGGTGTTCTAACAAATCTGAGGATAAATATGTTTCCAAGTGGAGAACGCGAGGGCAGAAAGCCCCGGTGTTCCAAATCCTAACTCCCTATCATCGCCTGCCGGCCTCAATGGTCGAGCAGGCTCTTTTTTAGCTTCGGTAGCCGTTCGGGTGAGCTTTGAACCAGTTCCAGGCCGAGCCGACGATGTCCCGCAGGTCCGGATAGCGCGGGCTCCAGCCCAGCTCCCGGCGGATCTTCTCACTGCTGGCGATGAGGCGCGCGGGGTCCCCCTCCCGGCGCGGCCGCATCTCGGCGGGGATTGGGTGTCCGGTCACTTCCCGCGCCACTTCGATGACCTGGCGCACTGAGAAGCCGCTGCCGTTGCCCACGTTGAACGCCTCCCGGCCCACGCCCTTCTCCAGCGCCCGGAGCGCCAGCACGTGCGCGCTCGCCAGGTCGCAGACGTGGATGTAGTCGCGGATGCAGGTGCCGTCCGGCGTGTCGTAGTCCTCGCCGAAGACGAAGATCTTCTCGCGCTTCCCCAGCGGCACCTGGAGGATGAGCGGGATCAGGTGCGTTTCCGGCCGGTGGTCCTCCCCCACTTCGCCCTCGGGATGCGCCCCGGCGGCGTTGAAGTAGCGGAGACTGACGGAGCGCAGCCCATGCGCCCGGTGGAACCAGTCGAGCATCTGCTCCACCATCCACTTGGAAAGCCCGTAGGCGTTGGTCTGCTCTTTCCGGTCCGTCTCCTGGATCGGCACGCGCTCCGGCTCGCCGTACACCGCCGCCGTGGAGGAGAAGACGATCTGCTGGACGTTGTTCCGCGTCATGGCCTGAAGCAGGCTCAGGCTGCCGGCGGTGTTGTTGTCAAAGTATTTGCCGGGATCTTGAACAGACTCGCCGGCCTCGATGTAGGCCGCGAAGTGAACCACGGCGGTGACATCGAACTCACGGAACACGCGGTCCAGCTTCAGCCCGTCGCGAAGGTCGCCGACGACCGTCCGATAGCGAGCCACGGCGGCGGCGTTCCCCTTCTCCAGGCTGTCGTAGATGAGCACCTCGTAGCCCGCGCCCGATAGCTCGCGGACCGTATGGCTGCCAATGAACCCGGCCCCGCCGGTAACCAGCACGGTAGGCATCCGTCTCCTCCTCAATCCAGCCGTTCGATCTGTACTTCCGTCAAGAGCCGATCCACATCCGCTCGGCGCACTTCAGCCGTCCCGCGCGTCGTCACGATGGCCGCCGAAACGGCCACGGCCCAGCGCAGCGTCTCCGTCTCCGTCCAGCCCCGCGCCAGCCCGAGCGCCAGGCAGGCGGTCATCCCGTCTCCGGCTCCCGCCGGGTTCACTACCGGGACAACCAGTCCCGGCGCGCGCCAGGCTCCGACCTCGCTCACCAGCAGCGCCCCCTCGGCGCCGAGCGACACCAGCACCCACCGGGCACCCCGCGCCTGCAGCTCCGTCGCGGCGGCGCGGACGGCTTCCAGGGACCCGAGCGGCCCGGCCACCGACTCCAGCTCGCTCAAGTTCGGCTTCACCGCCGCCACGCCCCGCGCCACCGCAGCCGACAGCGCCGCGCCGGCGGCGTCCACCACCACCGGCTTATCGGCGGCTTTCGCGGCGTCCACCAGCTCCCCATAACGCTCCGCCGGCCATCCCTCCGGCAGGCTTCCGGCCAGCACCGTCACGTCCGCCGTGGTGGACCAGCGACGGGTCCACGCGCGCAGCGCCGTGAAAGCATCCTCATCAGGCGCCAAACCCGCCGCGCAAATCGTCGTGTGGCCGCCCGTCTCCGTTTCTATCAGAACGGTGTTCATGCGCGTCTCGCCGTGGGTCCACACGAAGTCGGGCGTGGCCCCGGCGCTACGAAGCATGGCCTCCATCCGCCGCCCGTTCTCCCCCGCCGCCAGGCCGGTGGCCACCGTCTCCTCGCCCAATCCTCGCAGGACCAGCGAGACGTCGCAGCCCTTGCCGCCCATCGACTCGACCATCTCCACGGCCTGGTTGCGGCGGTTGCGCTCCAGGGCCGGCAGGAAGAGGACGCGGTCCAGCCCGGTGTTGGGCGTTACAGTAAGGATCATGGGGACAGGCGGCAGCGGATGATTAGTGGGACAGCAGGCGGGACATCAGGGCGATGTAGGCGTTCCGGTCCAGCCGCTCCAGCGTGTCGTAAGTCGTGTTCAGGTCCGTCCCCACCACGAAGATCCCGTGGCGCGGGATGAGCGTGGCGATGGGATGCTTGGGCAGCTCGGCCGCCTGCGGCCGCAGCGCGTCCACCACGTTCACCGCCAGCTCGGGGGTGTGGGTCGCCGCCCATTTGCAGAAGCCGATGGGGCCGTATTTGTCCGTCTGCTCGCTCATAGGCGGGAGCGGGACGCCCTGCGACACGAACACCATGATGTTGAGCGAGTGGGCGTGGAAGACGCAGCCCGCCTCCGGGAAGGCATGGTAGCAGGCCATGTGGACGGCGCCCTCCCGGGAGAACGATCCTTCGCCGGCCAGGATCTCGCCATCCAGGTTCAGCACCAGGATGTCTTCCGGCCGCAGGTTCCACTGGTGGTGTCCGCCGGCGTAGCTGCGCGTCATGTAGACGCGGTCGCCCAAACGCACCGTCACGTTCCCGCCCGCGCTGTCCAGCAGCTTCCGGTCGTAGGCGACTTTGCACACGCGGACCAGGTGCTCTCGGGGGTCTTCCATGCTCTCCTCTGTGTTCTAGCCGGCGGCGGGTGCTTCTAACTCGGGCGCGTTCCAGGCGGTCACGCGGACCGCCGCAGCGGCGTCGCTCACGCTGATCCGGCGCGTCCCGCCCGGCGCCAGGGGGAAATCGCTGTCCCCGACGAGCGCCTCTCCTGCCGCCACCGTCACCCCCAGCGCCACGGCCGGCCCGACGTTCCGGATCTCGACGCCCTGTTCGGTGCGGCTCACCTCCAGGCGTGTGGCGGGCGCCTGGAAGAAGGGCGTGAAAGCGGGAGCGGGGGCGCGGGAATAGGAGTAGGCGTTCCGCGCGAGCGTCTCCCCCTCTTCGTCCACCACCTCCAGGAACAGCAGGAACGCGCGGTCGAAGCCGGGCGGAAAGCGCCACTGGAGGTCGCCGACGTTCTCGGAGCCGTTCTCCGGCGCCTCGCCTGCCAGGTTCTCCTGATACAGCTCCCGGCCCTCCAGGTCCGTCACCGTCGCCACCACGTTCAGCAGCGAGCGCGTCGGCCCCGCATTGTGCAGCCAGACGTCGGCGTGGAACTGCGGCTCGCCCTCCCACGCGAAAGTGGAGAAGGAGGCGCTTACGTGGAACGGCCGGTAAGCCCGCTTGACCGCGTAATACAGTGGCTTGGGCCGGAGCGCGCGGTCGACTGCGGCGTCGCCGGCGCTGCAGAACACGCCCGGCAGCGCGCCCCCGCACTCCCATTGCCCGCGCCGGCCTGCCTCGACCGCGCACTGCGCGCCGAGCGCCTCCATCCATTCGCCAGCGCGAGCCAGGGCGGCGTCGGCCAGCGGTCCGAACGCCGCCTCTACGGTCATCGGCGCCGGCGCGACGGCGGCTTCATCGCCGGCAGGAGCCAGGTGGACACTGGAGGTCAGGCTCGGCAGCCAGAGCCGCTGGGGGTCTTCGGTCTCCACCGCCGCCCGGATCTCGTCCAGCATTCGTGGGTCCGAGATCGACGACCCACACCACAGCGCGAGCGATGGATGGTTCCGTCGCTGCGGCAACACCGCCTCCGCGTGTCGCCAGAGCGCATTCAGGTCTGCCGCCTCGGCAGCGGGCGGCGACGGGAAGTCTTGCCACACGAGGATGCCGTGGCGGTCGCAGAGGCGGTAAAAGGTCTCCGACTCCAGCCCTCCAGTCACCCGCAACAGGTTGACCTGCGCGTCTCTCGCCAGCCGCATAAGGCGATCATAGCGCGCTTCATCCCCGGGCGTTTCTTCGGTAGTCCAGTTCCAGCCCTGAAGCCAGGTCCGCCTGCCGTTCACCGTCAGGCCGCAGGGAAGGCCGTCCGAGGGCGACCCGTCGCCGGGCGCTGCGTCGATCTGCCGGACGCCGAACTCGACCGTCCGCCGGTCCAGCAGGTTCCGGTCCAGATCGATGAGAGACACGCGCGCCTGGTAGAGGGTGGGTCGGCCCGCGCCGTTCGGTTGCCAGAGCTGGACTCGGGGCAGCGCGGCGGACTGAACCAGCGCGGGATCGCTGGTAAAGAGGGTGATGGGGTCCTGGATCGTGGGACCCGGCAAGCCGCTTTGGCTGAACTCGGTAATGACAACCGCCGCCGTCTCGCGGGCCACTCCGAACTCGAACACCACGGAGAGCGACGCCTCGCGCCGATCGATAGACAGGTTGGCGTACACCGTTACGGTGCGGAACCACGCGGGGCCGGCCGGCCCCTCTGGGCTGACGGCGGAGGCGGGACTCGGGGCGCCGGGATCGGGGGAGAGGGGATCGGGAATGCTCAACACGGCGCTCCGCAAGCCTGCCGCCGGACGCCAGGAGCCGGGGCATACCCATTATAGCACGCGCCCGACGGCGACCCGGCTCGGCCGCCGGGTCAAAAGTCGAGCAACGAGTTGTGGATCGCCGTGGCCGCCAGCGCGCCCTGCCCCACGGCGACGGTGACCTGGTTGATGGCGCTGGTGATGTCGCCAACGGCGTAGAGGCCCCGCACGCTGGTCTCCTGCCAATGGTCCGTCGGGATGTAGCCGTCGGGGTCCAGCTTCACCTCCAGCCCGCGCGCCAGCTCGTTGTTTACGCGAACCCCCAACGCCGAGAACAGCAGGTCAACCGACCGCTCCTCGCCATCGCGGAGACAGACGCGGGCGCCGCACTCCCCCTCCGGTAGGATTCGGTCGATAAGCTCGCCCACTACCTGCACCCCGCACTCACAGAGGCGGTCCGTTAGCTCGTCGCAGATCGGCGACCTGTCATCCAGACCGTTCGTGAACAGCACCACGTTGGAGGTGAAGTGATGCAGGTAGAGCGCTTCGCGCGCCACCTTGTCTCCGCAGCCGATCAGGCCGGCGCGCCGATCCGTCACCTCGTGTGCGTCGCAGATGGGGCAGACGCGGATGTGCTTCCCCTCCACCCTCTCGGAGTCGGGCACGTCCGGCCAGACGTCCTTAACTCCGGTCGCAAGCACGACCTTGCGCGCCTCAACGGCGCGGCCTTCGGTGCGCACGCAGAATCCGGCGTTCGCCAACTCCAGGCAGGTGACGCGCTCCGAGACGAACTCGACATTGAAGGCGTCGGCCTGGGTGCGAAACCGTTCCAGCAGCTCCCCTCCGGAGATCCCCTCCGGGAAGCCGGGATAGTTGTGGTTCCAGGGGCTCCACTGGGCTCGCGACGGGCCCCCGTCGAACACCAGCACGGTGCGGTTGAAGCGGGCGAGATAGAGGGCGGCGGTGAGGCCGCCGGGTCCGCCGCCGATGACGGCGCAGTCGCAGCATTGGGTAACAGGTTCTGGCATGGCGGGAGTCTGCCCGCCGGCACGCGACGTCCAAACAGATGCGCAACGCCCCCGGTAAAGCAGGAACCCGGCGGCGGCCCGGGCGAACCATGCGCCCATGCGTCTCCTGGCAATCACCGATCTCCACGCGGACCTCGACTCCGCCTGGGCGGCCGTAGAAGCGGCGGCTCCCGACGTGCTGCTCTCCTGCGGCGATTGGGGCGACCCAGACGCGGTGTCGCTCGCCGACCTGGAGCCGTTTTCGGAGCGGCTGCCCGTCTACACCGTCTCCGGCAACCACGATCCGCTGGAGGCGCTCGCGGAGTGGCGCAACCGCGACGGTAGCCCGGTCCTGCTCGCCAGCGGAGAAGTGCAACGGGTCGGCGACCTCACGCTTGCCGGGATCAACGGGATCTGGGCCAAGAGCCACGCGAAGCCGTTCTACGTGACGGACGAGGAGGTGGACGACGTAGCGCTCCGAGCGGCCGCCGCTGGCTGCGCCATCGACATCCTCCTCACCCACGCGTGTCCCAGCGGCGTGGCGGATCTCACGTGGGGTCAGCGCCACGGCGGCCAGCGTTGTTTTCTCCGGGCCTTCCAAACGCTTCGCCCGCGCGTCTACCTCACCGGCCACCTTCACCGCGCGCAGGAGCACCGCACCCGCGACGGGCAGGTGGTGCGAAACGTCGGGCAGACGCCGCGCGGCGACGCCACGCTGCTGGAGCTGCGCGACGGAGTGTTGTCCGTCGCGCCCTTTGTGTTTCGGTAGCCGCCGTTCCCGAATAACCGCTGCTGCGTGGCGTGTGAAATCCCCGCTGCCCCGAGGCACGGGCCGCCGTCGCGGGTTGCACTTGCGAGAGGGTGTTGGACCAGACCATCGACGCGCGCGGAGGGGCTTGTAGTGAGGCGCTTTAGCGCCTCCGGAGCGCGCTGAAGCGCGCCACTACCAACCGAATCGCGGCTCACCGCTGGCTTGCGATAACACGTCATGGCGCGAGGTCTGCGAACTAAGGCAGGCCACGGGGACGTATCTAAACTGGCTGCGGGCTGTTGATCGCCTCGGCGAGGCTGTTACACGAAGCTCGCGGAAGCGGCGAGGAAGGCGGAACATGATGCGTAAGTTCTTGGTGGCGGGTTTGTGGTTCGCGACAGCGCTGGCGGCGGTCTTGCCCGGCGCGGCTCGTCCGGCGGCTCCGCGTCCGTCGGCGGTGGCTCCGGACCGGCTGGAGGCGCTGAGCCGCCGCTACCTGGGCGTCCCGTACAAGCTGGACTGCCTCGGCGAGGGTTCCGGCGCCGACGCCGACCCCCTCTTCACGCGCGACTACGCGGATTGCCAGACGCTGGTGGAGCAGGTGCTGGCCGAAGCCATCGCCGGCTCGCCGAAGGATCTGGACGCGGCGGTGCGGCAGGTGCGCTACCAGGGCTCCCGCGTGAGCCTGGAGACGCGCCTGCACTACTGCATTCCAGACTGGATTACGCAGCCCTGGCCCGCGCGCGATATCTCCGCCAACGTGGGCGGGGCGTCGCTGCAGTTTACGCGCCGCACCATTGACCGGGCCGCCCTGCTTGAGCCGCGGCTGGGCGGGCGCAAGCTGAACATCCCCGTGCAGACGGTCGCCACGGGTTACATCCCGCGCGCCTCGGTCGCCGATGTGGAGAGCCGAATCCCGCATGGCTCCATCGGCATGTTCGTGCTCGATAATCCCAACATCGTCATCGGCCACCTCGGGTTCCTGTTCCGGAAGGACGGAACCCTGCTCCTGCGGCACGCCAGCCAGACCCGCAAGCAGGTGATCGACGAGCCCCTCTCCGACTACCTCGCGCGGGCGCCGAAGCGGTTCATCGGGTTGAAGGTGCTCCTGCCCGACGTGGCGGGGTTGCAGCGGGCGACCGCCCCGCAGAAACCGCTTTAGGTCGCGCGGCCGCCCGCCGAAGGGATGTGTGGTGTTCTCTTCCCTGGAGCGGCCCGTTTTCGGCAAGACGTAGCGGGCGTCTGCCCAAGTGTGAGGAAAGACCGGACGCGAGCTTCGTGTCCGGTCTCTTTTTCACTCCCGCCAGGTAGGGTGCGTCGGCAGGCCGCCTACATCTCGATTTCAAGCCAGCCCCGGCTCTTTTCATCCAGCTCCTCGGGGGGCGGGATCTCGTACTTGCCGCCGTGGATGTCGGTGAGCACGGTGCGGCCGTCCGGCAGCGGGCGGATGTTTTGCCGGTCACGGACGTGGACCATCTTGGCGCCCAGGTCCGTGGTCACGTCCCAACTGATGACCCCGTTTCGGGCCTCCACCTTGTGGATCGCGCGAACCTGGGCTTTCAGGTAGTACAGCTCCAGCTCCGCTTCCAGGGCCCGTCGGCTGTCGGGCTCCAGGTCGCGCAGGTCGGGGATGATCCCCACCTCTTCCCCCTCGTCATCCTGGATGGAGATGAACTCGTACGGCTGGGTGAGCGGCAAACAGCGGACCGCCCGCACGGGGCCGTAGCGCTCCTCAATGCCCACCTCCAGGTTCAGGCGGCGGAACTCGTCCACCCGGAGCCGCAGCAACTTCGGGTCCAGGAGCCGGAGGTCGTTTTTCATCCCCGGTTCTGAAGCGGCCATCGCTACTCTCCGACAGCCACGACTTCGGCGAGACTCTTCTGGACGTCCACGAGTCGGCGGAAGGCGCCGTTCTCCAGCGCCAGCAGCTCCTCGTGCGTGCCGGACTCCACCAGCCGCCCTTTCTCCAGCACCAGCAGCCGGTTCGCCTGTTGGAGCGTGCTGAACCGGTGCGCGATGGCGAACGTGGTGCGCCCATGCACCAGCCGGTCGATCGCCTGGCGGATGAGGGCTTCGGTTTCGGTGTCCACGCTGGAGGTCGCCTCATCCAGGATGAGGATGCGCGGGTTCTTCAACACGGCCCGCGCGATGGAGATGCGCTGGCGCTCGCCCCCGGAGAGCCGCGTCCCCCGCTCGCCGACCATCATGTCATAGCCGTCCGGAAAGCGCAGGATGAAGTCGTGCGCGTTGGCCGCCTTCGCGGCGCGGATAATATCCGCCATTGATGCATCCGGGCAGCCGTAGGCAATGTTCTCCGCGATGGCGCCGTGGAAGAGGAACGGCTCCTGCAGGACGATCCCGATCTGGTTCCGCAGCGACTTCACCTTCACGTCGCGCACGTCGTGGCCGTCTATCAGCACCGCGCCGCTCGTGGCGTCGTAGAAGCGGCAGATCAGGTTCACCGTGGTGCTCTTCCCCGCTCCGGAGGGCCCCACCAACCCGATCATCTCCCCCGCCTCTACCTTGAAGCTCACGTTCCGCAGCACGGGCCGCCGCTCGTCGTAGCCGAAGGTGACGTCCCGGAACTCGACCGCCCCCTGGATCTCGCCCAGCTCGATGGCGTCCGCCTGGTCCGCCATATCCGGCATCGTGTCCAGCACCTCGAACACGCGCTGGCCGGAGGTCGCCGCCTGCTGCACCTGCTGGCTCATGTTCGTCAGCTCCTGCAGCGGCGAGTAGAACTGCGCCACCAGCGCGATGAACATCACCAGCACGCCCACGGTCACCCCGCCGCTGGCGTCGCCGGTGGGGTTGTGGAGGACCAGGTAGCCGCCGTAACCCCAGATGGTGAGGGTGGAGAAGGACATCACCAGTTGCGTGGAGCGGCTGAACCCGGCGAAGACGCGCGCCGCGTCCACCCGCGCCCGCATGTACTCCTCGCTCTGGCGCTGGAACCGGTCGAACTCGCGGTCTTCCTGAACGAACGCTTTCACCACGCGCACGCCGGGCAGCACGTTCGACAGCAGCGCGAACATCCGGGAGCGCCGCCGCCACGCCCAGTGCCAGATCTTGTGCGTCGTCTTCATGAAGCGCGTCCCCATCACGCACACGATGGGGGCCGGCAGCAGCGCCAGGAACGCCAGCAGCGGGTGCATGCTGAACATCATCACCGCGATCACCAGCAGCGTCATCACGTTCAGGACCGTACGCTGGAGCGTGTCGGTCATGAACGTCTGGAGCGTGGCCGTGTCGCCGGTGACGCGGTCCATAATCCAGCCCGTCTCCTTCTGGTCGTAGTAGTTCACGCCCAGCTTCTGGAGGTGGGTGTAGATATCGATGCGGAAGTCGTTCGTCACCTTCTCGCCCAGCCAGGTCATCGTGAACTGCTGGAGCGCCTGCACCACGGAGGCGGCGATGCGGACGAACGCCAGGATCGCGACCAGTTTCCACAGCATGTCGAGGCGGAGATGGATCACCGGGCCGCTGCGGACGTTCAGCGCGAGAACATCGTCCACGAGCTGCTGCTGGAGCTTGGCGGGGTAGATGGCGCAGAAGCGGAGAAAGGCCGTGAGCAAAAACACCTGGACGATGGGCTTCCAGTAAACGGAAGCGCGCTGGAGCAGCCGCACCATCAACTGGCGCTTGTCCAGGCAGTCGGGGCACACGGCCATCCAGCGCGGCATCGGCTTGGCGCACTTCGGGCAGGGCGCCGCTTTCTTGCGCCGCTCTCGCTCGGCCGCCTCACCGCCCCATGCGTCTTCTTCCTCCGGCGGCGCCTCGGGAAGCAGCTCCTTCAAGGCCTCCTCGGCGGCCTCCATCCGGTCGGAGCAGGCTTCGGTATAGCGCACCAGCGGGATCGCGCCTTCCGGAGTGTGCGCTTCCAGGAGGCTGCTGCCCAGCCCGTCGCGGCGACGCAGCGACACGACGTTGCGGAGCGGGACGTCTACCTGGATCGCGAGATCGTTGGTCGGCAGGACGCAAATGCGACGGTCTGTGCCTACCAACCACGAGGCGCCGAATGATCCGGGCAGAACCATGTCGGCTTCCGCGCCGACTCGGATCTCTTCGCCCGGCTCCAGCAGCCCCAGGATCGTCTTCTGGGCTGCGTCCGACAACTGGACGGGGTCCGGAGATTTCCCGGCGGCCTTGCCCAGCTCCGGCTTCCCACACTGTCCTACCGCTGACATCACGGTTTACCTCGTCGATGATCCCAGCCCCAGCCCCCGTGTGGAACGGGCGCAGAAGCGCCGCGATTGAGGTGCGGGAGATCATCGGCCGCCAGACGTCCGCGGCCTTCCGGCCCGGGGCGGAAAGGGGGATCGACGCCAAATCGTTGTGGAGGGCGCTGGAGCTTGCCAGCGTCGCCAGCCGCCCCGGCTTTGGGAGCGATAAAGCATTAGCCGCCGCGTCTGCCCTACTGGATGCGACGCTGGCGGCTGCCAATCTTCCACCCCGTTGAGGGGCCTTTGCCGGCGGTCCGCCAGCGGCGGGCCTGCTCGTATCTTCTACGCCAGAGTATACCTCTGCCTGATTGGAGCGTCAACGCACGCCCCACGCCTGGGGCGCCTCACGTGGATACATTGTCGGCAGGCGGATACAGGGTCGGCAGCCAACGAACTCCGGCTGCGGTTTCCGCGCTCGCGGGGAAGGACGGCGAACCTACTGGTTTAGCCGCGTAGCCGGCGGACGACAATGCGAGCGGGAGTACGCGCCGCAGCACTATCCTGGAACGATGTGCGGCGCCGGGAGCTGACTACACATGGCAACTTCGGAGAACGCTACTTACCTCACCGCGCTGGGCCTGGGGATGCTGGCCGGCATGCGGAGCATGGCCGCCCCGGCGCTGTTGAGCGACCACCTCCAGCACGCGTCCACGCCGCCCCTGGAGGGTACCCCCGTTCAGTTTCTCGGCACGCCCGGCGCGGCGGCGGCGCTGAAGCTGCTGGCCGCAGGCGAGATGTTCGCGGACAAGACGCCGTTCATTCCAGACCGCACCTCTCCCATCGCCCTGGGTGGGCGAGTACTATCCGGCGCGCTGGTTGGGGCGGCGGTGTGCGCGGCGGCGGGCCGCCGCGCCGAGACCGGCGCGCTGATTGGGGTGGTGGGCGCCGTCGCCGCCACCTACGGGATGTACCACCTGCGGCGGCGGCTGGGCGAGGAGCTGAGCCTGCCGGACCCCGTGCTCGGCGTCGCCGAAGACCTGCTGGTGGTGGCGGGCGGCTGCGCCCTCCTGCGGGCGACGGACCCGGGCGGGCCGCGTTGACCGCGAGCGGCGGCCACGCATGGAAGTAATCCTGCTCGCCCTCGCCGCCGTCTCCAGCGTGCTCTGGGTTCCCAACACGCTGGAGATGCTGGTCGGCGTGCTGCTGGTCCCGGTGCTCCGCCGCTTCGAGCCGCTGCCGGACGACCTCTGCCCCACCCTCTCCATCATCGTCCCGGCCTGCAACGAGGCGGAGACGGTGGAAGACGCCATGCGCTCGCTGCTGGCGTTAGACTACCCGTCGCTGGAGATCGTGGCGATTGACGACCGCTCCACGGACGCCACGGGCGAGATCCTCGACCGCCTCGCGGCGTCGGATGGGCGGCTTCGGGTGTTGCACCTCCGGGAGCTGCCGTCCGGATGGCTGGGCAAGAACCACGCGCTCCAGCGGGGCAGCGAAACCGCCTCGGGCGACTGGCTTTTGTTCACGGATGCAGACGTTCACTACCAGCCCGACGCGCTGCGGCGAGTGATGGCGCTGGTGCGGAAGCACCGCTGCGACCACCTGGCCGCCTTCGTCCACGTGCCCGCCGAAGGGTTCTGGGAGAAGGTCTTCCTTCCGTTCTTCTTCACGATGTTCTCGTTCCGGTTCCGCACCTGGGAGGCGTCCTGGCGCGGCTGGCCCGGCTACGTGGGCATTGGCGCGTTCAACCTGCTGCGGGCGGAAGCGTATCGCGCTTTGGGCGGGCACACGCGGCTCCGGATGGAAGTGGCCGACGACATTCAGCTCGGCAAGGTGGTGAAGCGGGCGGGCTACCGGCAGTGGCTCATGACCTCGGAGGAGCTGATCTCCGTCCGCTGGGTCTCCGGCTTCCGAGGCATCATCAACGGCCTGACGAAGAACGCCTTCGCCGGCGTCGGCTACTCGTGGCCCGCCGTGGCTGCGTCTGTAATCGGGACGTTCGCCGGCTGCGTGTGGCCCATGATCGGAGTGTGGGTCGGGCCGCCCGGCGCCCGGCTCGCGTGCGCCGCCGCTCTCCTGGCGATGGCGGTGGCCGCCGGCTGCCAGTCTCCGCACACGCGCACTTCCCCGCTCTACGCACTGGGCTGGCCGCTGGCCGCGGTGCTGTTCCTCACCATCATCGTGCGGAGCGGTCTGCTGGCGGAGCGGCAGGGGGGCGTCTACTGGCGCGGCACCTTCTACTCGCTGGAAGAGCTGCGCCGGGGAAGGGTGTGACTCCCTGACACAAGACAGGGGCGGGGGGCCGGGGCCGC
>Ga0216301_1000194_pt1 | contig 17133 bp, 10 predicted proteins | sample 4hB_Boncat_minus_FD_156203 | JGI IMG/M metagenome (GOLD analysis project Ga0216301, IMG submission 156203) | Terrestrial sediment cell enrichment communities for BONCAT metagenomics from Utah, United States - 4hB_Boncat_minus | ecosystem: Environmental > Terrestrial > Deep subsurface > Rock...
CCCCCAAGCCCAGCATAATTCCGGACTTCGTGTAGATCGACGGGTCGAGTTCCTTAACGGTTCGCAGGACTTGCAGCGTTCGCTCGTACTTCGCCTGGGGCCTCACCACGGTGTGCAGCCGCTCGATCGTCTCGATGTTGTGGTTGTAGATCTCGGGCTTGGCGTCGCAGACGTTCTTGATGCACCACCGCTTGCCCTTGAAGTCGGGCGTCAGCACCTCGACGATCGCCAGCGGGTTGGCCTTGTGGAGCTCCCGGATCGTCGCCGCGAACTGCATGGAGCCCTCGTCCGCGAGGTCATCGCGGGCAACCGAGGTGACCACGATGTGCTTGAGGCCGAGGTCGGTCGCGACCTTCGCCACGTCCAGCGGCTCTTCCGGGCTGACCGTCAGCCCTCGGCCCACCTTGATCGCGCAGAACCCGCAGCTTCGTGTGCAGGTATCGCCCAGGATCATGAACGTAGCCGTCTTCTTGGACCAACACTCGGGAAGGTTGGGGCAGCGGGCGCTCTCGCACACCGTGTGCAGGCTCTTCGACCGCATCATCCCCTCGACCTGCTTGATCGTATCGGGGCGGGGAAGGCGAATCGTCAGCCACTCGGGCAGCCGCTGGGTCATGGTCCATTATAGACGCTGCGCCCGGTCCGCCCCTTCTTCGTCAAAGAGCTCTACTTGCCCGACCGTTGGGTGAGGCTGAACCAGTTCCCAAATGGGTCCTTGACGATCGCCTCGGTGCCGTAGAACTGCTCCTCCGGCTCGCTCATGAACGTCACCCCCTTCGCTTTCAGCTCCTCGTAGGTGCGTCGGCAATCGAGGGTTTCAAAGACTCCGACGCTCAGCGCGCCCTTCGCCACTATCGTCCGCAGTGCCGTGGCCGTCTCTTCGTCCATCAGCGGCCCCGCCTCGATGGCCATGAGGGTGATCTCCAGGTCCGGCTGTGCCTTCGGCCCCACGGTCAGCCACCGCATCCCGTGGTCCATCTTCGCGTCGGTTCGGACCTCCAGCCCCAGCTTGTTCACGTAAAAGTCGTAGGCGACGTCTTGGTCGGTCACGTAGATGGCGGTGTGCGAAAGCTTGTGGATCATCGGTTCCTCCTCGTGAGTTCGTCAAGAAGGTAACACGCGGAGCCCGGAACAGGCTTCTCGGATCTTGCGAATCAGCCCCGGCTGCGGACGCCACGGAGAAAGCACGTCGGCACGAACCGGTGCGACCACACCCGCGAAACCGCTTGGAAGCGTCGCACGTTCTGGCGGAACTCGGTGGGGGAGCAGCCGAACTCCCGGTGGAACCGCGCGCTGAACGACCCCAGGCTGCTGTAGCCCAATCCAAAGCAGATCTCGCTCACCGAAAGTTCCTCCTTCGCCAACCGCCGCTTCGCTTCGTCCAGCCGCAGTTCGGTCAGGAAGTCGTGAGGCGTCTGCCCGAACGTGCGGGCAAAGAGGCGGTGGTAGTGGTACGGCGAAAGGCAAGCCTCTCGGGCCGCATCCTGCAGGCGCAACGGCTGGGTGTACTCGGAAGCCAGGAAGTCTCGCGACCGGCAGAGCAGCCGGTAAGTCTCTGAATCCAACCGCTCGAGTCGCATGGTCCTAGCATGGCGTCCTTACCCTTTCAGGGGCAAGGAGAGTCTGCCTGCGCAGGAAAACGTGGTGATTTGCGGTGTGGTGGAAAGGCCGACTCTTACGCCAACGGCCTTGGCTCGCTCCGCTCGCACCCCCTCCCCTTCGGTTCCCCCTTCCGCTTCGCTCCAAGGGGCACCATCCGTAGACGCTAGGAGAGACTTGGCCAAAAGCGCTGGATGCCGGACGGGCTATGTGGGGAGAGCCGGGAGTGGATGGCGACCAGGAATGGTGCCCCTTGGAGCGAAGCGGAAGGGGGAACCGAAGGGGAGGGGGTGCCGCCAAGGGCGGCAAAAGACCACCAACGCCAAGAGTCCTTGCTCCTTAAGCGGCCCCACTGTCCTAAGGTCCCTCACGCGTCAACAAAGCCCAAAAAGCGTCATCCTAAACTCAATGTCTCACCGTCCGCTTCCGAACTTCATCCTCCACGGCGGGGACTACAACCCCGAGCAATGGCCACGTGAGGTCTGGCACGAGGACGTGCGGCTGATGAAGGAGGCAGGGGTGAATGTGGTGACCCTGCCGGTGTTCGGCTGGGTCACGCTGCAGCCGAACGAGGAGACGTTCGACTTCGAGTGGCTGGACGAGGTGGTGGACCTTGTCCACGCAAACGGCATTTCCGTCTGCATGGCCACCGCGACCGCGGCCACCCCGGCCTGGCTGGACCGGAAGTACCCCGACGTGCTCCGGGTAGAGGAAAGTGGCCTCCGCCGCAAGCACGGCGGCCGCCACACGTTCTGCCCCCACTCGGAAAACTTCCGCAGGCTGTCGACGGACCTCGCCCGACGGCTGGCCCAGCGGTACGGTTCGCACCCCGCGGTGGTCCTCTGGCACGTGTCCAACGAGTACGGCAACCACTGCTACTGCGACCTGTGCGCGGCGGCCTTCCGCCGATGGCTGCAGGGGCGGTACGGCACCCTAGAAGAAGTCAACCGCCGGTGGTACACCGCCTTCTGGGGAGCCACCTTCACCGACTGGGAAGAGATCGAGACCCCCACCCGGAACGGGCAGCGCGCTTTCCAGGGCCTGCTCATCGACTACGACCGGTTCCAATCGGAAAGCATCCTCGACGCCTACCGGGCGGAGCGGGACGTGCTGCGCGAGGTGACGCCGAACATCCCCGTCACCACCAACCTCATGGGTGCCTTTAAGCCGCTGGACTACCACCGATGGGGGCGGGAGATGGACGTGGTTTCGTGGGACTCCTATCCCGCCAAGAACGCCACCCCGGCGGAGAACGCGTTCAGCCACTCGCTGATGCGTGGACTGCGCGAGGGGCAGCCGTTCTTGCTGATGGAGCAAACCCCAAGCCAGCAGAACTGGCAGTCGCACAACGCGCTGAAGCGACCCGGCGTGATGCGGCTGTGGTCGTACCAAGCGATGGCCCACGGGGCCGACTCGGTGATGTACTTCCAGTGGCGACGGTCCCGAGGTGCCCAGGAAAAGCTGCACGGGGCGGTGGTGGAGCACGTGGGCACCGCTGAGCCGCGCGTGTTCCGCGAGGTGGCCGCCCTAGGGCGGGAGCTGGCGGCGCTGGGAGACCTGCCCATTGGTGCCCGAGTCGAGACAAAGGCGGCGGTGCTGTTCGACTGGGAGAACTGGTGGGCCGTCGAGTACTCCAGCGGCCCCAGCGTCGACCTCAAGTACCGGGCGATGTGCCTCGCCTACTACCAGGCGCTCCACGACCAGGGGATCGTTGCGGACGTGGTCTCGCCCGACGCGGACTTATCCGGCTACGAACTCATTGTCGTCCCCGTGCTCTACATGGTTAAGCAAGGGGTGGCGGAGCGGTTGGAGGCGTTCGTCCAGTCCGGCGGCACCCTCGTGACCACCTTCTTTTCCGGCATCGTCGACGAGAACGACCTCGTCCACCTCGGCGGCTACCCCGGCCCCCTCCGTCGCCTGCTGGGAGTGTGGGTGGAGGAGCTCGACGCGCTGACCTCATCCGAGCGGAACGCCGTCCTCTTCAGCGGTCCCCTGGGCACCCTCGAGTGCGGACACATCTGCGAGCGGATGCACGCCGAGACCGCCGAAGTGCTGGCGACCTACGAGCAGGACTTCTACGCGGGCGAACCCGCCATCACGCGCAACGCCTTCGGTTCCGGTGAGGCTTACTACCTCGCCACCCAGCTGGTGCCCCACGCCCTTTCGCGGTTCCTAGGCGACGTCTGTGCTCGACGGGGGATAAAGCCGGTGCTGAGCGAGGTCGTTCCTGGCGTGGAGGCGACGGTGCGGGTCCGGGAAGACGGAAAGCGGCTCCTATTCGTGATGAACCACAACCGCGAGGCGGTAACCGTCGATCTACCCCAATGGGTCCAGCAGGACGCTCTGAGCGGCGACAAACTAGATGGACGACAAGAGCTTGCGGGATACGGAGTTTTGATCGCTACCGCTACCTAAGCTCTTTGAACCACAACGACACAACGAGACCACAACGTTGTGAACCCGCTGTGCTCGTTGTGTCGTTGTGGTTCAAGCACCCGACACAGGACTACCCGGTGCTCTGCATGGCGGCGGCAATGCCCGCGATGCTCTGAAGCATCGCTTCCCGCCACACGCCCGCCTGCTCTTCCTCACTCAGATCTTCCCACGCGTTCATAAGGGAGACCTGCATGACGCTGAGCGGCATGACCGCCGGGTTCCGGAAGTGGATGGTGCCGCGGACGACCTTGGCGTGCTCGAGGAGATCGCGCTGTCCGGTGATCTTGAGGACCATCTCGACGCTCCGCCGGTGCTCGTCCTCGATCACGCTTTGCAGCCGCGTGCCTAATTCCGCTGGCTGCACGCGGGCGGCGTACATCCGGGCCGTCTGGAGGTGGGCGCGGGCCAGTTCCAACTGCGCGTTGGCCAAGACGGTTCGGAAGAACGGCCACTCCTGGTGCATCTGGCGCAACGTCTCCAGTCGCTCCTCCGAATCTCCCGCGTACTCCTGGAGGGCCGTCCCGAGGCCGTACCAGCCGACCATCGTGGTGCGGCTCTGGACCCAGGCGAAGTTCCAAGGAATGGCTCGGAGCCCCTCGATTCCGGAGATCGCCTTGCCCGGACGGAACACCGGCCGGGACGCGATCGGCAACAAGGAGATGTGCTCGATGGGCGTGGCCTGGGTGTAGAAGCTCCAGAAGTCGGGATCGTCGTACACGAGCGATCGGTAAGTCTGCCGCGAGCGCTCCTCGAGCTCGCGCATCACCTCGCCGTACCGTGCCTCGGCTCCCGGCGCCCCGGCGCCGTGCGCCGCCAGCAGCACCGCGCTAACGATCTGCTCCAAGTGGCGGTGGGCGATCGGCGGCAGCGAGTAGCGGAACGAGATCACTTCGCCTTGCTCGGTGAAGCGGATCCGGCCACTGAACGATCCCGCCGGTTGCGACAAGATCGCCCGGTTCGCCCGGCCGCCGCCGCGTCCAACCGTGCCGCCCCGGCCGTGGAACAGCCGCATGGGCACCCCTGTTTCCTTACTGACCCTCGCCACGTCCTCCAGGGTCGACTGGAGCGCCCAGTTCGCCGCCAAGAAGCCGCCGTCCTTGCTGGAGTCGCTGTAGCCCAGCATGACCTCCTGGAATCCGCCCCGAGCCTCCAAATGCTGGCTGTACGCGGGGTTGGCGAGCAGGGCGCGCAGCAGGTCGCCGCAGCCGTGCAGGTCCTCGATGGTTTCGAAAAGCGGCACCACGTCCAGGTCGTGGGGGATGCCCGCTTCCTTCGCGAGGACCAAGACCTCCAGCAGATCGCTGACGCCGTGGGTCATAGAGATGACGTAAGCGACGATGCTGCGGCTCGTCAGCTCTCGGCGGGCGCGGCGGATGACGTGGAAGACGTCGAGCACCCGTCGGCAGACTTCCGAGCCCTCGTGCCCCACGGGAAGCAAAGGTCGTGGGTTTTCTAGTTCCGCGGTCAGCAGCCGCAGCTTCTCTTCTTCGGAAAGCTCGGAGTACCGCTGCCCTTCGGGCAGCACCCGGGCTGCGAGGAAGATCTCGTCCAGCGCCTTGGCATGCTCGTCGCTGTGCTGCCGCACGTCGAGGGTCGCCAGGTGGAAGCCGAACGCGGAGACCTGCCGGATGAGGTGGGGAAGCCGTCCCGAGTTCGCGACGCTCTCCGCCATGTTCGCGGCAAAGCTCCTCTGGATAAGCCGCAGGTCCGCTAACAGCTCTTCCGGAGCTTTGTACACATGGTCGAACCCGCCGCGTCGGCCCACGGAGATCATGGCGCGGGCCTGCTCCAGCATCTCCCGCAACCGGATCTCGATGCCGAGCAGCTTCACTACGTACGGCTCCTGCGAGTACCGCTGGAGTTGGAAGGCGTGGAACGGGAGCCGCGCCTTGTCCTCCTCGACCGATTGGAGCAGCTCCTCGCTAACCCCCACCAGCTTCACGCTCTGGGTGAACTCGCGCCGCAGCCCTTCAACTCGCCGCAGGTAGACCTCCACCGCCATCGCCCGGTGCTCCAGCAGCGTCCGCCAGGTGATGTCGGCGGTGACGTTGGGGTTGCCGTCTCGGTCGCCCCCGACCCAGGATCGGTAGGTGAGGAAGGTCGGGACGTCGAACTCCTCGCCCGGGAACTGGTCGCGCAGGGCCTGCTCCAGGTCCTGGTGGAGCCACGGCACCACCTCCATGATGGTCCGCTCGAAAAAGTAGAGGGCGTTCCGAACCTCTTCCTCGACGGTCAGCCGCGTCTCCCGCATCTCGTCGGTCTGCCACAGCTCGGTCAGCGTCCGCTCGATCTCCTGCAGGGCGAGCCCCTCGGTGTTCAGGGGTTCGGTAAGGGAAGGGGTGCCTTGGGCGTCCGCGAGCAGGAGGGTGATGCTCTGCAGCTTGTCCAGCACCGCCTTCCGCTTGGCCTCCGTCGGGTGGGCGGTCAGCGTTGGGGTGATCTCGATTCGGGAAAGGAGCTGCCGGACGGCGTCCGCATCGCAGCCGCGCGACCGGAGCTGGGCGACCGCCTCCGAGATCGACTCGCGCCGCACGCCCCGCCGCTCCCGGTTCACGCGCACGATCTCTTTCTGCTCCGCGACGTTCAGCAGTTGGAAGAGAACGGTGAACGCCCGCGCCAGCTCCCGGATCGTCTCCGGGTTCTTCAGCTCGGGGATCTCCTCCAAGAGCCGTTGCGGATCCGGACTCCGCTCCGCGACCAGTTGCCGCGCCAAATCGATCAGCCCTTCACGCTTTTGGCACGTCAACACCTTCCCGAGCAGGCGGTCGAGCGTGCGCAGGTCTTGGGACAGTTCCGGGGAGAGGCCTTCGGCCTCTGGCTCAAGGTTCAGGAATGATCGCATGGCAGGTAGCAGACGGATCCTGCGCAGGTTTACCCGCCAATGGGCGAGCGGCACCCCAGTTTGGGCGGAACCGGCTCCGAAGCCGACGATACGAAGTCAGCCAGCCTTCCCGCGTCGCAGTTCTCAACGTTGCGGCTGGGTGGGTGCTAAGGCACAGGGACGGGCGGCGGGTTCTTTTTGAGTTCGTTGGCGCTTAAGCTCGTCATCGTGTACCTGTCCCACCGATGGCGGATCGACCGGAAGCGGCCAATGGCGATGTTGCCGTTGGTCTTGAAACTGTCCCAAGGGGCGTCTAGCGACTTCCAGTAATCGGCACCCGCCGACATCAAAAACGTCGTCCGGCTCGGCCGGATCGCTGACGAGACGCCGGAGGTGGGGCGTCAGTCCCAGGCCGAGAGTGGCCAGGAGGAGGGTGGCGTTCACCTCCCAAGGTTAGAGGCGGTGTGAGCAGAGATTTGAATAAGTCCCCTCTCGTAGAACCAGCCGACATGAGCTCAACCACGACCGGCACTTTGGCCGCGGCTTCAGGAACTTTCAACCTCGGCGGCGACCTCCCCGTCACCCGAATGGGCTTCGGCGCGATGCGCATCACTGGCCCCGGCATTTGGGGTGATCCGAAGGACCCCGAGCAGGCGAAGGCGCTCCTGCGTCGAGTGGTCGAGCTCGGCATCGACTTTATCGACACCGCCGACTCGTACGGACCGGAAGTGTCTGAGCGCCTGATCGCGGAGGCGCTTTACCCCTACGCTGAGGGGGTGGTGATCGCCACGAAGGGCGGCCTGACGCGGCACGGCCCAGACCGGTGGATGCCGGTAGGTCGGCCGGAGTACCTGCGGCAGTGCGTCGAGATGAGCCTGCGCCGCCTGCGCCTGGAGCGGATCGACCTCTACCAGCTCCACCGCATCGATGCCCAGGTGCCGGTCGAGGACCAACTGGGCGTCCTGACGGAAATGCAAACGGAAGGGAAGATCCGGCACATTGGGCTTTCGGAAGTCTCGGTGGCGGAGCTGGAGCACGCTCAAACGCTGGCCAAGATCGTGTCGGTGCAGAACCTGTACAACCTGGCAAACCGGCAGTCGGAAGAAGTCCTGAACTACTGTGAGAGCCGGAACATCGGCTTCATCCCCTGGTTTCCGGTGGCGGCCGGCGAGCTGGCCCGCCCAGGTGGTCCGCTCGACGAGGCGGCCAAGCGGCACCGCGCGACGATCGCGCAGTTGGCGCTGGCGTGGCTGCTAAAGCGCTCCCCGGTCATGCTGCCCATCCCCGGCACGTCCTCGATCGAGCACCTGGAGGAGAACACGGCGGCCGCCGGGGTCCAACTCACGGACGAGGAGTTCGCGAGCCTGACGCTGTAGCATCGGCACTCGCGAATCTGTGTCAGACCTCGGCCAGATCTCTGTCGACAATAGGTCAACGAGAAGATTCAGCGAATCCGGTAGAGGTGGACCCCGTACGGCTCAAACCGGTCGGTAAAGGATCCTCTCGTTAAGGAGAGGGTCCGGCCCTCACCCATCGTTTCGACTTTGGCTTTGGCGGAGGCGCGATGCACCCGGAAGGTTGCCTCGGTTGGCTCACCCACCATCGAAATGGCGAAGGCGTACGTCGCCCCCCGGTACTCTTTGACGAGCACATCAACCTTGCCACCCGAAACGGAAACTCGCCCCTGCGCGTTCGGCCGGTTGAGGACGGGGGCTAGCTGCCGGACTTGGGCGTTGATCTGCCGAACCCCTTCGGACATCGCCGGGTCGGCCAGGATGCCCGCTTCGATGAACGAAGGGGCGAACTGGTGGGAAAAGTAGACGAGTCCTTGGGCTCCGTGGACCAGGGCCATCCACACCATGCTTCGCGTCTGCTGGGGCGTCGGCTTGATCGATGGGTTGGAGATGTGGGTCGCCTCGATGCACGCCCAGACGCGCTGACCATCCTTGCTCCACTCGCGCAGCCGCCGGGTGCCCGAGCCAACGAACGAGAGATTCCCTTTGACCGGAGGGTCGGCGGTCACCGGATAGATGTCGAACGAGGCGATGTCGGTCCCCTTCACGTAATGGGGGTAGTCCTCGGGATGGCGCGTCCGGACGCCCCGGCCGATCCAATCGTCCCACGCAACGCCTTGGCCGAGGTTGAGGAAGACCGGACGGCTGGGGTCGATCTGGCGGATCCGCTTGAAGTCCTCTTGGATCCGCTCGGGCGGGATCGGCGGCCCGTAGCCACCCTCGGGAAGCGGCTGCGCGTTGTCCGGCTCGTCTTCGTGCATCCAGCCGAGGACGATGCGGCGATGGAGGTTTTTCCGCGCCCAGTCGTTGAGGCTGCACACCACCGGCATGCCTGCCTTCTCCAAAGCGGTGATCTGCTCTTCGGTCGGCCCCTGCCATAGGCCAACGTACAGATTGATCCCGATCTCGCGGTAGCGGGAAGCGTTGCTCGGCGACTGGAGCCAGACGGCGATGGGAAAGAACGAAGGGTCCTTGCCCGTAAGGACGGACGCCGGGCGCGGCGCTGGACCCAAGGCAAGGGCGGCCGACGCGGAAACGATCCCGATCAACGACATGGCCGAGATTACCGCCGTTAGGAAACTGCCGCCGGGTTGACCACATTCGTCCGTGAGCCCTCGATAAGGAAGCCCGCCAGATTCTGGTCCGCCGCCCCTTCGATTTCGGGGAACGGAAAGAGGGGCTTCAACTTTCAGCCTTCATCTTTCAACTCTTCAGTCTCCACCAGCCGCCGGGGTTCTTGCGTCGGCCGTAGCCCAGGCGGACGTCCAGCCACAGCATGACGCGTCGGAGGCGAGTGGCGGCCAACCGCTGGGCGAGGCGGTAGACGGGCTTGCGGAAGTCTTTGTTGTACGGACAAACGCGGATGCAGATGGAGCAGTCGGTGCCCTGGTTCGTCCAGAACTTGAAGCACCGCTCGGCGTTGACCGTCCATTTCCGAACCCCGGTCAGACTGGAATCGGTGGGTGGCTCGTCGGAAGGCGGACCATCGGGGATCGCCTTCGGTGGGCAAGAAGAGGAACACCGGCGGCAGACCTCGCAAAACTCCCGCACGCCAAAGTGAATGGGGCGGTCGGGGGCGAGGGGGAAGTCCGTAAAGATCTTGGCGATCCGCACCCGGGGGCCGAACTCCGGTGTGATCAGCAGCCCGTGCCGCCCGTACTCGCCCAGCCCGGCTTGGACGGCAAGGGGAATGGAGAGGGCGGTGTCGTTGAGGCTGGCAACGGCGCGGTAGCCGAGGTTCCGGATGTAGGCGGTCAGCGAAAGGAGGGCGATGATGTCCTTGCTGTAACCCTGGCCGGTGGCCGCCCCGCTGAGCGCGGAGGGGACCGTCTCGATCGTCTCCCGGTCCATTTCGTTGGCGATGACCACGACGTAGGGCAGGTCCTCCGGCAGGTCGATCGGCTTCTCTTGCGCTTCGCGCCGACTGTAGTTGTGGCTGTACACCCACCGCTCGTCGAAGGCGCATATTCCGACGAGGTCCGCTCCCAGAAAGCGCCCTGCCCGCTTGACGTCGGCACTGTTCTGCTCCGGCGTCGTCCCCTCCAGCCGCACCTTTGCCCCGGGGCGCAGCATGGTGTAGGTGTCCAAAAACCCTTCCTTCCGGTCCCCCGACTCCTCGAACATATCGGCGGTAAAGTCCGCGACGTACCAAGAGGCGTTGCGGAGGGCGTAGTCGCGGTGGGTGAACCCGTCGACGGGCCGAAACTCTGCGAGGTCGGTGAAATATGACTCGAAGAACCGCCGCGCCTTGTCCGAGCGGACGCGATCGTCCCACGTGGAACGGTTGAACATGTCGAGCCGCTGCCGGAAGCGGCTAAATCGCTCATCGACCTGGAAGCCGGTTTCGGCGTCGATCGGCTTGCGGCACGCGCACCCGACGCAGCCAGCGCTGCAGCCAGACCCTGCCTCGGTCGGTTTTGAGGTCTCCATCTTTCCTGCGTTACCGAAGCTAGTCTAACGCAGCTAGCCAGATGAGGCACGTGGCAAGGCCAGTCTGATGCTGGCCTTGCCACGAGGTTGTTCCGTGCTCGGGACCGACTATCCCCAGATCAGGTCTGGGCGGACGACGATCGTCTCGTCGCGGTCGGGACCGATGCTGACGATGGCGACGGGGGTCTTGGTGACGTCCTCAATGAACTTAAGGTAGTCGCGGGCCGACTGGGGCAGGTCTTCGAGCTTTCGGGCGGTGCGCAGGTTTCCGTCCCACCCATCGAGCTCCTCGTAGCACGGCTCCACCTTGGCGAACTCCCAGGTGTTCGCGGGCAAGGATCGTAGGTCTTTGCCATCGGCTTGGTAAGCGGTGGCCACCTTCAGCTTCGGAATCCCGCTAAGGACGTCGAGCCGGGTCATGACCAGTCCGCTGAGGGAGTTGATGCGGCAGGAGTGGCGGAGCGCCACGAGGTCCAGCCAGCCGCAACGCCGCCCCCGGCCGGTGACGGTGCCGAACTCTTGGCCTTGCTGGCGGATGTACTCGCCGGTCTCGTCGTGCAACTCCGTCGGGAACGGTCCGGAGCCGACGCGGGTGGTGTAGGCCTTGCACACGCCCAGCACCGACTGGATCGCCCGGGGTCCGACGCCCGTGCCGAGGCACGCGCCGCCCGCGATGGGGTGGGACGAGGTCACGTAGGGGTAGGTGCCGCTGTCGAGGTCCAGGTAGGTGCCCTGGGCACCTTCGAAGAGCACCCGCTGGTTCGCCTCGACGGCGTCCTGGGCGAGCACCTCGGTGTCCTCGACGAACGGGCGGAGCCGGTCGGCGTACGCGGAGAACTCTTGGTAGAGGGCGTCGAACTCGAGGGTCGGCGAGCCGAACATTTCGAGCAGCCGGTTCTTGACGGCGAGCACCTCGCGCAGGCGCTTTTCGAAGATTTCCGGCTGCACGAACTCACCCATGCGGATGCCGATCCGGGCGACCTTGTCTTGGTACGCCGGGCCGATGCCGCGCGAGGTCGTGCCGATCTTGTTCTCGCCCCGCGCCTCTTCCTCCAGGGCGTCGAGCATGCGGTGGTAGGGGAAGACCACGTGGGCGGCAGACGAGATCTTCAGCGTGCCCAGGTCGCTTTTCTGTGCCCGGGTTCGGTCCAGCTCTTCCAGCAGCCCTTTGGGGTCGATGACCATTCCGCTGCCGATGATGGCGACGGTGCCGGGGTGCAGGATCCCCGCCGGAATGAGCTGGAACTTGTACGTTTGTCCGCCGGTGATGACGGTGTGGCCAGCGTTGTTGCCGCCGCTGTAGCGCACCACGAGGTCGGCCTGGCTGCCCAGGACGTCGACCAATTTCCCCTTCGCTTCATCGCCCCACTGGGCGCCTACGATCACTAGTGTCGGCATCTGTTTCTCCTTCGAGGGTGACGCAAAGAAAAACCGGCGTCCTCCTCGTCCTGTCGAGGATCCGCCGGCCGAAACAGCCGTTGAGCCTTATCTCAACCGCCCCTAGTATACGCGCATTTGCGAAGGGACTGTCGTACAGTGGACGTATGCGGCTACGCGCGGCAAAGCGCCCCAAAGACTGGGTGGACTTCAACCAGCTCGATCCTTCGAGCCCGGAGTTCCAAGCGCGTTTCGCATCGTTGCTCGTTCGCGCGGGCCGCCTCAAGGACGCCGAGAAGCAGCTCGACGCGTGCCTTGCGCTGTTGCCCCCGCACAGTCGAAAGCGGCTTGTGCTGGTCGTGCTGCGCCAAAGGGTTCGATCTGCCCGGATGCGCCGCGAGTTGCTTGGTCTTGACGTGGCGCAGGCGCCTCGCCAGCGAGATCAGTGAGCCGAAGCCCAAGACAGCGATAGTAATCAGCTCTCTTGGGATTTTCCTTCGCCATCTAACCATGGGCACTGCGTACTCAGGTCAGGAGACGTGAGTTGGGGGCGCCGGGAAGAGGAGCCGGTTGTGGTGTTCTAAGCCAGACCGATTGTTGCCGGTTCCTTTCCGTCGCCCCCAAGGCACGACTGGCACCGGCGTCGTCCACCAAAAAAACCAGGACCGCCGGAATTATCCGGCGGCCCCTCCTCCAGATACCTCTTCCCTTACGGGTTGACGGTAAGCACGACGCTCTTGGAGTTTCCTCCCTGGCCGCTCCACAGAGAGCGGCCAGGCATCAGTTCTACGGCAGGCTGTATGTCCGGTCGAAGAACACCGGCGGCGAGTTGTACTCTCCACAGTGGGTGATGGCCTCGTTCAGGACGGTCGAGTAGCCGTCTCGCAAGCGCACCAACCGGATCTGGCCGATCGAATAGCACGAGCCGCCGTTATTGTCCGACGCGACGAACCTCAAGGCGTCTCCTGGGTTGCCGTAGAAGGTGAGGGTCGGGAGATAGCTGCTCGTGCGGTTCTCGTCCCGGTAGATCTCCTTGCCTCTCAGGTAGATCAGCAAGTCGTCGTCCACGCCTCGATCTGGGTCGACCGGTTCAATTCGATAACGTTCGCCCGCCGGCACTACGCTCAGGACCACCGACTTGCGGTTGCCCAATGTCGCCGCAATCGTCGCGTCCACCCGGTCGACGATGCCACTGCCCGTGAGGATCGAGTAGCCCTTCTTAGTGAGCCCTTCGGCAATGAAGAGGGTCGCCGGTACGGGCACCACCGCTGAGTTGGTACTCGAAAGCGAGACGTTCACGCCGCCTGCCGGTGCCGGACCCGTGAGCCCGATCGTCAGCGTTGAGCGGACTCCCGGAGCCACCGTGGTGGGGGAGACGCTGATCGTCTTCACCACCGGTGCCAACACCGTCATCGAACCGCTAACGGTCTTCCCGTTGGCGCTTGCCGAGATCGTGAGCGGCGTGTTGGCGGCGACCGCTGTGGTCGAGACGGTGAAGGTGCCCGATGTTTGACCTTCGGCTACCGTCACCGAGCCTGGCACCGAAGCGACTCCAGGGTTCGAGCTTGCGAGGGCAACGGCGAGGCCGCCGGCCTTTGCCGCCGCGCTCAGGTTTACCTGCATCGTGTAGGCGTAGCCGCCCGTCCCCGACAGGGGGCTCGGCGAAAGGGAGGCTGGCTGCCCCGGTGGTGCTAGCACCGTCACCTTTGCGGTAGCAGTTCTGGCCGCAGCCGTTGCCGAGATAGTCGCTAGGGTATCTGCCGTGACGGCGGTGGTACTGACCTTGACCGTCACTGAACTCTGTCCTGCCGGTACGGTGGCGGTCGCGGGCACGGTCGCGGACGCCTGGTCGCTAGAGAGCGAGACGGTCAGGCCGCTCGGACCGGCTACGCCCGTCAAGTAGAGTTTAAGGCTTACGGAGGAGCCCCCGTTTACCGACGTGGGGCTGGGGGTGAAGTAGGACGGTACCGCGGGAGCTACCCGAACACTCGCCGAAACCGACTTGCCGTTGAGGGTCGCGGTAACGGTGACGAGCTTGGCCACGTCGAGCTTGGGAGCGGTTAGGTTGAAGCTCGCGGTCCTCGTGCCTCGGGGTACGAAGATGCGAGCAGGCACCGAGCCGTCCGTTGTCTTCAGGCTCACATCGGCGTCGTACCAGAGAGAGCCCGGAACGGTGAGGGTCACTCCCACGGTCTTGCCCGACGCCACGCTGCTCGTGGCGAACTTCAGGTTCGAGGGGGCGCGAGTGTCCGAGCCGGGGTTGCGAGCGAAGTCGAGATAGCCCTCACCCGAAAAGGAGGCGAGGTAGTTCCCGTCCGAATCGTACTGGCGGGCAGCGGCGTATACCGTTTCGAAAAACTTGCCGTCAGAGGAGAACCCTGCTCCAAAAGCGTTGACTCCCCGCTTGTTCGTGAACTGGCCGAGATGGATTCCCGCAGGAGAATACTTATGGAAAAAGCCGGTTTCGGCTTGGACGTAGATGTTGTCCGCAAAGTCTCGGGCAAACCCAAAGACGCCGTCTCCCATGTACCGGTCCACCACCACCCCAAGGTATGCGCCAGTAGCCGAGAAGCGGTACACGCGGTGAAGGTTCGCATCCCATGCCAGAAGCGTTCCGTTGGCAGCGAATTCGACGTCGGTGTAGGCCTCGTTGTAGCCATCGAACGGGCGGTGCCACGTCTCCAGCAGCGCTCCGGTCGTACCACTGAACTTGTGGATGCCCCGTGCCCAGATGGCGTCCGCATGGTAGATATTGCCGTCGGGACCCACCGTAAAGTTGAAACTAGCGTCGACGCCCAAGGCAAACTCGCCTAGGAATTGTCCTGTGACCGAGTCGAACCGCGCGATTCGTCCTGAATAGGCAGCGCCGTTGTAGCCCGCGTAGAGCACACCGTCCGGTCCAATTGCGACGCCTCGAACCGTCCCCGCCCCGACCACCGGGAAGTACCTTATGAGTTGAAGAGTGCTGGAGTCGTACGCTGCGACTCCCGAACCCGCTGCCACGAACAAGGCGTCAGCGCCCATTCGGAACAGCCGTACGTTGTCCAGCGCCGGCCCCGCCGCTTCCGCGCTGAGCGACTCGAAGCGGAGGGTCGTACTCGCGGCAATTGCGGTGAACACGAACCGCTTCGTGGCCCAGCCCATGTCCGTGGCCGTTCGGCCGGAGGCGTCAAAGCCGAAATCCTGGGACGAATCGGCCGCCGTCACCCGGACCGTCTTCACCCCGCTCGTGGAAAAGTTACCGGCCAAGTCGAACAAGACTTCGTACGTCTTGCCGGGCTCGGTCTGGAAGGTCTGCTCTACGCCGCCTGCGGCCGAGCCGGAGAGGTCGAGGCTCTTGCCCCCCTCGCTCGGCTGCCAGACCATGTAGTTGACGTAATCGATTCCTTGGCCCACGACGGCCCAGCCATCGAGGCTCGTGTCCCCGCGAGGAAGTTCCTGGGAAAGGTAAGGATTTGTAGAGGCGTGCTCGAAGCCGCCGTTTCGGAAGGGACCCAAGGGAGCCTCAATGATTCCGTAGGCGAAATTGGGGCCGACCGTGTGGGCGGGGTTACCTCCCCAAGTGCCAACAGGATATTCAGGGCCTATCGTCCAAGGCTTCACGTGCAGGTAGGCGTACGGGCCGCCTTTGTTCACCAGCCGGTCGTAGACGAACGGTTCGCCGTTGATCCACTTGTAAGACCCGTCGGTGTCTTTGAACAGTCCGATGGAAGCGGCGGCACCGCTCGGATCGCCATCGTAACCAAGCACGTACGTATCCCTGAACGCCTCGATCAACCATTCGTTCTCAGCGTCGTCGTTAATGGCTACGAGGTGCCCCCCCTGAGCGACCGCCTCCGCCTGGAGCTCCGTCCAGGCCGCTCGCTTTACGGTCAACGCATACCGATGCCCGTTGTAAACCTTCCACTGGTAAGTCTGGGCTTGGGCAACGCTAACCAGGAGGAGTAGGATGCAGGCGACGATGGCAGCCCGGAAAGAGCCGATGGTGTTGGCCAAGAGGCTAGTCGAAACCTGGACTGCCTCCGACGCTTGCGAGACCGTACCCTCGCCGACTGGTCGAGAGTGCAGCCGACCAAGCTGTTTTGAACGAGAAGACAATAACGATAGAAGTGTCATGGGTACCCTGCAAATCCGTGCGAGTACGGAGCCATATCGCACGGTGCGTCGGCAGCAACGTGAGAAGGACGCAGGTCGCTCGTGCTGTACGGCACCCAATTCTGTTGCACATCACCTTCAATAAGTGGTCACACAGGTTAAACGCATCACGAAACCCGCAACAATCGAACGTCAGGCCCGCCAGGGACGAGTCCCGAAGCCCGTGGCCCGGGACGGGCTAGCCGTCCAAGTTCCTATCGCCGATGTGCTGATCCTGACAGTCATAGGGATCAGCGGAAACCTATTCGGATCCTCGGCTACGGAACGGTGCGGCTAACCTTCGCGAGCTGTTCTTGCAAACGAAGGCCTTATCGGAGTCCGGTATTTGGTTATGCCGTCGATCCATCGGCGGGACTTAGAAACACCGTTGGCTTTGGATACAGACAGACAAAGGAGCTGCGTGTGGCTGCTTCTTCTCAGGGGTCATCCGACCGAAATCCGCCTGCAACGCCTAATTCCGCAGTTCCTGCTCGACCGTCCCCTGTCCGGTCTGGCCAGATCGTCCGCAACGACGGCACCTGCATCATGGAAGAAGGGGACTACCCTCTCGTCGCCGTCGGGATCGCCGAAGGCGCCAATAGCTTCGCTGAGCTTGACCGTGTCAAGAAGACCTGCCTCGTCCTCGCCAACGGGACCCTGCGGCCTTCACCTTGGACCGCCTGCCGGAGAGCCGCCGGAGTGCGAAGTTCGCGGCGACTAACAGGGAGATCTACGGCATACGGCTCTATGCAAAGCCTCCCAGCCGCTGCGTCGCCACCCTTGCCGAATCGGCCTCACGTGAAGAGGGGCCGCCGGAACGAT
>Ga0216301_1000195_pt1 | contig 17111 bp, 11 predicted proteins | sample 4hB_Boncat_minus_FD_156203 | JGI IMG/M metagenome (GOLD analysis project Ga0216301, IMG submission 156203) | Terrestrial sediment cell enrichment communities for BONCAT metagenomics from Utah, United States - 4hB_Boncat_minus | ecosystem: Environmental > Terrestrial > Deep subsurface > Rock...
CGTTGTACGGCCAGAACTTTCGGCCGCTTCCCCCCGCCAGCAGAACGGCGATCATCAGCTTGCTCCCTTGCCGTCTCAGTTCGCCGTCCACCCCGAATTCTCCCGCCGATGTAGCGGGTTCTGGGGCGCGCAAGATCGCCTGCCTGGGTAGGCGGCCGGAGGGGCCGCCTTGCCTTCGTCGCCGCCGGTAGGCTATCATGAGCACGCGCCCCCGGCCCGTCGCTTCTTTCCGCGTGCGAGGCCGAACCCGGCGGGACCACCCTCATGCCCAAAGCCAAGATCACCATTCGCCTCAAACCGACGGTTCTGGACGCCCAGGGAGCCGTCGTGAAGCACGCGCTCCACCGCCTCGGCTTCGATTCCGTGGACGACGTCCACGTGGGCAAGTACGTGGAGCTGGAGCTGGCCCCGGGCGCCGATGAGGAGCTGGTGCGGGAGATGTGCCAGAAGCTGCTGGCGAATCCCGTTATCGAGCAGTATTCCATCACCCTGAGTGGAGAAGCCTGACGCATGAGCGAGGCGCTCCCTTCCAAATTCCGCTGGGGCGTGGTCGTCTTCGCCGGGACGAACTGCGACCTGGACACGCTCCATGTGGCGCAGGACGTCCTCGGCCAGGAGGCGCGCTACGTGTGGCACGAGGAGACGGACCTCTCCGACATGGACGCCCTCGTGTTGCCCGGCGGCTTCGCCCACGGCGATTACCTCCGCGCCGGGGCGGTCGCCCGCTTCAGCCCCGTGATGGGCGCGGTGCGGGAGTTTGCGGACGCAGGCAAGCCGGTGCTCGGCATCTGCAATGGGTTTCAGGTGCTGCTGGAGGCCGGCCTGCTGCCGGGCGCCATGCTGCGGAACCGGAGCCAGCAGTTCGCCTGCAAGTGGGTGAACCTGCGGGTGGAGAACCCGGAGTCGCCGTTCTTCCAGGGCTGTGAGACGGGCGCGCTGCTGCGCCTGCCCATCGCTCACGGGGAGGGCAACTACTACGCGGACCCCGAAGTGCTGGACGAGATGCGGGCGAACGGCCAGATCGTGCTGCGCTACTGCGATCTCTCCGGCATGCCGAGCCCGGAGGCCAACCCGAACGGCAGCCTGGAGAACATCGCCGGCGTCAGCAACGCCGCCGGGAACGTAGTAGGGCTGATGCCGCACCCAGAGCGCGCCGCCGAACCGCTGCTGGGCTCGGAGGACGGTCGCCGGTTGTTCGAGAGCGTGGCGCGGTCGTTTTCGTAGACTTGCGGTGTGTGGGTGAGTAGATTTCGGAACGCGGATTGAGCGGTAGGCGCGTACGGTAGTCCTTGCGAGCGGAGCGACGGAGAAGCGCAGCGTGGCAATCCCCTCCGAATAAGCCGGTACCAGCTATCTGAGGGGATTGCCGCAGTCGCTAGGGCTCCCTCGCAATGACTACCGTACCCGGGAGAAGCCGAAGGGGTTTCTCATGCATTCTGGCCACTCACAGCTTCTTCGCACGCAATAACTAACGTGCCCAGCACACCCACACACCCATACATCGCCACACCCACACGCTCAATTGGGGAGAAGTAAGATGCCCCGTAAACTGATCGCCCCCTTGGGCGCGCTGCTGTCTCTGGTTTCGGCCCTGCCCGCCTGCGCGGGGGTGGGAGATCCGCAGGTGCGCTCGGACCATCCCTGGTATCCGGGCGAGCTGGCGATGTCCACGTTCGACCGCCTCTTCGCCACCCAGGCGGAGGCGTACCGCCGCGCCACCGGCATCGATCCGAAAACGGACGAGCAGAAAGCGCTCGCGTCCTGGTTCTGGCGGAACACCCACTACTGGCACGGAGAAGAGGGCGCGGAAGACCTGTGGGGCGGCGGCTTTACGGCGGGCGGCGACCTGCGCACGCGGGAGTACTGGACGGGCCTCTTCGCCCACGGGTTCGGCCTTTGCGGCACCACGCATTCCCAGTGGGTGGCGGAGATGAACGCCCTCCTGGGCCACAACCGGGGCCGGGGCGTGGGCGTCACCGGTCACAACTCCTTCGAGGTGTTTCTCACCGGCGGCCCGTACGGCGCCGGGAAGTGGGCGCTGCTGGACCACGACATCTCCACCGTCATCTTCAACAAAGAAGGGACGGCGCTGCTCTCCATTCCGGAGGTCCGCGCCAACCTGGGCCAGATGATCAACCGGAGCTACCTGCCGCAGAAGCAGCACGGCTGGCTGGTGGCCGGCCTGGACGCGGGCGACGGCGGCGTCTACCGCAGCTATGAGACGGCGGAGTACCTGGCGGGCTACAGCGGCCCGCCGCCCACCGTCCACCTGCGGCGCGGCGAAACCTTCCGCCGCTACCTTCAGCCGGGCCTGGAAGACGGCAAGACCTTCGTGTTCTGGGGCCGGAATTACAAGACGGACAGCATCCCCGGCCCAGAGCGCTCGCAGACCTGGGTGAACCAGCCGGAGAAGATGCACGGCTCCCAGCGCGGCGCGGGCTACCGTCCCGGCCAGGCCCGCTATGCCAACGCGGTATACACCTACCGTCCCGATTTCGCCACCGCCGATTACAAAGAGGGCGTGGTGAAGGAGAGTGCGGACGAGGTGACGTTCGAGTTCTACACCCCATACATCATCGGAGCGACGCCTCCCAACGACGAGCCCTGGGGCGTCTACGAGCGCGGCGGCAAGAATGGCCTCGTCCTCACGGGCGTCCCCAGCTGCGACGTCTCCGTCTCCGTGGACCAGGGAAAGACCTGGAAGGAGTTCGGGCGGATCGCGGGACGCGCGGACCTGACGGATGCGGTGAAGGGCCGCCGCCAGTATCTCCTCCGGCTGGGCGCCGGACCCAAGGCGCTGGCGCCGTCGGGGCTGACGATGACCACCGTCTGCCAGGCAAGCGTTTCCACGATGCCGCGCCTCAAGGACGGCGGCACGCGGTTCACCTTTCAGGCTTCCGGCCGGGCAGTGATATCCGCCGGACCGAACCGCGACCAGGCGCGGGCGCACCTCGTAGACGGCGACTTCGGAACTCCCAAAGTGACGCTCCAGCTTGCCGCGCCTCGGGGCGAGCGCGCCGTGACGGTTTACGCTGCCGCGCACGTCCAATCGGGCAATCCACCCGCGCCGACGGTGAAGTACCAGATCGAGTACTCGACCGACGCCGGCAAGAGCTGGAAGGCGATGCTGAAGGACTGGACCGTCACGCGGCGGGGCGACGAGCCGAAGGACTTCTGGTCGCAGAGCTTCTGCTGGGGCTCCGCCGAGCTGAGCGACCCGAAGGCGTCCGCCGTTCAGGTGCGCTTCAGCAACGACGGCGGCAAGAGCTACGCCCGGTGTGAGGCGCACCTGGTTTACGACACGGGCGGCAAAGACTCGACGAAGCTCACCGTCAACTGGATGGATGAAGTCGGCGTCCACCAGGCGGGGCAGGTGTTCCCGGCCGGCGCGGCGCCCGCCACCTGGGACGTGCCCACCGGCCGCACTGTGGAAACTCGCTGGGTTCAGTTCGAGCCAGTGAAGCTGGACCCGCCCAAGACCGATCCGGCGAAGGCGGACCCTGCGAAGCCTGCGACAGACCCGACGCCGATGAAGACTGCGCCTACGCCGGCGAAGCCCACTCCCGCGCGCCCTGCCGCGCCGAGGCCCAAGACCACGAAGCCTGTCCGCAAAACCCGGTAACGCGGCCGCCCCAGCTACCGGACGACTCGAAACCCGAAACTTGAAACTCGAAACCACTATCCCGCAGTTGACCCCCGAGCAGCTCCGCCAGGCCGCCTACGACTGGGGCCTCACGCCCCATGAGTACGAGCGCATCCTCGAAGGGCTGGGCCGGCAGCCGACGCTCACGGAGATTGCGATGTTCTCCGTGGAGTGGTGCGAGCACTGCGGCTATCCGAAGAGCCGCAACGTCCTCCGCACGCTGCCGAACACCAGCAGCCGGGCGCAGGTTCTCGTGGGGGCGGACAGCGGCGGCTTCTATCTCACGCCGGAGCTGGCCGTGGTGATGAAGGTGGAGAGCCACAACCACCCTTCCCAGGTGGAGCCGTACCAGGGCGCCGCCACCGGCGTCGGCGGCATCGTGCGAGACATCTTCACGTGCGGCGCCCGGCCCATCGCCTCCGGAAACTCCCTCCGGTTCGGGCCGCTCTCCGATCCCTACACGCGCTACCTCCTCGCCGGGGTAGTCCACGGCATCGGCGGGTACGGCAACTCCATCGGCGTCCCGAACGTGGTGGGCGAGGTGGTGTTCGACCCCTCCTACCGCGGCAACTGCCTGGTGAACGCCCTCGCGATGGGGATTGCGCCCACGGACCAGCTCCTCGCGTCGGCGGCGAAGGGGGCCGGCAACCCGGTGATCTACGCGGGCAGCAGCACCGGGCGGGACGGCATCGGCGGGTGCAGCGTCCTGGCGAGTCACGAGTTCGGCGAAGGCGAGGAGAAGCGGCCGACGGTCCAGATCGGCGACCCGTTCACGGAGAAGCGGCTCATCGAGGCGTGCCTGGAGGTGGCGAAGACGGGTTACCTGGTCGGCATGAAGGACATGGGCGCGGCGGGCGTCACCTGCACTACTTCCGAGATGGCGGCGGCGGGCGAGTCCGGAATGACCATTGACCTTCAGAAGATCCCGCGCCGAGAATCGGGAATGGAGCCGTACGAAGTCTTGATGAGCGAGTCCCAGGAGCGCATGCTGATGGTGGCGCACCGGGGCCGTGAGGACGACGTGATCGCCCTGTTCCGGAAGTGGGAGATCCAGGCGGCGGTAATCGGCGAGGTGACGGACGACGGCATCCTGACCGTCCTGGACGGCGACCAGGAGGTGGCGCGGCTGTCGGCTGAATTCCTCACCACGCCGCCCCGCTACGACCTGCCTGCCGAGCGCCCCGCTTACCTGGACGAGGCCTGGGCGTTCGATCTCGCCTCCTTGCCGGAGCCGTCGGACTACGGGAAGGCGCTTCTGGAGCTGCTGGGCTCCCCAAACGGGTGCAGCAAGCGATGGGTCTGGGAACAGTACGACCACATGGTCCAGACGAACACGGTTTCCGGCCCCGGCGGCGACGCGGCGGTGCTGCGGATCAAGGACGCGGCGCCCCTGGGGATTGGGCTGGCGATGGACGGGAACAGCCGGCTGGTGTACCTGGACCCCTACGAGGGCGCGCGGCTCTGCGTGGCGGAAGCGGCGCGGAACCTGGCGTGCGTGGGCGCGGAGCCGCGCATCGTGACGGACGGCCTCAACTTCGGCAACCCGGACAAGCCGGACCGCTACTACCAGTTCAAAGAAGCGGTGCGGGGGATTGCGGACGCCTGCCGGCAGTTCGATGTGGCGGTGGTCAGCGGCAACGTCTCTTTCTACAACGAAAGCCCGGAAGGACCCATCCATCCTACGCCCATCATCGGAATGCTGGGCGTGCTGCCGGATGTCGCGCGGCACGGGACCTTGTCATTCAAGCATCCGGGTGATCGAATCTGGCTCGTGGGCGACCTGAACCCGGAACGCAGCCTGGGCGGAAGTGAGTATCTATCCCTGGCGCTCGGAAGAGCGACGGGACGGCCCGCGCCGCTGAACCTGGAGCGGGAGCTTTCCGTGCAGGCCGCGGTCCGCGACCTGGTGCGCGAGGGCCTGGCGGAATCCGCGCACGACCTGGCGGACGGGGGGCTGGCGGTGGCCCTGGCCGAGTCGTGTATCGCTGGAAAGATCGGCGCGAGCGTAACGGTTTCTTCTTTGGACGGCGGAGTATCCGCCGAAACGCTGTTCGGCGAAGCGCCTTCGCGCATCGTCGTGACGATTGCTCCCGAGAAAAGCGCTGCGGCGCGGGGACGGCTGGAAGCTGCGGGTGTCCCCATCGCCGAGCTGGGCGAGGCGGGGGGAGACCGGCTGATCATCCACGGGGCGCTCGACCTCCCCGTGGCGGAGCTGGAGGCGACATGGGAATCGACTATCCCGGCGGCGATGGAGCCCTAGACCTGGCGCATTTCGATCACGACCTGGACCGTCCGCACGATGAGTGCGGCGTGTTCGGTATCTTCGCACCGGGGCTGGAAGTGGCCCGTCTCACCTACTTCGGGCTGTACGCGTTGCAGCACCGGGGCCAGGAGAGCGCCGGGATAGCTGTGTCGGACGGCGAGATCCTCCGCTGCCACAAGGAGATGGGCCTGGTGAGCCAGGTCTTCGATGAGACGAACCTGGCCAAACTCCAGGGCTATCTCTCCATCGGCCACACCCGTTACTCCACCACCGGCTCCAGCATCCTCTGCAATGCGCAGCCGATCCTGGTGGAAACCCCGTACGGCCAGATCGCCGTGGCCCACAACGGCAACATCGTCAACACGCGGCAGCTTCGATACGACCTGGAAGCCGAGGGCATCCGCTTCGAGACCACCAATGACAGCGAGGTGATCGCCCGCTGCATCGCGAGCTTCCATCGCGGCGACGTGGTTCAAGCCGTGCGGAAGATGATGCAGTTGGTGGAGGGCGCCTACTCCGTGGTGGTGATGACCGCGAACCAGCTCCTGGGCTTCCGCGATCCCTCCGGCATCCGGCCGCTCTGCCTGGGCTCCCTCAACGGCGCCGGGCACGTCCTCTCCTCCGAAACCTGCGCGCTCAACGTCGTCAACGCGCGGCTGGTGCGGGAGATCGAGCCGGGCGAGCTGGTGGTCATCGACCGCGAGGGCGTCGTCGAGTACCAGGCGGTGCCCGCCGAGCGGCCTTCCATGTGCCTGTTCGAGTTCATCTATCTGGCTCGGCCGGATAGCAACATCTACGGCCGCTCCCTGCACGCGGCCCGCCGCCGCATGGGCCACGAGCTGTTTGCGGAGCATCCCGTCGACGCCCACGTCGTCATCCCGGTGCCGGACACCGGTTTCCCGGCCGCCATCGGCTTCAGCGAGGCGAGCGGCATTCCGTTTAGCGAGGGGCTCATCAAGAACCGCTACATCGGCCGGACGTTCATCGAGCCGGACCAGCGGATGCGAGAGCTGGGCGTGCGGATGAAACTGAGCGCCTTGAAGGAGAACCTGGCCGGCCGGCGGGTGGTGATGGTGGACGACTCCATCGTCCGGGGCACCACCACGGGCCAGATCGTGAAGCTCATCCGCGAGGCCGGCGCCACGCAGGTCCACGTGCGCATCAGCTCGCCGCCCGTGAAGTGGCCCTGCTTCTACGGCATCGACATGGCCGACCGCAAAGACCTGATCGCCGCGAAGCGAACCGTGGAGGAGATCCAGGAGCACATCGGCGCGGACAGCCTAGGCTATCTCAGCACGCGCGGTCTGGTGAAGGCGATCGGCATGGCGCGCGACAAGTTCTGCCATGCCTGCTTCACCGGCGACTACCCGATCGAGGTGCCGAAGGAGATGAAGGTCTCCAAGTTCGCCCTGGAAGAGCCGCGCGAGCCGGCGCTGGTCTCGCTCGTGTAAAGAGGGCGTATGGGCTTCCGAGTACATCGCCCGCTTGCAGCAGGGTGAAACGGTCCAGTTCCGCCCGCGCTTCCAGATCGGCGCCAACCGGGGCCGGGATCAACGGCTGGGTGGGAGCGAACGCCATCTACGGGCGCTGCACACAGGCGGAGTGATGGCGCCATACTGAAGCGAGAGCGGAACGAGGAGTCCTGCTCTGCGCCCCGCGCATCCGGCCTAACTACCTCTCTAATGACCCCTTCCCAGCCTCGCGCCGCCTCCGCGCCCCTTCGCCTGGGCGTCCTGCTCTCCGGCAAGGGCCGGGGTAGCAACATGCAGGCCCTCATCGACGCGACGCGCGACGGCCGCATCCCCGGTGAGGTCGTGCTGGTGGTCAGCACGTCGCCGGAGGCGCCGGCGCTGGAGCGGGCCGCCGCCGCCGGCGTCCCGACGCGCCTGCTCCGCGCCCGCGACTACCCAACGCCGGAAGCGCTCGACACCGCGCTCGCCGACGCTTTCGAGGCGGCGGGCGCCGACCTCATCTGTCTTGCCGGCTACATGCGCCTGCTCGGGACCGCCTTTCTCTCGCGCTTTCCGGGGCGCGTCATGAACGTCCATCCCGGCCTGTTGCCTGCCTTCGGGGGGCAGGGCTTCTACGGTCACCACGTCCACGAGGCGGTGATCGCCAGTGGGGCGAAGGTCTCCGGCGTCACGCTCTTCTTCGTGGACGAAGCCTACGACCAGGGGCCGATCATCCTCCAGCGGGTTGTGCCGGTGGAGGAAGGGGACACGCCGGAGACGCTGGCCGCCCGCGTCCTCGCGGCGGAGCACGCCGCCTATCCGGAAGCCGTGCGCCTCTTTGCTGAAGGCCGTCTCCAGATCGAGGGACGTCGTGTGAAGGTCCTGCCGGAGCGGCAATAGCTTGTGTAGGTGTGTAGGTGTGTGGGTGTGTGCCTGCCCCGAAGACTTTCGGGGGGTGTGTATTCGAGAGTGATTCCTACGAGGAAGATGGGTCCCAGGGACGGGCAGCGTCGTCTACCTGAGGAGACTGCCGTAGTCCGCCGGCTCTCCGGCGCCATGACCGCCTTCACCCACACACCCATACAACTCTCACCCATACACCGACGGGGAGTTCTGCGTTGAGATTTCCGTTTTTCCGCAAGGGGCCTGCGGACGAAGAAGCGCCGGCTGAAGAGGCGCCGCCCGCCGCTGCGCCGGAAGCGCCGCCGGAGCCTGAGGCGCCGGCCTCGCGCGGGTGGAGCATCCGGAACCTGTTCCGCTCGGAGGAGGCGCCGGTCGAGAGTGTTGCTGCCGCCCCTGCGCCTGTTGCCGAGCCGGAGCCGCCCACCCCGGAGAGCTTCCCGCCCGAAGCCGCTTGGACCGAGGTCGAGAGCCCCCCGGCGGACGTGGAGCCTGAGCCGGAGGAAGCCGAGGCGCCCGAACCCGCGGCCTCCTCACGCTGGAGCCTCAAGGGGCTGTTCCGGACGGAGGAGCCGGAGGTTTCCGCCCCGCCGGAGGAGGAGCCGGCGGCTGCGGAGCCCGCCCGCAACTGGAGCTTCAAGGGACTCTTCAAGAAGGTCACCGCGCTGGTTACCGGGCGCGGTGTCATCGACGAGGAGCTGTACGACGAGCTGGAGGAGACGCTCATCGAGTCCGACGTGGGCGTGCAGACGGCCACGCGGCTCGTGGCGAACCTCCGCCAGGCCGTGCGGAAGAACCGCCTTTCCACGCCGGACGAGGTGAAGGACTGGCTGAAGGGTGAGATCGAGGCCATTCTCGCGACCGACCGGCCGGGGATCAACTGGTCCGCCGAGGCGCCGACCCTCATCATGGTGGTGGGCGTGAACGGCACGGGCAAGACGACCTCCATCGCCAAGCTGACCCAGCATCTGCGCCGCCAGCAGAAGCGCGTGCTCCTGGCGGCGGGCGACACCTTCCGCGCGGCGGCCATCGACCAGCTCCAGATCTGGGCGGACCGGCTGGACGTGGAGATGGTGCGCCACAACGAGGGGACCGACCCCGCAGCGGTGATCTTCGACGCCATCCAGGCCGGCAAGGCGCGTGGGATGGACGTGGTGATTGCGGACACGGCGGGGCGGCTGCACACCAAGATGGACCTGATGGGGGAGCTGAAGAAGGTGAACCGCGTGGCGGAGCGGGCGCTGGGCCGGCCCGCCGACGAGGTGCTGATGGTCCTCGACGCCACCCTGGGGCAGAACGCCATCTCGCAGGTCAAGAGCTTCGCCGACACCCTCCCGGTGACTGGGATCTTCCTCTCCAAGATGGACGGCACCGCCCGGGGCGGCGTCATCATCACCGTGAAGGACGAGCTGGGCATCCCGATCAAGTTCATCGGCACGGGCGAAAAGCCGGGCGACATCGACGAGTTCCGCGCCCGCGAGTTCGCCGACGCGCTCTTCGCGGAAGACTGATCCTGGAACCGGGGAGGTTCTCACCACGGAGACGCGGAGAGGGACACGGTGGAGAATTGAACCGCGGAGACACAGAGGACGCAGAGAGGGGCGGAGTGGGTAGAGACGTTTGGATGGGATTACGGGTTGAGAATCACCGGCTGCCTGTGGGTACGGGAGTCCTTGCGAACAGAGCGACGCAGGAGCGCCGTGTGGCAATCCACTCCGATACCGGTACGGTGTAGCGGATGAGACTTCCGGGGTTGACGCCAGCCCGACGAAGCCCTCAACCCATCAAGGTTCCTGCGCCTTCTCCCTCTGTGTGTATCTGTAATATCTGCGTCCGTCTGTGTTGAAGCTCGTTCTTCGGGCGCGACGCAGCCGCTCTGTGTTCCTCTGTAATCTTTGTGTCCGTCTGTGTTGAGCTGTTCGGTTCCGCCGTCCTGGGAGCTCGAGTTTCTGATCTTGGGTTCCGTCCGCCTCACGGTGGGCAATACTTCACAGGGAGGGCAGCGATGGACCGACGATCTCTGTGGGGAGTAGCTCTCAGCCTGTGGGCGGCGCCGGGCCTGGCGCAGGCTCCTATGAAACCGCCTGCGAAGCCGCTCGTCATCGACGCCAAGCTTCCGAAAGCCACGCAGTCCGCCCAGCTACAGCTCCGGGCGGATGAGCTGCTGACCGCCGGCAAGCCGGAGGAGGCCGCGCCGCTCTTCCTGAAAGCCGCCGAGCTGACCCCCGACGACTGGACCCTCTGGGACCGCGCCGGGTGGACTTATCTCGACGCGGCCCAGCCGGCTCCGGCCCTGAAAGCGTTCACCAGCGCCCGCCAGGCGGCGCCTCCCGGCACTCCGGCGGTCGGCGGCCTCCTCATCAGCCACTTCGCGCTGGGCAACAAAGAGGAGGTCTTGCGCCTCGTCAAAGAGGCGGCTCCGTCGGAGTTGGCCGCAGCCGCCGCGACGGTAGCGACACAGGGTCTGGCCGCCAAGCCGCGCACGCTGAACTGGAACTACGCGCTGGCCTACCTCTACGGGCGCGTGCTGCGGAACAGCGCGCGGGGCCTGGCGCCGGCGGAAGCGGTAATCAAGGAGAACCCCAAGCACGCCGACGCGTGGCTGCTGCTGGTGGAGATGAACCAGGACCTGAACCAGGGTCCGCAGGAAGACGCCGCTGCGCTTCAATACCTGGAGCTGGCCCCGGAGACCGCCGACGCTTACCGGCTCCGCGCCCGCCGCTACGCCGTGCTGCGGAAGGACGAGGAAGCGGTTCAGGAGTATCTGGCGGGTATTGCGAAGCACCCCCTGTCGGGGGATCTCTACTTCCAGCTCGCGCGCGTGTACGAGCGGCAGGGCCAGCCGAAAGAAGCCGAGGCCGTCTATCAGAAACTGAGCAAAGCGGCGGCGGACCGGAAGCGTTCCGACCTCCAGGCGCAGGCGCGCGCCCAGCTTGCCAACTTCCAGGCCCGGCGCGGCGACTACGCGGCGGCGGAGACCTATTACCGGGAAGCCGTGCGCCGGCCCGAAGCGGTGGGAGCCACCTGGACGACCTGGGGCTCGCTGCTGGCGCTTCAGGGGAAATGGGAGCCGGCGGCGAAGGCGTGGGAAGAGGCCGTTGAGCGGGAAGCGAAAGCGCGCGGGACCACCCATCCCGCCGTGCGTGAGGATCTGCTGGCTGCGCGCTACCGCGCCGCCGTGTGCCGCCTGGCGGCCGCCCAGCAGGATAAGGCGCTGGCCGGGTTGTCGGCGGCGCTGGCCTATCGGGGCGAGACGCGGACCATCCTGTCGATGGAGGTCGCGCTCTTCCAGGCGTGGGTGAGCGGAGCGGCCGGCTCTGAGACGCTCGCTTATCAGCGCGGCGACGAGCGCTGGGCGGGCTTCACGTGGCGGCGCGAGCCCGAAGAAGGCGAGATCGGGTTGCGGGGCCGGTTCTCACCCGCCGCCACGGCCTGGCGCGCGATCCTCCAGCAGGTCCAGAAGCAGTATCCGGATTGCTGGCCCGCCGACTACGCCCTGGCGCGGATCTACGCCTCCGCCGGGTTCTCCGCAGAGGCGCTGGCGCTGCTGTCTCGCGCCGCGGGCGGGCAGGCGAACTGGTGGGCGCCCCATTACGCGCAGGGTCAGTACTACGCCCGTCAGGGTGATAAGGAAAAAGGAGTGCCCGTGTTGACGCGGGTGGTGGAGCTGGCGCCGGACCTGCGGCAGGCCCGCACCTATCTGACTCTGCTGCGGATGAAGAAGGACGCCGCAGAGCCGGAGACAGAGTAGGCGCCGGAACAGCTACGGAGAGAGGCCCTGCCGCACAGCGGCGAGTAACCTGGACGCCGCCACGAGCCCAGCAAGAGGTTTAACACAGACCCTGGAGAGGTACACCGAGGGAAGGGATCGTGTAGGCAGCAAGCCCCAACTCCGGCTCGTCCGCCCTCCCTTCTCATCTGTGTTCTTCTGTAGGATCTGTGTCCGTCTGTGTCAAATCTTCCGTTTGTTTGCGGCAAAGCTATGCTGGAGCCCGGGCTCAGTTCGCCGAGATCAGGTGCGGGACGAAACGGCTGGTGTTGCCCGTAATCAGGCCGTCACCCTCGCGGATGCCGACGCCGCAAGCCCAGCCGTCCACCAGCCAGCTTCCCACCACCGGGTAGCGGCCGCCGAACTCCGGCAGCGGGCATAGCTCCTGGTAGATGAAGGGGCCTTCCTGGTAGAAGTCCATCCCGCCCGTCTCCGCCGCCACCACGCCGTCGCGGACCAGCGTGACGCAGGCGCCTTCCCGGGCCATCGTCGGCTTCTTTGCATAGCTCTGCCCGAACGGCTCGAACTTCGCCCGCAGCAGGTAGGGACAGGTCGGGTCGAGCTGGCAGAGAACCGGCAGGATCGCCTTATTGCTCAGCAGCATCTTCCAGGGCGCCTCCAGCCAGCGGGTGCGGCTGCGGAGTAGATGTGGGCCGAACTCCTCGCGGATGAGCCACTCCCAGGGATACAGCTTGAACAGGTTGTGGATCGGCGCTTCCCGGTAGCCGGCCGAGCCCTCCTCCCCGATGCCGTGGACGAACACGCCCTGCCGCGCGTCCCACCGCAGGTCGTCGATGTCCAGGTACTCGGTGGACAGGCCCGCCTGGGTGGCCGTGTCGCGGAGGTAGTGGACGGTCATGTAGTCTTCGACGTGCCCCGGAACGGCGGCGAAGTACATGGAGCCCCAGACGGTGGACCGGTAGCGCTCCCACGCCTGGATCAGCCGGTCGTGGATGCTGTTGAACTGGTCCAGCGGCGCGGTCTGCTGCTTCTGCATGTCTTGCAGCCAGTTCCACTGGATCACCGCCGCTTCGAGCAGGGCCGTGGGCGTGTCCGCGTTGAACTCCAGCAGCCGGGGCGGCTCGACGCCGTTGTACGCGAAGTCGTACCGGCCGTAAAGCGCGTGCTCGTCCTCTTCCCAGCTCCGGAGGAAGAAGTCGTAGAACGACTGCGGGATCGAGAAGCGGGGGAACAACTCCGCGTGATGGTCGACCACATGCTGGGCGGCCTCCAGGCAGAGGTCGTTCAGCCGGTAGGTGGCCTTCTCGATCTGCTCCACTTCCGCCGCCGTGAAGCGGTAGTAGGCGCTCTCGTCCCAGTACGGCTGGCTGTCCTCCGTGTGGTAGTGCAGCCCCTGCGCCTCGACGGTGGACTGCCACCCCGAGCGCGGCTGAATAGCGACTCGTTCCATAGACTGCCCGCTAGCCCCCGAACGAGAAGCCGCCGATCCGGCCAAAGCCGCCAAACCCGCCGCGCGGCGACGCCCGGACGCCGCTCTGACTTCCCTGCCCTCCGCTTCCCGGGCTCACGTAACCGACGCCCCCGCCGCCGTAGCCGCTTACGGGGTTGTTCCGGTCGTCATGGGTGCGGCACCCGGCCAGGAGGAGCGGGGAGCCGATCAATACCAACACCACCGACTTCGAGCATCTGTTCATCGTTCTTCCTCGGGGAGCGCGTCCGGTGGCCCAGACCGCTCTCGGAACTGACTTTGAGCATGGAACGGATTTTTCGCCAAATCGTTTCCTGCGGGGCGGGTAGAGTTTCGTGGAGCGTGCTTGCTGGCCCTACCGGCCCGCCAGGTAGCGCTCCACCTCCACCCGTCCGCCGTCCAGGCGCAGGGTGACCATCCCATCCTGATCGGTGCGCCCCACCACGGCGCCGGCTGCTTGCAGCCGCTTGAGCGTGCCGGCGGCGGGGTGTCCGAAGCGGTTGTCGCGCCCGCACGAGAGGACGGCGGCGCGAGGCTGCACCGCCTCCAGCCAGCGGGCCTGCGTGCTCGACTCCGAGCCGTGGTGTCCCATTTTCAGAACATTCGCCCGCAGTTCCGGTCCCCAGCTCAGCAGCGCGTTTTCCGCTTCCCGCTCGGCGTCGCCGGCGAGGAGGACACGGCTGCCGGCGCAGTCCCAGCGCAGGACCAGCGAGCCGTTGTTGAGGTCATCCGAGCCGGTAGCCGCGCCCGGCAGCGGCCCCAGCACCGTGAGGACCGAACTGCGGACCTGGATGCGCTCTCCGGCCTGCGCGCGCCAGCGCTGCGTCCGCTTCCGCCGGAGCGCCGCCTGCAGCCTCCGGTAGCCCGGAGCGTCCGAGGTCGCGCCGCTCTCCACGAAGAGCCGCACGGGCAGGCGCTCTACCACGGCCGCCAGCCCGCCCGCGTGGTCCTCATGCGGGTGGGTGAGCACGACCGCGTCGAGGGCGGCGATCCGCAGCACACGCAGCGCCGGCAGCACGATCTTCTCTCCCACGTCGAACTCCGGGTCCGGCGAGCCGCCGCCGTCCACGAGGATCGCCGCGCCGTCCGGCGCCTGGAGCAGCACCGCGTCTCCCTGGCCCACGTCCAGCGCGCGGACCGTCGGCCGGGCGGGCGGCGCGGCGGGGAGCCGCTCGGCCAGGAGGAGTAGCGCCGCCAGGCCCGCGACGGCGAGCCCTTTCCGCATCCGGCTTCGCGGCAGCCAGGAGGGGAGCGCCACGCCCGCGAGGCAGAGCGGCAGCAGCCAGGCGGGCGTCGGGAACACCTCCACGCTCCCCAGCGGCGGAGCCGAGAAGAGGCGCGCGCCGCCGTCGAGCGCGCCCGCCGTCCATTCCACCAGGCCCGCCAGCCGCGAGCAGCCGAGACCGGTGAGGAACAGGTGTAAAGGCGCCAGCGCCATCAGCACGGTAGCCACGAACACCATCGGCAGGTTCGCCAGCAGGCCCGCCCAGGAAGCCCGCTGGAAGTGGAGCGCCAGGATTGGCGTGACCGCCAGGTGCGCCGCGAGACAGCCGGCCACCGCCCCCGCCAGAGATTGGTGTGCCAGGAACAGCGGTGAATGGGTCGTCCCCGCTTCCGTAACCGTGGCCCGGTGTGGCTGGAGCACTTCGTAGATGGCGGGCGCCAGGCGCATCAGCGACCACGCCGCCGCGCACGAGAGCTGGAACCCCGCGTCGAAGAGCGTCAGCGGGTCCAGCGCCAGCAACACGAGCGCCGCCGCTCCCAGGCAGTTCTGCCCGTCCGGCTCCCGCTTCAGGGAAAGCCCCAGGATGAACACCGCCCCCATCACGGCGGCGCGGGAGACGGCGGCGTCTCCCGACGTAAGCAGGTAGTACCCGCCCAGCGCGAGGCCGCCCAGTCCCCAGAAGAGGACGCGCAGCCGAAAGAAGCGCCAGCCCAGCCCCACGAAGACCCCCAGGACCAGCATCACCTGTGTTCCGGAGACCACCAGCAGGTGGATGGTCCCCGAGTCCCGGAAATGCGCCGCGACTTCCGCTGTAGTACCGGCGGCGTCGGCCGGAGTCTCACCAATGAGAAAACTATTCGTGATGGCGGCGGCGGCGGGCGAGAGGGTGGCGCGGTTGACGGCCCAGATCCAGCGGCGGGCCTGCTGCGCTCCGGCCTCCCACCCTCGCGGCGGCGTTCGGGCGAGTCGGGTGAACCCGCGCGCATGGGGAACGAGCACCGCCCCCGCGCGCCGCCGGAGCCAGTAGAGCCGCGCGTCGAAGCCGCCGGGATTGGTGGGCGGTAGGGGCCGGTGGAGCGCGCCGCTTACTTCGACGAGGTCGCCCGCCCGCGCGGACGCTTCCACATGCATGCCGTAGCGGCCGGTGTGACGGCGCCAGCCGTCGGGAGTGAGGCGCCCCTGCGCCAGGAGAACGGCGGGTTGGCGATCGCTGGGGCCCCGACTGAGGTCGGTGAGGATGCCCCGCACGGTAGGCGGCTCGCCGTCCCGGATCTGGCCGTTCGGGACGAGCGCCATCCGGTCCGCCGCGAGCGTCCCATATAGGGTCCCGGCGCAGAGAAGCAGGCAAAGGGCGCGCTGGCGCGCCATCGCGCTGAGGAGGAGGACCGCCGCGCCGGCGGCGAGCCATACGGCAGCGGGTATCGAGACATGCCACGCGAGGGCGATCCCCGTCATGGCGGCGAGGGCGCACCAGAACAACGGCCGGTAATCGAGCCAGTTCGCTTTTCGGGGCGCTAGCGGGCGCATGCGTGTCCCTGTTTTCCGTTTGAGGGCCGGTCGCCGGGCTCTTTGCTAGAGAAACAACCGACGCCGCCCAAGAATTGGAGAGGAAAACAAAAATGCGGAGCGGTATAGGTTACCAGCCTCGGTTCCGGCGTAGCGGGAGAGCCGCAGTAAGAAGGGGACGGGAAGAAAGGATTACGGCGAGGGAGCAAGTGGGTATAGAGGGCCGGTGATGGTTTGCATCTCCTCCCTAGTTTCTCCGGCTCCCCCCCGATAACCTGATGACCGCCGACAGTGCATCCGCAGCGGAAGAGCGCCCTTCCCGATGGGCGACGCTGCGCAGAGATGAAGGCGCCGGTCTTGAAGAACACGCACACGGCCGCCAAGGAAGCACGCATGCAGTACTCCATGGATGAGATGGTTCCCGGAATCGAGCTGGATGAGCCGGATGAGCCCACGCCTCAAGACACCCATCATTCGTTCTGGCTTACCAGCCCGGAAACCCGCCTGCTCACCGCCGAGGAAGAGATCCTGCTCTCCCGGCAGGTGAAAGAGGGCAGCCTGGAAGCGCGCCAGCGGATGGTGGAGTCCAACCTGCGGCTCGTGGTGAGCATTGCGAAGCGCTACCGGTGCCGGGGCCTCTCCTTTGAAGACCTGGTGCAGGAAGGGATCATCGGTCTCGTGGCGGCGATCACGCGCTACGATCCGGACAAGGGCTATCGCTTCAGCACTTACGCCACGCACTGGATTCGCCAGGCCATCGGCCGCGCCATCGACAACCACGGGCGCCTCATCCGGCTGCCCAGCCACGTCTCCGACGCAGTGCGGAAGCTGGAGCGCTGCCGGGCGCTGCTTGCTCGACGGCTGGGCCGCCAGCCCACCGTGGCCGAGCTGTCCCAGGAGACCACGGTTCCGATCAAGAAGATCC
>Ga0216301_1000196_pt1 | contig 17105 bp, 13 predicted proteins | sample 4hB_Boncat_minus_FD_156203 | JGI IMG/M metagenome (GOLD analysis project Ga0216301, IMG submission 156203) | Terrestrial sediment cell enrichment communities for BONCAT metagenomics from Utah, United States - 4hB_Boncat_minus | ecosystem: Environmental > Terrestrial > Deep subsurface > Rock...
TCCGCCCTCGATCTCCTTGAGAACCTTGAGGATCTCGTCCTCGCTGTGTTTCTTGCCTTTAGCCATTCGCGTGTGATTCCAGACGGTTCTCACACCCGAAGTGGGTCAGATTAAGGGGAGCAGGTCAGAACACCGCCAATCTCACGTCATGTCATCCTGAACGCAGTGAAGGACCTCTACCGGAGCACCTGCTGGGAGAGGTCCTTCACTGCGTTCAGGATGACATGACAAGGGAAGCGCTGAGTGACCGATGAGGCTCAACCCTTAATCCTCAACGCTCAGTAGCTAAGCCCCAGACTCCTCACGTAGGGAACTAGGTTCTTCCCGGGGCAACTGGTCTCAGCGAAGTCACCGTGGCCACCAATGCGGACGCGCGGCACTTTGTGGGTGGTTGCCAGCCATGCGGTCGCTTGGCGCAATGACTGGAGCTGCGCTTCCGTCGGCTTCTCGGTCTCGAAGTTCCCCTCCAGGCAGATCAGCAGGTGCCCCGTGGGATCGTAGGTGGTGTTGGTGTCGCCGACGAACCGCCAGTCGCGCGCCTCCGCGATCTGGCCGTCGTGGAAGATGTAGTAGTGGTACGGGATGTCGGGCCAAGCTGGCTTCTCCCGGCCCCCGGCAAGCTTGTCCTTGCGCTGGCACCACGCCTGCAGGTTGCGGAGCTTGGTGACGTTCGGCACCTCCTTTTTCGTCGCGACGCCTGCGTGGTGGACCGTCAGGTAGCGGACGACGTGCGGCTTCATCGGCAGGACCGGTGGGCGCGCGCCCCAGACGCTCCGCGTGAGGATAGGAGGAGCTTGGAGCGTGAGCAGCAAGGCGGTGACCAGCATGACCTCTATTCTAACGACCGGGGCGCTTCTCCGCCGAAGACACGGCGGATCTGCTCCGCTCGGTAGTCGAAGATCCGTCGGACCTGCGGCCCCACGAACAGGGCGTGCGCGAGCGGCTCCAGCGGTCCGCCCGGCACGGCGTACCGGACGCGGTCGTGCATCAGGGTGCCTTCGGGGGCAGGCTCCAGCGTGTGCTCGTGCTCCCAGAGCAGGTATGGCCCCCGCTCCTGGAAATCCACGAACCGCCGGGAGGGCTCCCACTGGGTGATCCGGGTGCGCCAACGGAACGGCACTCCGAACAGCCGCAGGCGGTACTCGATCAGCGCCCCCGCCCTCATCTCGATCGGCAGCGGCGTCAGCACCTGAAACTGAAGTAAGGGAGGCGTGATCCGCTCAAGGTTGGCCGCATCCGCGAAGAAGGCGAAGGTCTCCTCCGGAGATGCCGGCACCAGGGTCGTCCGCTCAAGTATCCGCTCAGGCACCCCTCTGTCTACGCGGCGGGGAGCGGCTGGCTCGTCAAGCCTACTCCCCGCTCAGTTTCCTCAGTAGCGGGGGAACCCGCTCTTGTTGGGGTAGTCCGGCCGCCGGATTGGGCGCTGGGACTCTTTGGCCAGCCGACGCTGGACTTCCGCCACCGCCGCCTCAAGCTGCGCGTCTCGACCCTGACGCCACAGGAACGGGTCCAGCTCCACGTCGATGTCCGGGGCAACGCCCGGGCCTTCGATGACCCACTCGCCCTTGACCGGGTCGTACAGGGCATCGTCGGGCGAGCTGATCCGGCCGCCGTCAATCAGGTTGAAGCCGTAGTTGGAGATCATCGCGCCCCACGTGCGCTTGCCCACGAGCTTGCCAACCCCGTGGAGGCGGAACAGGTAAGGGAAGATATCGCCGCCCGAGCCCGCGAGCTCGTCGATGATCATCACCTTCGGCCCGTACACCGCGGCGGGCGGGATCTGCCAGTCCTTGCCGTACCGGGTCCGCGATCCGAAGTCCATCGTCTTGGTCATCTCGCGGACGAAGAAGCCGGTGATGGCTCCGCCGTGGTTGAAGCGGTCGTCGATGACCATTCCGCTCTTGCCCGCCTGGGCATAGTAGTAGCGGTTGAACGCCTCCCAGCCGCCGGAAGAGGTGTCCGGCACGTGGACGTACCCAACCTTGCCGCCGGTCATCTTCTCGACCTTGCGCCGGTTGTCTTCGGCCCAGGCCCGCTGACGCAAGCCGTAGTCGTTACCCACCGGCACCACCACGACCTCTCGGGCGCCGTCTCCGTTCGGATTAGGCCCCAGCTTTACCTTGACCTGGCGACCCGCTTTGCCCTCCAGCGTCTCGTAGATGTCGATCGCGTCGTTCAGCTCCTTCCCGTCGATTTCCAGCAGGTACTCGCCTGCCTGCGCGTTGATCCCGGGCTGAGCCATCGGCGCGTACAGCCCCGGGTTCCACCGCTCGCCGTCGTAAACCCGGGTCAAGCGGTACCTGCCGTTCTCGAACGTGAAGTCGACGCCCAAAAGGCCGCCGGGGATGGTGCGCGTTCCGGGAATGTCTCCCCCACTGATGTACATGTGGCCGACGTTCAGCTCGCCCAGCATGTCCGTGAGCAGGTAGTTCAGGTCGCCCCGCGAGGCGATGTTCTCCAGGAACGGGTCGTAACGCCGCTCCAAGGCCACCGTGTCCAGGCCGTGCATCTTAGGGTCGTAGAACAGCATCCGCTGGTTGCGCCAGACCTCGCGGTACATGCGCCGCCACTCCTGGCGTGGGTCGATCCGCACGCGCAGGCCCGAGAAGTCGACGGTGCCCTGCCCGGGCGCTGCCGGGGCGGCGGTGGGGACGATGCTGTGGCTCCGGCCCCGCAGAAGCAGGATCTTGCTCCCGTCGGCCGACACGGTGTAGCCGTTGACGCCGGAAGCGAAGGGGGTCGACTTGCGGTCGGCAAGGGTGAACTTCAGCAGACTCGGTGGCTCACCGCCGCTGGTAGCGGTCGCGCGAGGCGGGGACGACATCACAAAGAAGCTGCCCGCTGGGCCTGCCTCGAGCCCCCGGTATCCCTGGCTCGGCATTGGTAGCGCGATGATCCGGCGCTCGATCCCCTCGACGTCGATCCGGAAGGACTGGTCTTTCTTGGGTTCCTCCTTCTTCGTCGGGTCCTTGACCGTCTCCTCGTCGCTCTCGGGGTGCAGGGGGTTTGGGCCGTCCTTGCGGAGCACCACGGCGTAGACGCTGCTCGTCACGTTCGGGCTGTTGAAGTTCGCGATGTCCTGGATGTCCGCCGAGACGCCCGCGTTGGTGCTGGCGAGGAAGTAGAGGTGCTTGCCGTCGCGGTCGAAGGAGGGGCTCCAGGAGTGGGCCATCCCGTCCGTGATCTGCGTCGTCTTCGCCGAGTCGAGGTGGTGGACGAACACGGCCTGGAGGTGGTTGTCGAGGTCGCGACTCCAGGTCAGCCACTTCGAGTCGGGCGACCAATTGGGCTGGATCTGGGTGCCTCCCCGGTAGGTGCCGGTGTCGATCTTAGTGTTCCGACCCGTCTTCACGTCGAGAACCCACAGGGCGAGCCGGTTATCGGTGTACGCGACCTTGCTCGAGTCGGGCGACCACACGGGGCTCTCGTAGAACGCGGGCGGGTCCCCCAAGGGGAGCCGGCGCTCGGTGCCGGTGGTCACATCGTGCAATGCCAGCTCCTGCACGTCCGCTTCGTCGGTGAGGAAGGCGATGGTGCGGCCGTCCGGCGACCAGGCAGGATCGCGTCGGTGGACCCCCTGGGTGCTCCCAATCTGGCGGGCGTCTCCCTTTGCCGCCGGGACGGTAAAGATCCACCCTCGTGCGGCAGCGACCAAGCGCTGGCCCGTTGGGGAGATACCGACGCTGGCGACGTTGTTCTGAACGTCTTTGAATTGGGGTCGGACTTCGGGGAAGTCGCCGTCGAGATCGATCTGCAGGCGGCTGGACTTCCGCGACTTCAGGTCGTAAAGGTTCAGGGAGCCCAGCTTCTCGTAGACGATGGCCCCCGGACCTGCGTCCGCCGACTTGATGTCGAACCCTTCGCCGACGATCTCCTCGGTGATCCGGCGGCTCTTGGTGTCGAACCTCGATAGGCCAACCGGGCCGCGCTTATCGCTCAGGAAGTAGATCGACTCACCCACCCACATGGGGCGCTCATCGTTCGTGTTGGCGTGGGGAAGGGACGTGACCTTGGAGTCGGCCAGGTTGCCGATCCAGATCGGGCCCGTCTGGCCGCCTCGGTAGCGCTTCCAAGCCGCTTGCGTCCTGCCCCGCGGCGTGTAGGCGATCTTCGCGCCGTCCGGCGAAAAGCAGGCGGTCCAGGCCGAAGGGAAGGGAAGTGCCTTCGGAACCCCGCCGGTGACGCCGACCGTGTAGAGCCGGGGATGGTCTGTGTTCGAGAGCATGCTCGAGCCGAACAGCACCGACTTCCCATCGGGGCTCCAGCCGAGCACCCGGTCGGTGTCGGGGTGCGCGGTCAGTCGCTTCGGCACCCCGCCCTCTGCCGGGACCACGAACACGTCGGTGTTGCCGTCGTACTGCCCGGAGAAGGCGACCCTCTTCCCATCAGGCGAGAAGCGGGGGTTGCTCTCGGTGCCCGCCGCCGAGGTCAGGCGGGAGGCCCGGCCGCCGGTGCGGGGGACGGTCCACAGGTCACCGGCGAACTGGAAGACGATGGTGGTCGCGCTGAGCGTGGGACTCCGCATCAGACGCGGCGACGGCCCGGGATCGAAGGCGCTGGCAGACTGCGCCGTCGCGAGGATCAAAAGCGAAAGCATTAGGGACACTATCGTTCATCCGAAGGGCCGGATGCAACCGTTCGCCACCCTTCCTCCCAAGCGGCCGCCACCTGCCAAGAACCACCCAAAATCACGCGCTCAGAGGTGCCCGTTCCGACCCTTTCAGCACCGCCGAAAATTGGACAGGTAAATTTGCGTGTCGAGAGGGAACGATGGTCTAACCCCCATCGTCAGTGCCAGTGAAAGTGGTGAGTATCGGCTAGTAAATTTAGCAGTCGAGCAATTACCGCTTCAATGAAACATCACCGTGTGGGACCAGTTGTGGCCCGGCCGGTGGAATTTTAGCTTCTGGGAGGATTTGCTCCCAGGGTTTAAAAGATTCAAGGGAGAGAGATGACGGTACAAGAAAGATTAGACGGAGCGGCGCTGTTTGGGAGACGCACGCCGATCCATGAGGATTTGATCGTAGCCCCACTGCCTTCGGCGACCTGCTTCTGGAAGCGCTCGTTCGACGTAGTGACCTCGTTAATGCTGCTGGTCGCGTTCCTGCCCCTAATGCTGGTGATCGCGCTGGTCGTTCGGTTTACGAGCCGCGGCCCGGTGATCTACAAGAGCCGCCGCGTGGGCCTGGGTGGCCGCGAGTTCAACATGTACAAGTTCCGGTCCATGTACCCGGATGCCGATGCGCGGCTGAAGGAACTGTGGGCTCAGAACGATCATAGCGGCCCGTGCTTCAAGATGAAGCGCGACCCGCGGATCACGCCCGTCGGCCACTTCCTGCGCAAGTACTCTTTGGACGAGCTGCCCCAGTTCGTGAACGTCCTCATGGGCGAGTGCAGCCTAGTCGGCCCGCGAGCCCTGCACCGCTACGAAGTCGAGCGCTTCGATGAGTTCGCGCTCCGTCGCCTCTCGGTCAAGCCCGGCCTCACCTGCTACTGGCAGGTCATGGGCCGCAGCGACCTGACCTTCACCGAGTGGATGGAGCTGGACGTGCGCTACGTCGAAGAGATGAGCCTTCGCACCGACCTCGCTATCGTGGCCAAGACGCCCAAGGTCGTCCTTTCCGGCACCGGCGCGTACTGATCGAGCACACCATCGTTTTAACAGGGGGTTGGCAAACGCCAACCCCCTGTTTGCGTGTGGCTTGGGTTGAAGGGGCACCCGATGTGGGGTCGGTGTTCCACCGACCCCACATCGGACGCTCAAGCTCCTGGGGTTTCTGACGGATAGCTGGCCGGGACTTGGCTCGGGCTGTGCCCGAGGGTCGGTGGAACACCGACCCCACACCGGGCTCCATGAGGATTGGTCGCCGAAGGATCTTTTGCCGCCGCCGCGGATTCTTCGGTAACCGTTGGCTGACCAGGGTTGAGCGGGTGAGAAGTGTATGCCATGTGGTCGTGCCACCGAACAAACGGAGCCGTTGAGGAAAATAGTCTATTTAGTCTATCAACTAATTGATAAACCTGTGGAGAATATACGCACCGCTCGCCAAGAGCTTCCCGGTGTTCCCATGAAGAAGGCATTCACTCTCATCGAACTCCTCGTCGTAATCGCGATCATCGCCATCCTGGCGGCGATCCTGTTCCCCGTGTTCGCGCAGGCCAAAGAGGCGGCGAAGAAGTCGAGCTGCCTTTCCAACTCCCGGCAGATCGGCATCGGCTACGTGCTCTACGTCCAGGACACCGACGACCGCTATCCTCCACACGTGACGGAGCGCACCGCCCCTACCGGAACGCCGGACACCAAAGAGGCGCGCGCCCCGTTCTCTTACCGGATCAAGCTCGACCCGTACATCAAGTCGCAAGCGATCTTCAAGTGCCCTTCGGCTCCGCAGTGGCCAGCAGCGGAGCCAGGCCGGTGGTTCACCACCGACTACGGCAATAACCACAGCGAAGCCAAGCTGGAGAACGCGAGCCAGCGACAGTGGTACATCGACAACCCGGACTTCGGCTTCAACGACGACGTCACCCAGAGCAACCTCGCTGAACCGGCCCGTTTCATCCTCATCGGCGACGCCGGCCGTGCTAGCGGGCTGCCGTCGCGAGGCGGCATGTACCCGCAGCCGTGGGCCTTCGACGACTCGGCCAAGCCCGACAACCAGCAGCAGGCGCGGTTCGCCGGACGGCACAACAAGGGCGGCAACATCGCCTACGCCGATGGCCACGCCAAGTACACGACCCCCGAGAAGACCTGGAAGTCCTACAACGACAACGACTGGCGCCGCAACCCGGTCCGCTAACGATTGCCCTTCGCGGCAGGCGGCACTCCTTCGCCGCCTGCCGCGCCTTTTCTTATAGAGTGCGGTGCCCTGGCACCGCTTTACCCAGCGAGCCTGCGAGCGTGTTGGGGGAAGCGTTTGGAATGTCAGGGATGTTTGGGAGGTTGGGAATGTCTCGGAGCATTCTCGACAACCCACAATCGACACACCACAGCCCACATTCCCATCACGCTCGCAGGCTCGCTGGGTAAAGCGGTGGCGGGCCACCGCACTCTAAAGCCGTTCCTGCGAAGAATGCGGGATCGCATTTTGCTGCCGCTGATCCGTCGAGAAGGGCTGTAGAATGGGATTATGGTAGACGGAACTCTACCAATCGAACTGCGTGACCGCCCGCTTCGCTACCTCTTCCTCGACTTCAACTCCTACTTCGCCGCGGTGGAGCAGCAGCAAAAGCCAGAGTTGAGGGGGCGGCCGGTCGGGGTAGCGCCGGTGGATTCCGATGCCACCAGCCTCATCGCCGCCTCCCGCGAAGCCAAGCGCCTCGGCATCAAGTGCGGGACGTCCGTCGCCGAGGCGCGCCGCCTCTGCCCGGAGATCGTGGTCGTAAAGGCCTCGCCGCCGATGTACAAGGCGTACCACGAGCGGATCCAGGAGGTCGTCTCGAACGTGCTCCCCATCGAGGACGTCCACAGCATCGACGAGATCAGCTTCCGTCTACTGGGTACGGAAAGGACGCCCGAGGTGGCCCGGGAGATCGCGGTTCGGATGAAGGACGTGTTGGAGCGGGAGATCGGCCCCTACGTCACATGCTCCATCGGCATCGCCCCGAACGTGTTCCTCGCCAAGATGGGCACCGAGCTGCACAAGCCGGACGGCCTGGTGATTCTCCGCGCGGAGGACCTGCCCCATCGGCTGCACGGTCTCAAGTTGACCGACTTCACCGGTATCAACAAGCGCATGCAGGTCCGGCTGAACTCGGCCCTGATCTTTACCGCCGAGCAACTCTGCGCCGCGTCCAAGCAAGACCTACTGCACGCCTTCGGCTCCATCGTCGGCGAAAAGTGGTGGTACATGCTCCGCGGCTACGACCTCGGCCCGGAGCGGCATTCGCGCAAGTCGCTCGGCCACTCGCACGTGCTGCCTCCCGAACTTCGAACCGACTCTGGCGCTCGCGAAGTGATGCTCCGCCTCCTCCAAAAGGCTTCCGCCCGCCTCCGGAGCGAGGACCTGTGGACGAGCGGCATGGTGGTCGCCGTCAGCTGCCCCAAGCGCCCCTGGTGGACGAACGTAAAGCTGCCCCCCACCCAGGACACCCTCACCATGAACGCCGCCTTCTTTGATGCTTGGGAATCGCGCGACTTCGTGCTGCCTAAGAAGGTAGGCGTCACCTTCTACGACCTCCACAAACCCGAGCACGTAACGCCGTCGCTGTTCGACGAGAACTACGACCGCGCCCTGCTCAACCGTGCGGTCGACCGGGTCAACCAGAAATTCGGCAAAAACAAGATCTACCTCGCCGCCGTACACCGGGCCAAAGACACCGCCGAAGAGAAGATCGCCTTCAACAAAACCTGGCTGTTCGACGAAGGCAAAGGCGACAACGCCTGGGTAGATACCTTCCGTGGCCATCCAAACCAGTAGCTGCGATTGGCACACCAGTTTGCCTTCTCCTCGTCGTGACGGTAGTTCGGATGGCCGACCGCATTGACGGCTCCGGGCCATTAGGACCTTGAACTTATTATCCGCATTCGGAGTTCTTATCCCTGGAAGAATTGGGAAGAGGAAATATGGCACGGCTTTGGTTGCTTTTTACGATCGTCCTTTTGTTCGTGGTGGGATGTGGTGGAGGCGGAGGGGACGACTCTGGGCCCGCTGTACCCATTGCGGTCTCCATCGAACCGGCAAGTGTGAACCTTGCGCCGGGAGGAACTCGGACGTTCTCGGTCTCGGTGACCGGTACCACGAACCAGGCGGTGACTTGGACGGCTACAGGCGGCACAATTACGCAGGCGGGCGTCTACACTGCTCCTCAAGCCCCTGGCACGTACCAGGTTCGAGCGACGAGCGCGGCTGATTCTTCGAAGGTCGCCACGGCTCAGGTGACAGTGGCGGTCCAAGGGGCGGCGGTGATCGTGAGCCCGGAAAGGGTGGAGCTGGCACCAGAGGCGTCCACGACGTTCGCGGCGAACGTGACCGGGCTGTCGAGCAACGAGGTGAACTGGACGGCAACGGGCGGTGAGATTACTCCGGCGGGTGTCTACACGGCTCCGGGAATAGCGGGCGAGTACACCGTGTTCGCCACCAGCAAAGTTGATTCGTCGAAGCGGGGCTCGGCACGGGTTGTGGTGACTACGTCGTCGATCACGCTACAGATCACGCCTCCGGACGCCCGGTTGGGCACCATGGAGAGCCAGCAGTTCGCGGTCAACGTCTTTGGGACGAACAATAAAGCAGTGACTTGGTCCACGACGGGCGGCACGATCACCGCCAGTGGGCTCTACACGGCCCCGGCGACTCCTGGGACCTACCAAGTGACCGCGACAAGCGTCCAGGATCCCCGGAAGTCAGCGACGGTCAACGTTTACGTTGGCGAGATCATCGTAGAGGTCAACCCCAGTGAGACAACGGTTTTGGTGGGCCGCCAGGTAACTTTCACCGCTCGCGTTACGGCAGTCAAGAACCGGGCCGTAGCTTGGACCGCGAGCGGAGGGACGATCAACGCCCAAGGGCTCTACACCGCGCCGAACACCCCCGGCACCTACACGGTCCGGGCAACCAGCGTGGCCGATCCTTCCCGCTCGGACACGGCGACGGTGCGGGTCGTGGAGCCGACGGATCTGCTGTTCGACTTTGAGACGGGGACGCCCACCGCCTTCTCGCCCGCTCCGCTGACGACCTCACCGAGCGGCCAGCGCTTCCTGGGCCGGTTCGGGGGAACGGACCAGACGGTCCTGACCCTTTCGGACCTGTCGCCCCACCGATCGCTGACGATCACCTTCAACCTGTACGTGATCGGCAGCTTCGACGGGACCGCCGGGGACGACAACATTCGGGTGGAAGCCGATGGGACCGAGCGGTTCCGGCACAACTTCTCCAACCTCCAATCGATCAACCAGAGCTACCCGAGTGGGGGCGAGAACCCGCCGGGGACGGGCAGGGTCAGCGCGAACACCCTGGGTTACACGTTCGACCCGGACATTCTGTACCGGGACACCGTGTACCGAATCACCCTCACGGTTCCCCACACCGCCACCACGGCCAGCATCCGCTTCTCTGGGGAGCTGGACGAGGCGCTCGCGAACGAGAGCTGGGGGCTGGACAACGTGCGGGTGGTGGCGGAGCCCTGAGGGAGGTGGTTAGGTCATTGGGTCGTTAGGTCTTTAGGGGGACACTTTTCCCTAATGACCTAACGACCCAGAGACCTAACGACCTCATCCGTACAGCGGGCCGTAGTTCTTACAGGCCCGGAAGTCGGCTCCGGTGTCGTCCATGCCGCTTCCGAACCGGTGCCAGGCGCTGGGGCGGAAGAGGCCATCGGTGGGGACGTTGTGCATGTCCACGGGGATGCGGAGCATGCTGGCGAGGGTGATCAGGTCGGCGCCGAGGTGGCCGTACGAGATCGCGCCGTGGTTGGCACCCCAGTGGGCCATGACAGTGTAAACGTCCTTGAACGCGCCCTGGCCGGTGAGGCGAGGGACGAACCAGGTGGTGGGCCAGGTGGGATTGGTCCGCTGGTCCAGCTTGTCGTGCACCTCGTCGGGAAGGGAGATCGTCTGGCCCTCTGCGATCTGGAGCACCGGGCCGAGGCCCTTCACCAGGTTGATGCGGAACATGGTGCAGGGGATGCCGCCGCGAGTGGTGAAGTCGGTGGACCAACCGCCCGCTGGGAAGTAGCCGAGGTCGCTGGCGCACCACTTGGTGGCGTCGAGGCAGGCCCCCGCCTCTTCAGCGGTGATCTCCCACCAAGCCTTCAGGCCGTGGGGTGCGTCCTCGTCGCGGGCGCGCAGGCCCATGGGCGGCTTGGTGCCGCTGGAGTTGCTGACTCGCTGCTCGCCCGTCCAGTCGAGAGCGGAGGGGCCGGAGTTGATCAGGTGGAGGAAGCCGTGGTCGGTCGCGGCGGATTGGTAGCCCGTGACCCGCTTAACGGCGGCGGGGGACCAATAGGTGCGCACGTCGCTGAACATCTGGGCGGTGCCGGTCAGCAGGTGTCCGAGGAGCATGGACACGCCGTTGAGCGCGTCGTTCTCAGTGGCGACCATGTAGGGCTGGCGGACACCGTTCCAGTCGAACGAGCTGCAGAGGATCGCTTCGAGGAAATCGCCATTGGGGAAGTGGTCCGTCCACTGGCGCTGACCCTGGAAACCGCCGACGATGGCGTTGTGGCCCTGGGCCTGCTCCCGATAGCCCATCTCGGCGAGGCGAGGGTTGCCGACCATCAGGTCGCGGGCGATGAGGGCCATCTTAACGCTGTCAGCCCAGTCCTGGTCTTTCTGCTCGCGAGTGCGCTGCTTTTCCGGCGCGTTCGTGTCGGCTCCTTCGGGGCAGTTCTCGCGGACCCATGCGAGCGCGAGCTCGTACTCCTCTTGGTCGTACATCTCCTTGTTCATGCGGCCGACGAACTCCGTCATGTCCACGACCTCCGTGCGCAGGCCCAGGTAGTCCTGGAGGAAGTCTTGGTCGACGATGGAGCCCGCGATGCCCATGCTGGTGCCGCCCATGGAGAGGTAGCTCTTGCCGCGCATGGTGGCCACGGCGAGTCCGGCGCGCACGAAGCGCAGGATCTTCGCCTGCACGTCGCCCGGAATCTCTTGGTCGCCGAGGTCTTGGACGTCGCGGCCGTAGATTCCAAAGCAGGGCAGGCCCTTCTGGTTGTGACCGGCGAGGGTGGCGGCGAGGTAGACCGCGCCGGGGCGGTCGGTGCCGTTGAAGCCCCAGATGGCCTTTGGCCGCGCGGGGTCCATGTCCATCGTCTCGGAGCCGTAGCACCAGGCGGGGGTGACGGTAAGCGAGATACCGACGCCTTCGCGCTGGAACTTGGCTTCGCACTCGGCGGCCTCCGCGACGCCACCGATACAGGTGTCGGCGATGACGCACTCGATGGGGTGGCCGCTCGAGTGGCGGGCTTGGCTGATGAGTTCGGCCACCGAGCGGGCCATGCCCATGGTCACGTCCTCGAGCGATTCTCGGACGCCGCCGTAGCGGCCGTCGATGGTGGGTCGGATACCGACCTTGGGCAGGTCGCCGCGGAGGCGGTTAGTTGGCGGATTGACTTTCAGCGACTCGAGGTTGGCCATGGTTTTCTCTGCGTGACGCGGCTGATGTTACTCTTCCTAAACTAATTTAGCAGCGCGTCGTGCGGTGATGTGTGAAGTTAGCAGCCCGGGTGCCGTTAGGTCTAGGGGTGGTGGTGGGAGATGGGCTAACCTGGAGCCATGGACCGGATCGAGCGGTTCTCGGGAACCCGGGAGTTCGTTGAGCAACTCTGGGAGGGGCACGACTTCGAACCACCGGCGCGCATGCTGGCCGGGCTCTCGCCGGAGCAGGCGGCCACCGTTCCTTTCGGCTGCCCTTACTCGATTGCGGGCCAAGTAGCGCACATGCGGCTTTGGCAGGACAGGTGGCTGGCCAAGATCGAGGGGCGGCCGGTGTCCCCGGAGCCTGAAGGGCCGACTTGGGACTGGCCGCGGACCGGGTCGGAGGAATGGGAATCGACTCGGGACGGCTTCCTCAATGGTCTGGAGAAGGTGCGTCGCGTGGCCTCCGACGCCGGCGAACTGCGGTGGGAGACGGCCAGTGGGCTGACGGTGGACACCTACGTGGTGATGATCGTGGAGCACAACATCTACCATTTGGGGCAGATCGGACTGTTGAGGCAGCTTCTCGGGGCGTGGCCTCCGCCAGGTAGTGGTGAACTCTGGGACGAATCCAGCGTATCCTAGAGCGGATGAGAACTCTTCTCATGGCGACTGTGGCGGCTGGTGTCGTTACGATCGGAGCATGCTCCCTCCCCGTCAAGGGTCCCCAGGCAGAGTCGGCGAAGCCGGCTCAAGTGGCGACTCAAGACGACGGAGTGATCAAGGTGAAGGAGGGGGAAAACGCCCCCGACTTTTCCGAGCAAGGTTCGAACGGAAAGACCCATACGCTAAAGAGCCTAACAGCAAAGGGACCGGTGTTCCTTTATTTCGTCAAAGCCACCTGCGGTGCCAACCCGGCCGCGGTGCCTCTCTTCAATCAGATCTACAAAGCTTACGGTGAGAAGGCGAACTTCGTGGCCGTGATCGATGCCGACGGCGAGCGATTCTCGAGCTGGAAGAAGGAGTTCGACGCTCCTTACGAGGCTATCCTGGACGCGGACAAGTCGGTTATCAAGGCCTACGGCGTAAAGGCTTCCCAGGCAGCGATGTTGGTGAATAAGGACGGCAAGATCGAGAAGATCTTCCGCGGTTTCGGTCAGCAGTCCCTCACGGACCTCGAAACCGAATTGGCCAAGGCCGGAAAGGTCGAGGTCAAGAAACTGGACTTCGCCCGCGCTCCCAAAGGGAAGCGCTATGGGTGAGGCTTCTAACCCCACTGCCCGTGCGGTAGTGATAAAAACAAAGGCCTGATGCGGTGACGCGACAGGCCTTTTTCTTTTTTGTAGGGTCGGGGTTTAGCTAAAGGTCCACGAAAAAGCACATCGGTTTGGCTCGGGCTTTGCCCGAGGGTCGGTGGAACACCGACCCCACACTGTGGTTTTTCTACAAGGGCAAGCCCTAGAACTCGCCACCTCCGAAGTCGCCGCCGAAGTCCCCTCCGCCGCCAAGGTCGCTGCCGCCGAGGTCGATGGCACCGGGGTCGTCGGCGTAGGCGAAGCTGCCGCCGGGGTCTCCGAGCGGGTCTTGGCCGTACTCGGCGGCCAGGTTGTCCTGCGGGGCACCGGGGTCGCCCATCGGGTCTTGGTCGTACTGCATACCGAGGTCGTCGGCGGCGTTAGGACCGTTATAGGCGGCGTTGTCCCCGGCGAAGCCGTGGTCGCCGCCGTTCCCGAAGTCGTTCATAAACCCGTTCTGGTGCATGGGGTTCGAGAAGAACTGGTTGGCGATGGCGCTGCCGATAAAGGAACCGGCCACGCCGGCGAGAAGGCCACCGGCGAGCATGCCGCCCATTCCCATGCCGCCACCCATACCTCCCATGCCCATTCCACCCATTCCCATGCCGCGACCACCGAAGGTGCGTTCGAGCATGCCGGGTTCCCGCATTTCGGCCCGCGTGGCCGCGCGGGCTAGGCTGCGTGGGTCGTCGTCGTACGGGCGTTCGTGCTCCGGGACGGCGGCGCTTAACTGTTGAAGGGCCAGGCGTCGCTGCTCTGGAGTGAGCTTGGCGAAGGCCTCGGCGTGGGCTTGTTCAATGGCCTCGGGCGGCGCGGTGCGCAGCATGTACTTGTAGCGGGCAATCGCTTCCTCATCCGCGTTCCGAGGCTGGGATTGGTAGGGGCCTTGCCCCCCCGGATGGACGATAGGCGGCTTTCGCATCGGCTCCCGTTCGGGCTCGTTGCGGCCGAAAAGCTTGTCGAAGATGCTCATGGTGATCCCCTGGTACTACAGGAGACTCAGCGGGCGCCTAGGGCTGTTCCGAGAGCACGCGGCTGAAGACCCGGTGCTCTTCTTCGCCGAACATCGCGAAAACGACCCTCTCCAGGTTCGTTTGGGGCAGATTTTGGCGGACGGTCCTGACGGCAATGGGGGCCGCTTTTTCCATGGGAAAGTTGTAGACGCCGGTGGAGATGCTGCAGAACGCGAGGCTTTTCACACCCAACTCGTCGGCCTTGAGGAGGCTGTTCCGGTAGCAGCGGGTCAGGAGCTCTTCCTCTTGGTAGATGCCGCCGCGCCAGATCGGGCCGGGGACGTGGATGATGTAGCGGTACGGGAGGTTGTGGCCGCCGGTGACGATGACCTCACCGGTTCGAGATCCGTGGGGAGCGACTTTTATGAGCTCTTGAAGAAGTTCACGGCCGGCAGCGCGGTGGATGACACCATCGATCCCGCCACCGCCACGCATGGCCCCGTTGGCTGCGTTCACGATGGCGTCCACGTCCTGCTCGATCAGGCTCCCTCGCACTACCGAGATCCTTGGTTCGCTCATGTATCCCGTTCTCTCAAGGTTAAGACGCAGCAAGGGCCGGGATGGGCGGAGGGAAGTGGAGGCAGTTCAAAATCACTTTTTAGAGTGCGGTGACGGGCCACCGCTTTTGGCAGCGAGCCCGCGAGCGTGAAGACGGTGTGGGCTGTGGTTTGTCGACTGTGGATTGTAAGGGATGTCCGAGATATTCCCGACCTCCCAGACATCCCTGACATTCCAAACGCATCCTAACCACACGCTCGCGGGCTCGCTGGGTAAAGCGGTGGCGGGCCACCGCACTCTATATCTGAGCTATTCGCCGTCTTCGAGGTAGCGGAGTTCGTCGGGGGTGAGCTTGATCTCGAGTACGGCGAGGCTTTCCCGGACTTCCTCAGGGGTTCGGGGGCCGACGATGGCGAAGACGTTGGCGGGCTGGTTGAGGGTCCAGGCAACGGCGATCTGGGTGGTCGAGCAGCCGTGCTTTTTGGCCAGCTCTTCCGCCCGGGCTTTCCGGCCGAAGTTCTGGTCGTTGTGGTAGACCCGCCGCACGTCGTCCGACTCCACCCCGGCGAAGAAGCCGTTGGCGCCCGAGGACCAGGAGAAGAGGGGGAACCCGGTCTGCTCGTACCAGCCGCGTGCTTCGCGATCGACGGAGTACGCGCCGCCCCACATCGGCTCGATGGGAGTGGCGAGGGCGAGGTTGGGGCTGCTGGCGCTGAAGCCTTGGATGCCGTGGGCTTGGGCGTAGTCGTTCGCCTCCTGGATGCGCGAGTGGTGCCAGTTCGAGCCGCCGAAGGCAGAGATGAGGCCAGCGGCCTTGAACTCGTTGAGCCACTGCAGGATGTCGCCGACGGGCACGGCGGGGTCATCGCGGTGGAGGACGAAGAAGTCCGTGTGCTCGACACCCAGGCGCTCGTGGTTCTCCCGGATGTCGCTCTCCATGTCCTCGCGCGTCACCCGGTTGCGTCCGTAAGGGTGGCACCCCTTATCGAAAAGGATCAGGCTCTCCCGGCCCCGCTCGCGAAGGTACGCCCCCACCGCCTTGTGGTGCTCGGGACCATAAACGTGGGCCATATCGATGGTATTGCCGCCAAGGCGGATGTACTCGTCGAGGGTGGCGAACGTTCGCTCTAGCTCCTTGGTCGAGAACGACATCGAGCCGATGACGAACCGGGAGACAGGCTTGTCGAAGTGGGGAAGGGGAGCGGAGGACATTTGCATTGCTTGATTGCTCGATTGCTTGATTGCTCGATTGAGTGCAGGCTACCCTTCGTCAGAGGACGCCGCGACTACTGCCCGTTCTCCAGGTAGTTCAGTTCCTCGGGCGTCAGTTCGATGTTTACGGCTCCGACGTTCTCATGGAGCTGCTCGACGTTTCTCGGCCCGATGAGGCCCCAGACGTTTAGGGGTTGGTTTAGGGTCCAGGCGAGGGCGATTTGGGGGGTGGTGACGCCTTTCTGCGCGGCTAGCTCGTCGGCCCTTTGCAGGCGCGCGAAGTTGGTTTCGTTGTGGTAGACCCGGCGGATATCGTCGGACTCGACCCGGGCAAAGAAGCCGCCGCCACCCGAGGACCAGGAGAAGACGGGGACGCCGGACTGCTGGTAGTAGGCCCGGGCCTCCATGTCGTCGGAGATGGAAAGGGCCTCCCACCACATCTCTTCGTTCGCCGTGGCGAGGGAGAGGTTGGGGCTGCTGACGCTGAAGCCTTGGAGGCCGTGCTTTTCGGCGTACTCGTTCGCCTCCGCGATCCGGGTGTGGTGCCAGTTGCTACCGCCGAACGCCTTAATCCGGCCCGCAGCCTTGTGCTCGTTGAGCCACTCGACGATCTCTCCAGCCGGAACCCGACGGTCGTCGCGGTGGAGGACGTAGAAGTCGCTGTAGCTGACCCCCTGGCGCTCAAGGTTGCCGCGCAGGTCGTGGTCGATGTCCTCGCGGCTCACCCGCCGGCCCTCGTCGTTGTTCGACTTGTGGTGGTTGCCCTTGTCGAACCGGATGAGGGCGTCCTCGCCCCGCTTCTCGTAATAACCACGCATGATCGACGCGAAGCCCTCGCCGTAGCTGTAGCTGTTGTCGATCACGTTGCCCCCCGCCGCGCGGTAGGCATCGAGCAAGTCGTGGGCGAAAGCGTGGTCGCCGTGGGGAAGCGGGATCACTCCCATCACGACCTTGGAGATGGGCTTGTCGATGTGGGGGACGGTTCCGAATTTCATGGGGGATAGGGCTTTGGGAGGG
>Ga0216301_1000197_pt1 | contig 17094 bp, 19 predicted proteins | sample 4hB_Boncat_minus_FD_156203 | JGI IMG/M metagenome (GOLD analysis project Ga0216301, IMG submission 156203) | Terrestrial sediment cell enrichment communities for BONCAT metagenomics from Utah, United States - 4hB_Boncat_minus | ecosystem: Environmental > Terrestrial > Deep subsurface > Rock...
GGTCTTGGCCCACGAGCGATCCGACGAGGACCGGCTGGCGGGTGAGGTAAGCCGAGGCAGCGTAGAACTCGTCACCGATAAGGACGTAGTCGCAGGCGGCGATAAAGAACGGCGTTTGGGTGGCTTCGGTCGAGCTGGCTACCTGGATCGCGCCGATCGAGTTGGCGGTTTCGGCAAAGATAAGCGACTCGGCGTAGAACTCGCCGAGGAAGAAGGTGGCAGCCGTCTGCTCGCGCAGGATGAGGCCCGAGACGCCCGCCGCGAAGGCGAACTGGCGGTCGGAGACGAACCGGACGGAGTCTTGGTCAAAGCGGTCGCCCACGCCCTCCTGCTGGTACACGTCGCGGATGATCTCTTGGGCGAGCGTGTAAACCGCCGCGTTGTAGCAGCAGATCAGGATGGGGTTCGCGAACCGCGCGGCGATACGGCTGACGTAGGCGAAGATGTTGATCGCCTGCACCGCAATCGCGTTGACCGTGTCGCTCAGACCCGGCACCATCAAGACCGGCCGACCCATCTCGGTGGCACGGCCGATTGCTTCGTCGATGGCGTTCAGGCCGCCGATTCGCCGGATATAGAGGTCTCGGCCTCCCCGGGCGCGCCGGATATTGATGAGGATAAAGGCAACCAGAATTGCGGTGAACAGGATGCCCACCCAGCCGGTGTCGCGGTACTGCTCACCAATATAAACTTGCCCTAGCGGCGAGGCTAGGAAGTCGATGGACATGAATCCTCCTTGGGGACACCCGGATCGACCGGTTTCTCTTCGAGCTTCTGCATCAGACGTTCCACATTTTCCCGTTTCGCGAACAGCCTACTGTAATCGTTAACGGAGTTAAAACCTAAGAATGGTACGAGGAAGGGGGCAAAAACGACTCCGGCACTTCCGGCAAGGCCCGCAAGAGGCTTATGAAGTTCCAGGGCGAGCACGGCCGGCATCTCGAGCCTCCGCTTGCGGATCTGGTCCGCCAGCTTCTCGATCAGTGCCTCCGTCTCCTCTTCGGAGAGCTCAGTTTCCCAGAAGTCGAACATCGCCTTTGTAGAAGTCTTTCACGTACTCCAGGACCTGCTCCCGGTTCTCTGGCAGGGTCCGAAGGGAGACACCTCGGAAAGCGTCCATTCGCCCGTCGCCCGCTAGTGGCGAGAGCTTTACCACTTCGTCGTCGACCAAAACCCGCTTGACATCCTCCCAGTCCATCGCCGTTAGGCTCAGGCCACACCGGGCACTTGCGCCTTGGGGCGTCAGCCGGTAGTTCACGCCCAACCAGAACTCGGCCGTCGAGGCCAAGATGATCGCAAAGCCGACGAGTCCGAGCAGGGGCCGCCCGACGACGAACACTCCGATCAGTCCCGCGAGGATCGCTGCCGCGAGGACCCCGTACCGTTTTTCGGGTGCCTTGTCGGAAAGGCGCACGGACCAGGAGAACGCTTCCTCCGTCTTGAGGTCCAGCCCATTGTGCGCACGTCCTTCCATCGCCTTTAACAGTTCAAGTCCGCTCGGATTCAGCGGGACAGCTTACATCAATCCGGCAGACGCCGGATTGACGGCGTTTGCCTGAATCACCAACGGGAGCACAGAGGATACAGACCCGGAGAGTCTGAGCCCGGCACTCGGCACCCCAGACTACTTCCAGTCGTTGAACAGCGCGCTGACCGATTCGTTCAGGTGGATGCGCCGGATAGCGTTCGCGATCAGCGGGGCGGCGGGCAAGATCGTCAGCTTTTCGAACTGCTTCTCCGGCCCGATTGGGATCGTGTCCAGGGTCACGACCTCCGAAATGCAACTGTCCTGGAGGTTCTGGGGAGCGTTACGGCTAAAGACGGGGTGGGTGCAGCAAGCGATCACTTCCCTTGCCCCTCGATCCATCAGCGCCTGAGCGCCGTTGATGATCGAGCCGCCGGTGTCGATCATGTCGTCGATCATCACGCACTTCTTCCCCACGAAGTCGCCCACGATCTCTACGACCTCAACCTTATTGGGCTCGGGCCGCCGCTTCGCGATGACGACGAACTGGCACTCCAGCATGTCGGAAAGGGACTTGGCGCGGCCCACTCCGGCCACGTCGGGGCTGACGACCACCACGTCCTTGTCTTCCCGGAGACCCTTCTCTACGAAGTACCGGCCAAGGATGGGGCCGCCGTATAGGTGGTCCACCGGGATGTTGAAGAAGCCCTGGATCTGCTGAGCGTGCAGGTCGATGCTGAGCACGCGGTCGGCACCACAGTTCTGGATGATGTCCGCGATCAGTCGCGCGGTGATCGGCTCGCGCGGCTTTACCTTCTTGTCTTGCCGGGCGTACCCGTAGTACGGCATCACCACGGTGATGCGCCGGGCGCTGGCTCGACGGAACGCGTCCAACATGATGAAGAGCTCCATCAGGTTGTCGTTCGTCGGGAAGCAGGTCGGCTGGATCAGAAAGATCTCGTTTCCGCGGGCGCTCTCGTCGATCATCAGACGAATCTCACCGTCGGCGAATTTCGTCGTCATCATTTTGCCAAGCTCGACTCCGAGCTGGTTCGCTACCTTCTCCGCAAGCTCCGGGTGGGCATTGCCAGTGAAGAGCTTCATGCCGCTCAAACTTCGCTCTTCTATTGGTTCGATTGCTTTCTCCTGCGCCACTGAGCCGCCCATTCCTCTTTCGTCTCTTGCCTTGCCCGGCCGAACGCGGCAGCGTTCGGGGGCACGTTCTTGCTAACGACGCTCCCCGCCGCCGTCATTGCGCCTTCGCCGATCTTCAACGGAGCAACTAAGGTCGAGTTCGATCCGATAAAGGCGTTGGCCCCGATCTCGGTGCGATTCTTGGTGTAGCCATCGTAATTGCAGGTAATCGTGCCAGCACCGATGTTCGTCTTTGGCCCGACCGTCGCGTCGCCTAGGTAGCTGAGGTGCGACGCGGAAACCCCGTCCGCCAACTCGGCGTTCTTGATCTCGACAAAGTTGCCGATCTTCACCTTGTCTCCGATGGCCGCATTCATCCGGAGCTGGGCGTACGGCCCGACCCTCACTCCAGAACCGAGGTGAGAATCGGTGACTTGGCTAAAGTAAACGTGGCACGAGTTGCCGATCTCGCTGTTCTTGATGCGGGTGCACGGGCCAATCTCGCAGGCGGATCCGATTCGCGTCTTCCCCGCCAGAAACGTTGACGGATGAAGGATTGTGTCGGGCTCGATCTGCACCTCCGGCTCGATGAAGGTGGAATCCGGGTCTAAAAACGAAATCCCGTTCATCGCGTGCCGATGGTTGATGCGGGCACGCATTGCTTTGTCCGCCTCAGCAAGTTGCCACCGGTCGTTCACGCCGTTGAAGAGGCTCGGGTCGCTGTACTTCTGGGCTACCGCTCTCGAACCGACCTGCGAAGCAAGGTGGACGGTGTCGGTTAGGTAGTACTCGCCCTTTTGGGCGTTGACCTGGATGAGGGGGAGGAGCTGAGCCAAGACTTTGCCGTCGAAGCAGTACACCCCCGAGTTGAGCTCCCGAATCTCCTGCTGCTTTTCCGTCGCGTCACCTTGCTCAACGATCCGTACGATCTGGTCTCCTTCCCTCACGATCCGGCCATAGCCTGTCGGATCTTCCAGATCAAAGGTCGCGACCACGCAACCCGCTCCGGAAGCTCGCTGCTGGACGATGAGTTCCCGGATTGCTTCTGCCGTGAGGAGGGGGGTGTCGCCGCAGCAAACGACGACGGGTCCGTTCCATTCCCCCAGCGCCTGCAGTCCGGCCCGTACGGCATCCCCGGTGCCCTGAGGAGGGTCCTGGAGTGCGTAACGCAGTTCCATCTTTTCGGGGACCGGATGAAAAGCCCCATCGCGTCCTTCCCAACGCGTGTACTCCCGCTCGCTTCCCAATGCTTCCTTGACTCGGTCGGCACCGTGACCCACCACTACCGTAATCGTGTCCACACCGGCGTTTGTCAGCGCTTGGCAAACGTGCTCGACCATCGAAACCCCGCAAATGGGATGGAGCACTTTGGGGAGGTTGGACTTCATCCGCGTTCCCTTTCCGGCAGCAAGGACGATTCCGGCGACTGGTTGGGCAAGCATAGGCAGGTGCGTCCGTCACTGGAAGATCGGGACAGGTCATTGTGACGTGTCGGCGGTGCCCCTAGCAAGTTCGCCGTGGTGTCGGCCGGCAGTTGCGCCTGGTGGACGACCGGTGCGAGAATGATTCTCGATGCCGCTCCAGATTCTCGATCATCCGCTTGCCCACCACCTTCTCAGCGGACTCCGCGACCGGCAGACGCCTCCTGAGCAGTTCCGCCGACTGTGCCGAAACCTTACAACTCTCTTGGTGCTCCAGGCGACTTACAGTATCCGTACTCGGCAGCAAGGCATCGAAACCCCCGTTGGGCCGACTACCGGTAAGGTGCTGGACCAACCGCTGGCGGTGGTGCCCGTGCTTCGGGCGGGTCTGGGAATGCTAGACCCGATCGTGGAACTGTTCCCCGAGGTGGCGGTGGGCTACATCGGGCTCGAGCGCCACGAAGACACAGCGATCGCCCGGAGCTATTACAGCAAGCTTCCCAGCGACCTCAAGGGGCGATACACGCTGTGCGTGGACCCGATGCTGGCTACGGGGGGATCGGCTACCCAAGCGGTCAGCCTCATCAAGGCGAACGGGGCCGATAAGATCACCATGGTGTCGGTGGTGTCCGCTCCGGAAGGGGTCGCCAAGCTCCAGAGCGCGCACCCCGACGTAGACATCATCACCGCCTCGGTCGACGAGGGTCTGAACGACCGGAAGTACATCGTTCCGGGTTTGGGCGACTTTGGCGACCGTCTCTACGGCACTCCGTAATGTTTGGGCGAGGCACGCCTCGCCCCTACCAAAGCATGATCAGCCAGAACTTGTTGGATCTGCGCGGCCGGATTGCCCTGGCTTGCGATAGCGTCGGTCGAGACCCCGAGACCGTTACCCTCGTCGCCGTTAGCAAGACTCAGCCACTGGACGCCCTAAAGGCCGCCTACGACCTCGGGCTGCGGCACTTCGGGGAAAGCAAGCTTCAGGAGGCACTTCCCAAGATCGCCGCGATGCCCAGCGACGTGGTTTGGCACTTCATCGGCCACCTCCAGTCGAACAAGGCTCGCAAGGTGGCGGAAGACTTCGACGCGGTTCAAACGCTCGCCAATGAGGGGCAGCTTCGTGAGATCGAGAAGGGTGGCCGGACGGTGGATGGGCTGATCGAGGTGAACATCGCGGAAGAACCGCAAAAATCCGGGGTCGCACCTAAATCGCTTGACCCGTTCTTCCGAAACCTCATACAATCACCGTGCATTCGTTTCCGCGGTCTGATGACGATCGGCCCCGCGCTCGACGATCCAGAGGCGATGAGACCCTATTTCCGGGCCCTTCGCGAGCTGAATCAGAAGCTGGGGGGCGAGTGGCTCAGCATGGGAATGAGCGGAGACTTTGAGGTGGCGATCCAGGAAGGAGCCAGCCACATCCGAGTCGGGACGGCGCTCTTCGGAGCCAGAGACTACGAAAAGAGTTAGGGCGGATTTCCGCCGGGAGAGAGACACATCATGGAAGAAATGGTTCTCCAGGAACGACCTGGACTGATTAGCCGACTCGCGGGCATGTTCACCCGTACCGAAGAAATCGAGGAAGAGGTGGAGGCACCCGTGTCCAACAGCGCCGGTCTCCAGCTTCGCCAGAACTACCGCTACACGGTCACCGTCCGCCGCCAGATCACCTCTTTCGACGACGCGATGGCCGCCGCCAACGGCTTGAAGCGGGGCGAGCAGCAGATCCTCAACCTGACGGGCACCGATACCGCCACCCGGCAGAAGATCGTCGACTTTATGTGCGGCGTGAACTTCGCCCAAGAAGGCACCTGGGAAGAAATCGGCGACGGCATCTACCTGATCGTTCCCTCCAACGCGTACGTCGAGGTCGCCCCTCCGACGCCGCGCATGAACTCGCTGCGGAACTAGGAAGGTCGTTGGGTCTGAAGGACTTTAGGTCGTTAAGCAGGCTTTGCTCCGCCTAAAGACCTTCAGACCCAACGACCTAAAGACATCTCTCACGCCAAGTACGCGGAGGCCGCCATCATGGTGCAGGCTTCGACGGTCGCCAGACACGCTCGGGCGCAGGCTTGGCACTCGTCGATTCCGCACGATTGGGTTTCTTCGTAGCACCGTTGGCAGGCGGTGGCAGTTACTTGGCACAGCTCCTTCGATAGCTGCGATCCTCGGGCGAGGAAGCTGATAGTAGTCGAGCACACGCCGATGCAGTCCCGGCACAGCCGTATGGTTCCCTGCATCCCTTCCAAGGCGGCGCATGTTTCCGCGCATACCTCGCACGCGACGAGGCACTCACTGCAAGACTCAATGCACTGCTGAATCGTCTGTTGGGGGTTCGCCATGGTTCGACTCTCCTTGGCTTCGGCCTATCGCCTATGACGGAGCCCGGCTAATCTGGTTCCCATGGAGGAGTTGTGGCAGATCGTCCGCCAAATCCCGCCGGGCCGTTGTGCGTCCTACGGAGACGTCGGCCGGGCCCTGAGTAGCCCCGTCAGTGGCTTCCTCGTCGGCCGAATGATGGCCCGCTGCCCCGACGATGTGCCGTGGTGGCGAGTGGTCGCCCGCGACGGGAAACTTCCGGTTTGGAAGGTCGACCCCAGCTTTGAGAACCAGCAAGTCGCCCGGCTGGTGGACGAAGGCGTAAGGGTTGAAGATGGGCGGGTGGACATGGCCGCCCATCAGTGGGTGCCGTAGGGCGCGGTGCGCCTGGTGTTCGGTGTTCGGTGTTCGGTGTTCGGTGTTCGGACCTCAGGCGAAGCTTAACCCTTGATCCTCAATGCTCAACGCTTTTCCCGAACACCGAACACCGAACACCTAATGACCTCCCGCCTACTTCCCTTCCCTTAGCGGTCCCCGGTTGGAACCGGGCACCGTCCGCAGTCCTGCCCGCTGATAACCTCGCTTGGCGATCGGGTGGGACATGGAGAGGCGGTGGACGAGACCCGTCCGATAGTTCTCGACTCCGGTCAGCATCATTCCTAGGTCGATCCCGATCACGTCGGGATCGATCCAGTCGCGGCTGGGGTTGTAGCCGTTCGGGAAGCCGTAGCGGCCCCAGGCGTTCGGGTGCTCGCGGCGGATGGCTTCGACGAAGCTGAGGCTTTCCTTCGGCGTGTGGGTCACGGCGGCCACGACGCTGGTCGGGGTGATCGTGCCGTTGTCCTCGATCCAGCCGGGGGCGCCGAACGCGCGGTAGCCGTCAGGGCTGTCACTGGCGCTGAGGCCCCAGAAGTCCGGGCCGTACCCCTTGAACTTCTGCGGGTTGTCGATCCCGTACTGCCGGTTCGCAAGAGCGGCGTTGCGGGTCGCGACCCAGTAGTTGTAGCCCCGCCGGTCGCGCATGTTCGCGAACGGATAGAACGATTCGGACATCTGGTGGATGAACAGGGGTCCCCCGGTCACGATCTCGATGCCCTTGTAGTTGTGGTGCTCCCGCTTTCCGAGGTCCCAGCCGGCGGTGTTCAGAGTCGGGTCGGCACCGTAGCCCTGGATGTAGAGCATTTTTTCTTCGGAGTACCCGGACCACCGGCTCTCGATGAACCCGCTCTCCGGATGCCAGCCCATGCTGAAGATCGATTCGGTCGGCTTCTTGCCGCCGTCGGTCATCATCCACTTCCAGTCGATCCGGTCCACGAAGGCCTTGGCGTCGCGGGTGATCTGCGGATCCTTCCAGTAACGCTCGGCGGCGAGCACGCCGGCGAGACAGATGCTGGTGTCGATACTGCTCGCCTCGCTCTTCCACACTCGCTCGCCCGTCTCCCAGTTCACGAAGTGGTACAGCCACCCCCGCTCGTTCGGGTACTTGGTGACCAGGTTCCGAAGGGTGACCCGGGTGCGTTCGAGGGCATCCGGACGGGCGAGCCACTTTCGCTCGACGCCGATAGGATAGGCGGTGAGAGCGAAGCCAATGGCGGCGCAGCTCGCCACGTCGTACTTATCCGTGGGTGCGTTGTTCGCCGCGCGATCCTTAGTGAAACCGGTCTTAGTGTGCGACTCGTTCCAAAAGAACTGCACCGCCCGGTGCTGGAGATCGTTGAGCAGGGCGTCGCCCCGCAGAGGCTGGGTTTGCGTTGTGGTTGCCAACGCGATGATGCAGGGAATCATAAATTTTTCCTTCGTACCGAGAGCCTACGCACGCCAGCGGCACAGCGCATTTGGCCGCTATTGCTCAAAAGCCCGGCATGCTGAACCCATTCAGCATGCCGCACTTCAGTGCGCAGTATATTGCAGATGAATGAGCAGGAGCCCTGTTAGGACCGGAAAGCGCTCAGCGGAAGGTCAAAAACAGGTGGGGCCGACATCCCTCTTCAAGTGAGTCAGCCCTGGTGGACCTGGAGACCTAGCATGATGAACTTCGACGTAGCAATCATCGGAGGTGGGCCAGCTGGCAGCTCCGCCGGCACCCTCCTGAAGAAATATAATCCGCGACTAAAGGTGGGGATCCTAGAGCGTGAAAGGTTTCCGAGAGACCACGTGGGCGAAAGTCAACTGCCGTCGGTCTCTTATGTACTGGACGAGATGGGAGTTTGGGACAAGGTCGAAGCGGCCAACTTTCCGGTCAAGATCGGCGCGACCTACAAATGGGGAAGAACGCCCGAACTGTGGGACTTCGACTTCTTAGGCCGTCCCTTCCAAAATGAGTCCAGACCCGCCCGGTTCAACGGCCAGAGGCGTTACACAGCCTTTCAGGTAGACCGCGCGATCTACGACAAGATCCTGCTAGATCACGCAGAAGAAATGGGGTGCGAAGTTCACCAGGACACCCGCGTTCTCAAGATCAATTGCGACGGAGACTGCGTGACTAGTCTGGCCCTCGCGTCGAGAGAAGAAGTTACTGCTCGATACTTCATTGATGCGTCAGGACATGCAGGAATCCTGCGCAGAGCCATGGGGGTGGGGGTGGAAGAGCCCACGTCTCTTCAGAACATCGCCATCTGGGACTACTGGCAAAACGCCGATTGGGCAGAAGAGATCGGGGTGGGTGGCACGCGAGTGCAGGTCATGTCGGTGGGATATGGTTGGATCTGGTTCATCCCTCTCGGTCCGAACCGAACCAGTGTCGGACTTGTCGTACCGGCAAGCTACTACCGAACCAGTGGATTGCGTCCCGCCGACCTCTATGCGAAAGCGCTGGCCGAGGAAGAGCGGATCTCGGCGCTTATGAAAAACGCGGTGAGCGAAGAAAAGCTCCAGACGACAAAGGACTGGTCATTCGTCGCCGAGCGCCATTCGGGCGAGAATTGGCTCCTCGTTGGGGAGAGCTCGGGCTTTGCGGACCCAATCCTCGCGGCCGGCATGAACATCGCACAAGCGGCCGCACGCGAAGCCGCCTTCACAATCTTAGAACTTGAGCGAGGGACCGATCCGCGTTGGTTGCGGCAAGCGTACGATCAGCGCGTCGATCGGCGGATTCGCAACCACGTGCGGTTTGCTGATTTTTGGTACACGGCTAATGCCCAGTTCACAGACCTAAAAGAATTCACAAGAGGTTTGGCAGAGGAAAATGGCCTGGACCTCTCGCCGGAGGCATCTTGGGCTTGGCTGAGCCAGGGTGGGTTCATTGATGAAGACCTCACGATCGGCACGGCTGGGTTCTCGTTGTCCGCGGTAAAGGGCCTCGGGAAGTTTCTGAACGAATTAGAGCCGGACTCCCCAATGTTTCGAAACAACGTCTTCACCTTGAACCTCGAAGGTGCCGTAAAGGAAGATCGCGCCCACTACCACGAGGGCCGGGTCCTCAAGGATCCCTGCTATCGCCGGGGGGACAAGGTCTTGCCGATCCGGGACGTCTTCGAAGTTTGGCTCACCATTCTGCGAAGGGAATCGAAGATTCCAGGAATAAACAGAGAGATAGCCACCATGGCCCGGCACTTCGCTGGCAATCCCGCGTTCAAGGAACAGATCTTGAACAAGCTGGTTATCGGAATGGAAGCCCTAATCTCCGATGGCTGGGTGAACGTTCGGTACCAGCCGGGGCTGCCCTTGCTACCGAAACCGCCGGAAAACCGAGCCGTACACTGGCATGAAGAAGTGGCTGGGAGTCCGGAAGCTCGATGACCCGAGGGCAGTGGGCCGCCACCCCTTCAATGGAGGAAGCGGCCTTTGACAGCTAACCTCCAGAGGTTGGAGGGGCACCAGGTCCCGTAGGTGCTCCAGCACCGCCGGGGCCGTTCAGGCCTCCGTTCTTCATCAACTCCCACATCCGGCGGGCGTTGTCCTCGTTGCCCCCGGCTTGTTTAACAAAGGTATCTCGGTCAGCTTGACTTAAGCTGTTGTAGTCACCCTTGGCTTTGTCGAAGATAGAACGCATCTGCCCCGCATCTTGTGCACGGCTCTGTTCCACCTTCGGGTCCGGACCTTTTTCTCCGCAGCCAACCAGGCAGACGGCAAGAAGCAGGTATGCAAAGTACTTCACGTGCGGGCTCCTTATCAAATATCGAGGCTCCTCCGGATTGTCGCCGGAGGAGCCAGTTATACAGACCTACCTAAAGCGAGCAGGCAGAGTAGAGCAGTAGCTGTTCATCCACGTATCGCCTGATTGGACCTTCTGCTTGGCAGCGCTGCCCATGTTGAAGTTATCGAACTCGTCGGAGCCGTCCGGCTTCGTCATGAAGTTTGTGCCGCAAGCCCGTGAGTGAGCAACGCGAGCCGCATGGCCGTCCCAGAAAGCCACAACCATTGCCTTGCCGTCCCACTTGTCGGAACTCCAAATCCATCGTGTACCAGTGCTCTGATTGGCAGTGCCAAGCCAAGACGTATCGTCATCGACGTTCTCGACCCACCCATAGTAGGTTCCGATGTCGCTCCAGATCGCCTTGCTCTCGACGACGGCGAAAACGTTTGCAGGTTGGGAGAACGACGTCAGCGAAACAGCGCGCCCATCTGTGAACCCTGTAGAATCCCAGATGTTCGCAAGGTTGTAGCCGCGGTTCGTCTTCATGCTTTCCGGCAAGTTCTTGGTCTTCCAGCCGAGCAAAGTTCGGATGGCAGGATCCGAATGGAAGTCGAGGAACTTGGCCACAGTGTTTACTGGGTCCTTGTACAAGCCAGTGGCTTTGACGTAGGGTTGAACGAGTTGCTTCCACGAATACTCGTCACCGCCGCCCTCGGGATACGAGATAAAGCTATTACGGATAACGCGCATGTCGTCGAAATCCCCGCTGTACAAGAAGTTGGCCGTACCAAGCTGCTTCATGTTGCTGAGGGACTGTGTTTGCTTAGCCGCGTTCTTGGCTTGAGCAAAGACCGGGAAGAGAATGGCCGCGAGGATCGCGATGATGGCGATCACCACGAGGAGCTCGATGAGCGTGAAGGCTTTTTTGCGTCGATTCATTAGATAACCTCTTTGTTAGGCTTAATAAGTGCAGGGCGCGGTAGAACCACGCACATCAAGGACAAGGGGGTAGACGATCTGCTGACGAGCGGCAGGCTCCCCGCGAATGAGTGAGACAAGAAGCTGAGTTGCCTCTTGCGCAATGTCAAAAATCGGTTGACGCACGCTGGTTAGCGGAGGCGTCGAGTGGTTACACACGTCCAAGGAGTCGAAACCGATGATCGAAACGTCTTCCGGAACTCGAAGGCCGATCCTTCTTATACACGCCGCACCAGCCACTGCAATTTCATCCGACCAGAAGAACAAGGCGGTTGGTCGATCCTTTGATTTCATCAGTTGCAAGAGGGGCTCGAAGTCCGATGATGTCGATGAAACTGATAAGACTCGCTCTGGAGCAACCCCGATACCAGCGCCTTCAAGCGCGTCTCGGTAGCCGTTGTAACGGTCGTTCGAGCTGGTCGAGCGCAGGGAGCCCCGCACCATGCCGATCCGACGGTGCCCTAGGTCGATTAGGTGGCGAGTCGCGAGGCGGCCGCCCGAGTAGTTGTCGGCATCGACGTATGGCTTATCGGCACTATGGCTTCGACTAAAGAAGCGAACGCACGGCAGACCTCGGTCCGCCAAGCCCACGACGGTGGGATCGTCTTCATCGCGAAGGATCAGCACCCCGTCGACACGCCCGTCCGCAAGTACATCCGCCTCGGTCTGACTGGGCACTTCCTTGGTGTGGAGCATGATGTCGAATCCGGTTTCAACTGCCTTTGCCCCTACTCCTCGTAGGACCTCGGCGGTAAAGGCCGATCCTGAAGAAAAAAAGTCTCCCCGCTGGAATACGACTGCGATAAGATCTGTTCTCTTCGTGACCAGCATTCGGGCGACCGCATTGGGGCGGTAGCTGAGCTGCTCTGCTGCCCGAAGGATCTTTTTCGCGGTCTCATCGCTAATGCGGGCCGTGCGCCCCTGACCGTTCAGCACATAGCTGACGGTTACCTTGCCGACGCCGGCGAGCTTGGCGACGTCAGCGATCGTTGCTCGTTGTGAAGGGTCCCGCATCTATCAAAAATCGAGTCGGAAAGAGCCTTGGCGGTCCCCAGGAGGGACGGCTAAGCACCGCTGACGCGCACATCACTGTAACACATCTTCCCGAGTTGCTGAACCGGATCAGCATCTTGCGACGAAATCTGCAAGGATCTTGATGGGACGGGATTCCCCGGCGGAAGCTTGCGCGAAAGAATTGCTATTCGAATCGGCTTTGTTCCTCAATTTCCAGATCCGTGAGGAGTCATCTCGGGCAGGTGATTCGGGCTCTGCGGTTACGGACGCGAGCGTCGTGCCCAGAAAGGCCTCGAGCGAAAAGGCAGGTCAGCCGCGATCGGGGGAAGTCCTGTAGCGGCACAGCAGGCTGTGCCGCTACAGAGTCCCGCATTAGGAAGGAAGGGTGCTGCTACCGCCTGCCACAGGTCGGAAGCCGCTTGTAGCCCTCGATTAGCAATTACAGCTTGAACCCCACCTTCCGCAGTGCCTGCTTGATCGCCTCCTCGTTGAACCCAACAAATGCGCCCACAATTCTTCCCTTAGAGTCGAGGACGTAGTTCGTCGGGAACGCTTGCACGCCGTAGCGCTTGGTGATGTCGTGGCCGGAGGTGTCGTCCCGCACCATCGGGAACGGTAGGCGCTCCTTGCGGGCGTAGTCGGTGATGGTCTTGGCGGGGTCGCCCTCGTTGACGGCTATGAGTTGGAATCCTTGGGTTCGGAGGCGAGCGTACAGCTCGCGCAGGTGAGGCATCTCCTCACGGCAAGCCCCTCAGCCATAGAACCAGAAGTTGACCAGCGTCCCCTTCTTCCCTTTCGTCAAGGCCTGTAGGCTCGTCCCTTGGCCTGTCGCCGTCTTGGCCGTGAACGCGGGGGCGGCGGTGCCAACCTTGAGCAGGCTCGCTTCCAGATCCCCGGACTGCGATTCTTGCTTGGTCCAGCCCGCTGGGGGAGTCAATGCGAAGGTGTCGGCGGCGATGTCCGGGTTGATCTTCAGGTTCTGGAAGACCGCTTCCATCGTTTGGTCGCCCCTTGCGATCGAGACACCAAGCGGATGGGTGCCTCCGGGCGCGACGTACAGCGTCTGCTGACCGCCTCCGGAGTGTTCGCTGGCAGCGAAGGCTACGGCAAGGGCTTCTTGACCGTAAAACGTCGTCTTTTTCGCCTCGCCTAGGGCCTTCGGCACGGGCGTGCCCGCGACCAGTCCTTCAAAGCCGGGGATGATCATCCTCGAGCTCGGCTGAGGCTTGTCGAACTTCTGCGTCGAATACTGCTTGGCCTTCGAATTCAGCATCAGCATCCCGTTGGGGGTCGTGATGCTCTCCCTGTCCGCCCCGGACGTTCCGCCGATGCGGACCCGCGACAGGCCGTCGCGGCCAAGAATGTAAGTCATGCTGGGCGGATTCGCCCCCGCCGGTAACTTCTCCCCCTTTGGCTTCAGGGCAAGATCGAACTGGACAGCCTTGACCTCGCGCATCCGCGCGTGCAGGGCGTCCAGCAGCTCTTGACCGCTTGATTTCGCCGGGGACTGCTGGCCTATCGCCAGAGCCATCACTAATGCGAAAGTGTGCATATTCGCACCTCCATTAGCACTTAGACGGAACCGTTCCCGAAGGGTTGCGTTTCGAACCACTCCGGCTACGACCGGCTACGTCCGGCGGCTGCTGAAACCGCTAGCGTCCCTACGCTGACCCGCTGCATCCTTAGCGAAGGATGCACCCTGCTTCTCGAGGCTCTACTACCGTAGATTTAGCACGTGGCAGGCGATGCGGTGTCTCTCGGCAAATCGGCACCGGCATCCTGTAGTTTCAACTCCTTTTCCGCCTCTTTTGGCCAACTGCGATCCTCTTCCATCCTTTCGGCGGCGTGGTAGAAAACGTGCCGGCGGGAAGCTGGGGGTCAAGCTTTATGTTTTGATACCAGGCTTCGGCCGACCCGGAGGAGTCCGAAATGGCGGCTCCTAGCGGATACTTCCCTTCTGGGTCGATGTACAGTGTTTGGCGTTGCATGCCAGTTTCAAGGTGTTCCGCAATTGGAACGGCAAGAGCTTCTTTTCCGTGGAAGGTCGTCCTACGGACATCACCCGCTGCCTTCAACGGCCCTAGCTTCGGGTACATGGCCTCAAAACCAGGAACGTCTATGCTGAGTCCTGGCACCCGGATTTGCTTGAGCAAGTACTCCCTCTGCTTCAGGAACAGTGTAAGCATCCTGGTCGGCGAACCGACGACCACAGTTTCAGGCACTGAACGTCCCAGATGCTCCCAATGCCGCACGTAGCCTCCCTTGCCAATAACCAGGGAAAGTCGCGGCCCCATCGAGTCGCCGGATGCGCTCTCGAATTGGCCGGACACGGCTCTTGCCGAGTACTTCAGCACCAGTTCCAATTTGACGGCCTTGACCTGTCGCATCCGTGCGTGTAGCGCATCGAGCAGTTCTTGGCCGCTGCTCTGCCCTGCACTCTGCTGGCCTGCCCCTAAGGCTACTGCGATTGCTAGAAGGTTCAAATGCTCAGCCTCATGAGCACCTAAACGGAGCCGCTGCCGAAGGGTTGCGTTTAGCACTCGCGGCGGTATACTGCTAATCGCTCCCTCACCCGGAGTCACGACTTAGACAGCTTTTAATCGAGAAGATCACCGTCGGAGGAAAACAACATGGCGATCCAACCACTGCACGATCGAATCATCATCGAAGCGGCCGCGAAGGAAGAAAAGACCGCGAGCGGCATCATCCTGCCCGACACCGCCCAAGAGAAGCCCCAGCGCGGCAAGGTCCTGGCGGTCGGCCCGGGCAAGCGCCTGGACAGCGGCCAGCTCGCCGCCATCGACGTTAAAGAGGGCGACACCGTGCTCTACGGCAAGTACTCGGGAACCGAGGTTAAGGTCGACGGCCAGGACTACATCATCCTCCGCGCCGACGACGTCCTCGGCGTTCTGCAGGAAGAGCCCGTCGGAGCGACGGCCTAAGAGGGGTCGTTAGGTCGGAAGGTCTTTGGGTCGTTAGGGGGATGGTTCTTCCTAAAGACCCAAAGACCCAAAGACCTTCCGACCTCCGACCAAAGGGAGGAATAAATGGCAGCAAAAGACATCAAATACACCGACGACGCCCGTAAGATTCTGGAAGTTGGCGTCGACAAGCTCGCGAACGCGGTCAAGGTCACCCTCGGCCCGCGCGGACGCAACGTCGTCCTCGAGAAGAAGTTCGGCTCGCCGACCGTGATCAACGACGGCGTCACCATCGCCAAAGAGATCGAGGTCGAGAACCGGTTCGAGAACATGGGCGCCCAGCTCATCCGCGAAGTGTCGAGCAAGACCAACGACACCGCGGGCGACGGCACCACCACCTCGGTCGTCCTCGCGCAGGCCATCTTCAAGGAAGGCATCCGCAACGTCGCCGCCGGTAGCAATGCGACCCTCATCAAGAGCGGTCTCGACAAGGCCGTGAACGCGGTGGTCGAAGAGCTCCAGCGCATCAGCACCCCCGTGCAGGGCGAAGAGGGCGCGGTCCAGGTCGCGACCGTTTCCGCGAACGACCCTGAGCTCGGCGCGCTCGTCGGCAAGCTCATCAACACCGTCGGTAAGGACGGCGTCGTGACCGTCGAAGAGTCGAAGTCCACCGAGACCACGACGGAGACCGTCGAGGGCCTTCAGTTCGACAAGGGCTTCCTCAGCCCCTACTTCGTCACCGACCCGGCTCGCATGGAGGCCGTGTACGAAGAGCCGCTGATCCTTTTCTACGAGAAGAAGATCGCCAACGTCCAGGACCTCGTCCCGATGCTCGAGAAGGTCCTGCGCATGGGCCGGCCGTTCATCATCGTCGCGGAGGACCTCGAGAACGAGGCGCTCGCGACTCTGGTCCTGAACCGCATCCGCGGCAGCCTGCCCCTCGCCGCCGTCAAGGCGCCGGGCTTCGGCGACCGCCGCAAGGCGATGCTGGAGGACATGGCGATCCTCACCGGCGGCCAGTTCATCAGCGAGGACCTCGGCATCAAGCTCGAGAACGTCACGCCGGACATGCTCGGTAGCTGCCAGCGCATCGTCATCACCAAGGACCACACCACCATCGTGGGCGGCAAGGGCGAGCGCGGCCAGATCGAGGGCCGACTGCGCCAGATCAAGAGCCTGATCGAGAACACCGACAGCACTTACGATAAGGAGAAGCTGCAGGAGCGACAGGCCAAGCTCAGCGGCGGCGTCGCCGTCGTGAAGGTCGGCGCGGCCACCGAGACCGCGCTGAAGGAGAAGAAGGCCCGCATCGAGGACGCGCTCGCCGCGACCCGCGCTGCGCTGGAAGAGGGCATCGTCCCCGGCGGCGGCACCGCGCTCATCACCGCAGGAAGGGTTCTGGACAGCCTGAACCTCGAGGGCGACGAGAAGATCGGCCTCAACATCATCAAGAAGGCTCTTGAAGCCCCGCTCCGCACGATCGCGGAGAACGCGGGCGTCGAGGGCAGCGTGGTCGTCTCCGAGGTCAAGCGGAACAACAACGGCTTCAACGCCGCGACGCTGGAGTACGGCGACCTGCTCGCGCAGGGCGTCGTCGACCCGACCAAGGTCGTCCGCCAGGCCCTCCAGAACGCCGCCTCCATCAGCGGCCTCCTGCTGACCACCGAGGCGCTGGTCGCTGAGCTTCCTGATAAAGAGGACGAGGGCCACAGTCGCTAACTTCTTTTGAATTAGCGACTTGAGCCCGGGGCCAACAAAGGCCCCGGG
>Ga0216301_1000198_pt1 | contig 17055 bp, 21 predicted proteins | sample 4hB_Boncat_minus_FD_156203 | JGI IMG/M metagenome (GOLD analysis project Ga0216301, IMG submission 156203) | Terrestrial sediment cell enrichment communities for BONCAT metagenomics from Utah, United States - 4hB_Boncat_minus | ecosystem: Environmental > Terrestrial > Deep subsurface > Rock...
GCGCTGAAGATCGCGAACATAAGGAACACGGAGAAGAGGAACAACGCCATGGGCGAAACGAACTTCGCCCGTTCACCGTCTACGTAGCGACGGGTGAGGTCGCCCGGATAGATCGCAAGCATGGGCAGCGTCCGCCAGATCTTGCCTTCGAAGTGAAGAACGCTGTGAAGAAGGTCGTGCCAGAAGGCGGACATCGTGCGGTGAATATGCGCCTGCTGCCCGCACGAATGGCAGAAATTGCCTGTGAGGACCGCGTCGCAATTGAGGCATTTTCCCTCGTGGTCTCCGGCGGCTTCGCCTGCGCCCGGCTCGACCGCGCGAGCGACCAACGCGCCGGTCACCGCTTCGCCAATGCCTTCGACCCCGTCCGTCATCGAGCGCCTCCCCTCGCGGACAATGCCGCATGCGCGCGCGAGCGTCGAGGCCGTTCGCATCGCGCTCATGCTCCTGCTATCGAGCCTCGATGAAGAAGACGGGGCTCCTCGGGGGCTCATTCAATCCGGCGCACCGGGGGCACCGCGCGATCAGCATCGCTGCGGCGCGAGCGCTCGGGCTCGACGAGGTCTGGTGGCTGGTCTCCCCCGGCAATCCCCTGAAGTCCGAAAAGGGAATGGCGCCGCTCGAGGCGCGCTTCCGATCGGCGGCTCGGGCGGCGCGGCGTTCACCGATCAAGGTGACCGCGATCGAGCGCGAGCTCGGCACTCGCTACACGGCCGATACGATCGCGGCGCTCCGCCGGCGCTATCCGGCGCGACAGTTCATCTGGCTGATGGGCGCCGACAACCTCGCCCAGCTTCATTTTTGGAAGGACTGGCGCAAAATTGCCACGCTCATCCCGATTGCGGTCGTTTCGCGTCCGGGATATGATGCGAACGCCCAGGCGGCACGCGCGATGGGCTGGCTGCGGCGCTTCGTCCGACCCGCCGCCAAGGCTCGGCAATGGACGACGTGGACACAACCGGCACTCGTGCTGCTGCATCTGCCGCCCGATCCGACCTCCGCCACAGCGCTTCGCGCCGCCGAGCCCCACTGGCACCAACAGCCGAGAAAATCGTTTCATCCCCAGGCGCTCCGCGATCGTGTCACGCGGCGGCCATTGTAGCGAAGGAGGCGAATTGCCCGCACCAACACCCGCTCCGCAGACCAGCGGAGCCCATGAAGAGGCCGACGCCCTTCACGATCTCGTGCTGAGGTCTCTCGACGACGATCAGGCCGTGGACGTCGTCACCATTCCCCTCCAGGGGAAATCAAGCATCGCCGACCACATGGTGATCGCAAGCGGCCGCTCGACCCGCCAGGTCGCCTCGATGGCCCAGAAGCTCAGCCAGCGGATCAAGCAGGAGCTCGGCCGCAACGTGCGCGTCGAGGGCCTGCCGATCGCCGACTGGGTGCTGATCGACGCCGACGACGTGATCGTCCACCTCTTCCGCCCGGAGGTCCGCACCTTCTACAATCTAGAGCGGATGTGGGCGTTCGAGGAAAAGGCCGCCGCGCCCGCGGCAAGCTGATTTGCTGCTTCACATCGTGGCGCGCGGGCGGATCGGGCGCGGGCCCGAGGCCGAGCTCGTCGAGCGTTACTTGAAGCGGATCAGCTGGCCGACCAAAGTCACCGAGCTGCCGGAGAGCGGCGGCAAGGTCCCGCCGCCGGCCGACAATGGAGTCGCCATCCTCCTCGACGAGAAAGGCGAGCAGCTCGGCTCGCTCGCCTTCGCCCAGAAGCTCGAGGGCTGGCGAGACTCGGGCATGCGCGAGGCGCGTTTCATGATCGGCGGCGCCGACGGCTTCGGCGATACGGAGCGCGCTTCCGCAGACCTCCTCATCGCATTCGGAAAGGCGACCTGGCCGCACCTCCTCGCCCGGGCAATGCTCGCCGAGCAATTGTGGCGCGCGACCAGCATCCTTGCGAACCACCCCTATCATCGTGAAGGATAGGCGCATGAAGCGCTTCCTCCTTCCCGCTCTTGGGCTCGCTTTGCTTGCCGGCGGCCTCGCCGCTGCACAGGGGCGGCAGGACGAAGCGGCGGCCCTTGTGCTCGCCAAGCGCCAGGCCGACGAGGCGACCCGCCGCTCGCAGCAGCTCGACCGGCAGGCCGCGCGTGCCACCGACGAAGCAGCCAAGGCGCGCGCTGCTGCGTCCGCAGTCGCGGCCCGCATCGAGGCCGCGGAAGCCGAGCTGACCGCCGCCGAGACTCGGATCCGCATCGTCGAGGCGCTCCGGGCGCAGCAGCGGGCGCGGCTCGCGGAGCGGCAGGAGCCGGTGGTTCGGCTGACGGCCGCGCTCCAGACGATGGCGCGCCGCCCGCCCGCGCTCGCGCTCGTCCAGCCCGGGTCGATCGACGAGGTCGTCCACGTCCGCTCGCTGCTCGCCTCGACTCTGCCCGTCATCCGGGCGCGCACTGCCGGGCTTCGCGAGGAGATCCGCGCCGGCAACGCGCTTCGGAAGCAGGCCGATGCGGCGCGGGCGGCGCTCCTCGACACTCAGCAGGAGCTGCGCAGGCAGCGCATCGCTTTCGCCAAGCTCGAAGCCCAGCAGCGCCGCCGCTCGGAGGCGCTAGCAAGCTCCGCTCTCTTCGAATCCGACCGCGCCCTTGCGCTCGGCGAGGAAGCGCGCGACCTGATGGCGCTGATGGGCACTCGCGAATATCAGGCGCGGCTCCGATCCAGCCTCTCGGCTCTTCCGGGGCCGCTGCCTCGCCCCGGTAGCGAGGGGCCTCCGGCGGCCGGCGGCGGGCTGCGCTACCGCCTCCCGGTGGCGGGGCGGCTCGTCACCGGCACCGGCGAGATTTCGGACGCCGGCGTTCATGCCCGCGGCCTCACCTTCGAGACGGCGCCGGGCGCCCCCGTCGCCGCGCCGCGGGCGGGACGCATCGTCTATGCCGGCCCGTTCCGCGGTTATGACGAGATCGTCATCATCGATCATGGCGGCGGCTGGACCAGCGTCGTCACCGGCCTTTCGGGCCTTGCGGCGCGGGTCGGCGACCGTGTCGCCATGGGAGCGCCGCTCGGCCTCGCAGCCCCGGACGAGCCGCGGGTCAGCGTGGAGCTTCGCCGCGGCGGACGTCCGGTCGCGATCGCGCCGCTGCTCGGCTAGACCGCCGCGCGTGGGAAATTACGCTTTATTCAGCGGGCGTTGCTTTTCGTTTGCCTAGAAAAGGACTAAATAGAAGCGCGCCCCCTTTTTCAGACGGACCTCCAATGGCCAAGACGAACCTTATCGCCTCCCTCGCTTTGGTCGGAAGCGTCGCGCTCATTCCGGCTGCGACCTCCTCCTTCGCGGCCGTGGACGTCAGCACCTATCGCGAGCTCGACCAGTTCATGAGCGTGTTCGAGCGGGTGCGCTCCGAATATGTCGAGACGGTCGACGACAAGACCCTGCTTCGCGGCGCCATCGACGGAATGCTGAACGCGCTCGATCCGCACAGCTCCTATCTCGACGAGAAGGGCTTCAAGTCGCTGATGACGACGACGGAGGGCAATTATGGCGGCCTCGGCCTCTCAGTCACGATCGAGGACGGCGCGGTCAAGGTGATGAGCGTCACCGAGGACAGCCCCGCTTACAAGGTCGGGCTCAAGACCGGCGACTACCTCACACACCTCAACGGCAAGCTCATCTATGGCGGAACGCTCGACGAGGCGGTCGACCAGATGCGCGGGCCTCCGGGCACCGCCATCAAGGTCACGGTCGTCCGGCCGGGCCGCGACAAGCCGTTCGACGTCAACATCACCCGCGCCATCATCGAGCTTCCGGTGGTGAAGTGGGAGGTGAAGGACCGCGTCGGAATCATCAACGTCAACAGCTTCAACCGCACGACGACCGACAACGTCCTTGCAGCGATCAGCGGCGTCGAGAAGTCGCTGGGCGGGCAGCCGCTCGGCTACATCCTCGACCTCCGCTCCAATCCGGGCGGCCTTCTCGACCAGGCGGTGAGCCTATCCGACACCTTCCTCGAGCGCGGCGAGATCGTCTCGCAGCGCGGCCGCAAGAAGAGCGACATCGAGCGTTACTACGCCCAGCCCGGCGACGCTGCGAAGGGCCTGCCGGTGATCGTCCTCATCGACGCCGGAAGCGCTTCGGCTGCCGAAATCGTGGCGGGCGCGCTCCAGGAGCATCACCGCGCTCTGGTGATGGGCGAGCGGACCTTCGGCAAGGGCTCGGTGCAGACCCTGCTGCCGCTCAGCCAGAATACCGCGCTTCGCCTCACCACCGCACGCTACTACACGCCGTCGGGCAAATCGGTGCAGGAAGGCGGAATCACGCCCGACATCGCCGTGCCGCAGCTTTCGGACCCGGATTACAAGGACCGGCCGAAATTCCGCGAAAGCGACCTTCGCCGCCATCTCATTAACGAGATCAAGGTGGACGACGATGTCGTTCAGGACGACGGCAAGCCCGATCCGCGCTTCACCGCCAATCATGAGGATCTGAAGAAGAAGGGGATCACCGACTTCCAGCTCCATTACGCGCTGCAGACGATTTCCCGGCTCGGCAAGGTCCAGCAGGCGGGCGGGGGCGCGGCACGCACCGGCACCCGCTGAGGCTTCGGGGCCCGCGCCGGGGGCGGGTCCCAAGGGCGAGGTGAAGCTGCTATCGGCGGGCGATGACCTATCTCATCGTCAAGGCGCTCCTGTCGGGGCTGATCGTCGCTATCGTCTCCGAAGTCGCGCGTCGCGCGCCTGGGGTCGGCGCGCTCCTCGTCTCGCTTCCGACCATCTCCCTGCTCACCTTCATCTGGCTTTGGCGCGACACCGGCGACAGCGAGCGGGTCGCGGCGCTTGCGCAATCGAGCTTCTGGTACTTCCTGCCGTCGATGCCGCTCTTCCTGGTGCTGCCCGCTCTGCTGCGCGGCGGAATGCCGTTCTGGGCGGCGCTCGGTCTCTCCTGTGCGCTTACCGTCGCGCTTTATCTCCTGATGGTCTGGACCGGCCCGCGGCTGGGCCTGAGGCTCTGAAGCGCCCGCAATCTCCCGTTCAGGACGGCTTTCCCAGAGTCGCACTGCTGCCTAGATGAGCCGGATGACCAGCATGACCAGCCTCGACAAGGCCCGCGCGCTCGCCTTCCTGGTGCCGGCGGCATTGCTCGCCGGAGCGCTCGGCTCGCAATATCTCGGCGGCCTTCATCCGTGTGAGATGTGCCACTGGCAGCGCTGGGGCCATTATGCCGCGCTTGCCTTTGCGCTCGTCTCATTCGCGCTTCGGCGGTCGGCGGATCTTGGCCGGAGCTTCGTCTGGCTCGCCGCCCTTGCAATCCTCTCGAGCGGCCTCGTCGGCGGCTACCATGCCGGGGTCGAGCTCGGAATCTTCGAGGGCTTCACCCAGTGCACCGCGCTTGCCGGTTCGGGCGTCGACTTCCTCAAGGATATTCTCGCTGCCCCGCTCGTTCGTTGCGATCAGGTGCAGTTCGAGTTTCTGGGCATTTCGATGGCCGGCTGGAACGCGCTGATATCGACCGCGGCGGCATTGGTGATCTTATGGCTGAGCATCAGGCGCCCCAGGGCGCAAACGTGAAAGCCCCCCGCCCCGACTGGCGGCCCGGCGACGAGCGGCCGGACATCGCCTCGATGATCCGGGTCGACCAGGCCGGCGAATATGGAGCGACTCGCATCTATGCGGGCCAGCTTGCGGTCCTCGGCGAGGAGCATCCCGCGGCGCATGTGATCGCCGGCATGGCGCTCCAGGAGCAGCGTCACCTCAGCCATTTCGACCAGCTCATGACCGATCGCGGCATCCGCCCGACATTGCTTCAGCCGGTCTGGAACGTCGCCGGCCACGCACTTGGCGCGATCACCGCACTCATCAGCCCGCGCGCGGCCATGGCCTGCACGGCCGCGGTCGAGACCGAGATCGACAAGCATTATTCGGATCAGCTCCGGGCGCTCGGCAAGGAAGATCCCGACCTCGCCGCCACCATCACCGAGTTCCAGGCCGAGGAGCTCGAACATCGCGACACCGCAATCAAGGCCGGCGCCGAGGACACCCTTGGCTATCCTTTGCTCTCCGCCGTCATCCGTGCGGGTTGCCGCGCCGCGATTCGCATCTCGAAAAGGATCTGAACCATGAAGCCGCTTCTCCTCACCGCCGCCGCCTTAGCAACGCTGACGCTCGCAGGCGCCGCCCGCGCACAGACGCAGGGTCCGCCGATCACGGCCGAGGAGGACGTCCGGGTCAACCAGCTCATCGTCTACGGCAACGATCCCTGCCCGCAAAGCACTCAGGCCGAGATCACCGTTTGCGCCCGGCGGCCCGAAAGCGACCGCTACCGCATCCCAGCCCCGCTGAGGGGCACCGACCGCCCCGAGAATTCGAGCTGGGCGGCGCGCGCCAGGGAGCTGGAATATGTCGGCCGCACCGGCACCGAGAGCTGCTCGACCGTCGGCCCGGGCGGCTTCACCGGCTGCCTCGGCCAGATCATCAACCAGGCCCGCGCCGAACGGCAGGGCGCCGACGAGGTCGACTGGAACGCACTGATCGAAAAGGCGCGGCAGGAGCGGCTCGGGCGGATCGACCTCGAATCGGAGGCGATCGACCGCAAGCAGCCGCGCTAATCGTCCTCGTCCTCGTAGCCTACGAGGTTCAGTTCTCGAGCCTTGATCTGGTGCATCGCGCACCAATGCATCAGCGCGTCCTCGCGCCCGTGCGTGATCCAGACTTCCTTCGGGCGGAGCTCCGTCAGCGTCTCGGTAAGCTCGTCCCAATCGGCATGGTCGGAGACGATCAGCGGCAGCTCGACGTTGCGCTGCCGCGCGCGCTGGCGGACGCGCATCCAGCCTGAGGCCATCGCAGTGATCGGGTCGGGCAGCCGCCGCGACCAGCGGTCGTTCAGCGCGCCCGGGGGCGATAGGACGATCCGGCCGCGAAGCTCCTCCTTCGAAGCGCCGGTGGCAGGGCGGATGTCGCCCAGCTCCACTCCATGCTCCTGGTAAAGCTCGCACAGCCGCTGAAGCGCTCCGTGGATGTAGATCGGGTCGTGGTGCCCGCGCCGGCGGAGCTCCATGATCAGCCGCTGCGCCTTCCCGAGCGCGTAGGCTCCGACGAGCACGCAGCGGTCGGGGTTCGCGTGGAGCCGCTCGAGCAGCCGGTCCATCTCGCTGCCGGTATCGGGATGGCGGAAGACCGGCAGGCCGAACGTCGCCTCGGTGATGAAGATGTCGCACGGCACCGGCTCGAATGGTGCGCAGGTCGGGTCCGGCCGGCGCTTGTAGTCGCCGGAGACCACCACCCGCTCGCCGCCATGCTCGAGCACGATCTGCGCGGAGCCGAGCACATGGCCGGCGGGGACGAAGCTTACGTCCACTTCGCCCAGCCGGATCACCTCGCCGTAATCGACGCGCGTGCCCTGCTGCGGACCGTAGCGGCATTCCATGATCGCGAAGGTCTCGGGCGTCGCCCAGACGTGGGCGTGCCCACCGCGCGCGTGGTCGGCATGGCCGTGAGTAACCAGCGCACGCTCCTTGGGCTCGCTCGGATCGACCCACGCGTCGGCGGGCTTCACATAGATGCCATCGGGAAAAGGCTCTATCCAGGAACCGAGACGGGCCATCGGGAGCTATATGGCCGACAAGGGCGCGGGTTCCAAACGCGCGGACGCATCGAAAGGAGCGGCAAGATGGATTCAGGCGGGTTCAATTGGGGCATCATCGTCATACTCGCGCCCCTGCTGATGGTGATCGTCTTCGCTTGGGCCGCGATGAAGAACCGCAAGTCGAAGATTTCGATGGACCGCACGGAGGAAGGCACTCGCGAGCTTTACCGCGAGGAAGACGCCGCTCACCGGAATGACGACAAGTTCGGCACCTGATTCAGGCGCCCGGTGCTGACCCCGGCGGCGCTCCCGCCGGTCGTCGCAGACTGGTTCGAGGGCAAGGGCTGGCGTCCGCGGCGTCACCAACTCGACATGCTCGCAGCCGCTCGGGCCGGGCGAAGCGCGCTTCTGGTCGCCGCCACCGGCGCCGGCAAGACGCTCGCCGGCTTCCTGCCGAGCATCGCCGAGCTGATCGAGGCCCCCTCGGACGGCCTCCACACGCTCTACGTATCGCCGCTGAAGGCGCTTGCGGTCGACGTTCAGCGCAACCTCCTGACTCCGATCGAGGAGATGGGTCTCGACATCCGGGTCAAGACCCGCACCGGCGACACGCCCGCCGACCGGAAGGCCCGCCAGCGCGTCCGCCCGCCGCAGATGCTTCTGACCACCCCTGAATCGCTCAGCCTCCTCCTCAGCCACGAGGACAGCGCGCTCCTCTTCGCCAAGCTCAGCACCATCGTCGTGGACGAGGTCCACGCCTTTGCAACGGGAAAGCGCGGCGACCTCCTCTCGCTCGCAATGGCGCGGCTTCAGCGGCTGGCGCCGGGCATGCGGCGGGTCGCTCTCTCCGCCACCGTGTCCGATCCCGAAGCTTACCAAGGCTGGCTCGCGCCCCATGGCGACGTCGAGACGGTCGAGCTCGTCATCGGCGAGCCCGGCGCCCCTGCCGAGATCAGCATCATGCTGCCCGAGGACGAGCGCATCCCCTGGTCCGGCCATTCCGGCCGCTGGGCGGCGCACAACGTTATGGCCGAGATCGAGCGCCACAAGACGACCCTCGTCTTCTGCAACACGCGAAGCCTGGCCGAACTCATCTTTCAGGACCTGTGGGCGGTGAACGAAGCGCACTTGCCCATCGGCATCCACCACGGCTCGCTGTCGATCGAGGCGCGGCGGAAGGTGGAGAGCGCGATGGCAGATGGGCGCCTCCGAGCCCTCGTCTGCACCGCAAGCCTGGACCTCGGAGTCGACTGGGGCAATGTCGACCTCGTCATCCAGATGGGGGCGCCCAAGGGCTCGTCCCGGCTCCTCCAGCGGATCGGCCGAGCCAACCACCGGCTGGACGAGCCTTCCGAAGCGATCGTGGTCCCCGGCAACCGCTTCGAATATCTGGAAGCCCGAGCCGCTCTCGACGCGATCGAAGAGACTGAGCTCGACCCCGAAATCTTCCGCACCGGCACTCTCGACGTTCTCGCCCAGCACATCATGGCAGCCGCCTGCGCCGCACCCTTCCACGAGAAGGAGATGCTGGAAGAAGTGCGCTCCGCCGCCCCTTATGCCGGCCTCAGCGAGGATCTTTTTGCCCAGGTTCTCTCCTACATCGAAAGCGGTGGCTATTCCTTGCGCGCCTACGACCGCTTCAAGCGGCTGACACGGGGCGAGGACGGAACCTGGCGAGTCTCGCACCCGCGCTTCATCCAGCAGCACCGGATGAACGCGGGCATCATCGTCGACGCGCCGCTCCTCGACGTCCGCTTCCGCGGCGGCCGCAAGCTCGGCACCGTCGAGGAGCAGTTCGGCGCCCAGCTCGGCCCCGGCGACACCTTCTTCTTCTCCGGCCTCGTACTCGAAGTCGAGAAGACCGAAGGCACCGACCTCATCGTCCGAGCCACCAAGAAGGGCGCGCGCATCCCGACCTATCTCGGCGCCCGGATGGCGATGTCGACCAACCTCGCCGAGCGAGTCCGCCAGTTCCTCCACGACCGCGAGCAATGGCCGCGCTTTCCCGACGACGTCCGCGACTGGCTGTCCGTCCAGGAGCAGCGCTCAGTCCTCCCACGCCCCGACCAGCTCCTCGTCGAGACCTTCCCGCACGAGCACCGCCACTACATGGTCGTCTACAGCTTCGAGGGCTGGAACGCGCACCAGTCCTTGGGAATGCTGATCACCCGGCGGATGGAAGCCTCGGGCCTGAAGCCGCTCGGTTTCGTCTCCAACGATTACGCCCTCGCCTGCTACGGCCTCGAGCCGATCCTCGACCCGGCCGTGCTCCTCTCCTCCGACATTCTCGAAAACGAGTTCGTCGAGTGGGTGCAGGGTTCGAACCTCCTGAAGCGCGCCTTCCGCGAAGTGGCTGTGATCGGCGGCCTCGTCGAGCGCCACCATCCAGGCAAGCGCAAGTCCGGCAAGCAGGTCACCTTCTCGACCGACCTCATCTACGACGTCCTTCGCCGCTACGAGCCCGACCACCTCCTCCTCCGCGCCGCCTGGGAGGACGCCAAGCAGCGGATGACGGACGTCGGCCGCCTCGCCCGCCTGCTCGACCGCGCGGCAGGCACGATGCTGCACGTCGACCTCGACCGAGTCTCGCCGATGGCGGTGCCGGTCCTCGTCATCGTCGGCCGCGAGGCGACTGCGACGGGTAACACCGAGGACTCGCTCCTGATCGAAGCCGAAAGCCTCGCCGAACAGGCGATGCGGCTGGACTGAGCGCGCGGCCGCTCTTCCGCTTGCATTGCCCTTGTCTCCGAAATGGATCGGATCGCCTCCAAAGCGGAGGATGTTCGTCTTGCCGCTATAAGGCCGCTCCCGGAGCCTGCCCCCCGTTCGACTCAAGCAACAGGGGGAAATCATGTCCGACGAGCTGCAAGCAAAAATCGATGAGGTCACCGCGCGCTACAAGCCGGAGATCGACCGGCTCCAGGCCGACGGCCAGGCGATGGGCGACGACGCCGAGCGCCCGGATACGCACGAGGTCGTCATCAATGTCGATTTCGACATGGAGTGGAAGGAGCGCGAAATCATCTTCGACGTGCCCACGATCACGATGCGCGAGCGTCAGATGTCGCTGGATCTTCCGAGGGTGAGCATGAACCGCCAGCGCATCGTCTTCCACACCCCGTCGATCCGTATGGAGAACCGCGTCGTCGGCAAATATCCGGTATTCCGGGGCATCAAGGTGACCATGAAGGACATCATCACAAAAGTGCCGGTCACTTTCATGGAAAAGCAGGAGATCATCTTCGACATCCCCGAGGTGCGGATGGAGCGGAAGGAGATTTCGCTGAAGGTCCCCGAGTTCGGAAAGAACCGCCAGCGCTGGGTGCTCAAGCTGCCTGAATTCACTGCCAGGAACGTCAAGGCAGAGGCAAGGAAGCTCGAGGAGAAGGGTCATGAGCTGCGGCAGCGGGGCGAAGAGCTCGGCAGGCGCATGCAGGCGGAAGTGGAGGCGCTCGTCGCCTCCTTCTACGGCCCCCTGGCCGAGGAAGGGAACGAGATCCGCGAAGACGTGGAGGAGAGCTTCGGCGGCGCTATCCAGCAGGTGAAGGCCGCGATCGACGACCTCACCGCTCGGAAGATCGACCCGGTGAAGGTTCCCGCCGAGAACGGCAACATCAACCTGCGCAAGACCCTTGAGAACCTGGTGAAGGAGCGCGACGCAGCCACTGCGCAAATTCAGGAAGTCCTGGCAGCGCCAGCCGAGGAACCGGAAGCCGAAATGGCGGCCCAATAGACTGCTAGGGTGGAGCGGGACCGCGACCGGACCCGCTCCACTCCTGCCCGCAGGCACGAGTCGGCCTCGAAGGAGCGGTCGGCTTGGGGCTCCATTTGCCGGACCGATTGAGCGCGGTCGGCGTTAGGCGGCCATGACGGAAGAGAAAATGCCGAGCCTCGAAGGCGGACCCCACCTTCGCACCATCGCAATGCCCCGCGACGCCAACCCCGCCGGCGACATATTCGGCGGCTGGACGCTCAGCCAGATGGACCTTGCCGGTGCGACGCTCGCGGCCGAGCGCTCGGGCGGGCGCGTGGCAACGGCTTCGATCGAGGCGATGAAGTTCCTCCGCCCGATCGCGGTCGGCGACGAAGTCACCTGCTTCTGCTCGATCGCCGAGGAAGGCGCCGCTTCGGTCAAGGTCCACATCGAGACCTGGACCCGCTCGCGAGGCGGCAAGGACGCGGAGAAAGTGACGGACGGCATCTTCACCTTCGTCGCCGTCGATGAGGACGGCACGCCCCGCCGCCTCGACGACGGAGAGTAACGGCCTCAGACCATCTTCTTCGGTCTGCTGAACACCCTCGTCACTTCCGGCTCGAACGATTCCAGCGGGTCCACGTCGTAAGCCGGGTCGAAGGCCGGGGCGTCCCACTCGTCGACCAGCTTCACCGCGAAGCCGTACCACGGCTCGCCTTTGAAGCGCTCCCGAGCCTCGGCGTCCTTGCCCAGATGCTCGTAATAGTAACGCCCCTGGAAATCCTGGTGCCAGTAGATCGCCTGGTAGATGTCGTCCGACACGTAGGGCTTCAGCATCTCGGCGGCGATCGGGCCGTGATTGGGGATCGAGAAGAGCTTGCCGATATCGTGGCAGAGCGCGGCGACCACCTCCTCGTCCGAAGCCCCTGAGCGCCGCGCGAGCGTTCCAGCCATCAAACTGTGGGTGAGCTGGTTCGCCGCAAAGCCGACCTCGATCTCCTCGAGCCGACGGAGGCTCTCCATGATCTGCCGCGGCGCGACGCTCGCCTGGTGCTTGCCATGCTCGCGAGCAATATGCGCCCAGTCCTCGGCTGTACCGTGCTTCATGTCTGTGAACATGGCGCATTCATACCATTCTTGAGGGGCCGGAGGAAGTTGTGCGCGTGCCTGCAGCGCCTGACTAAAGTGTGACGCACAAGCGGCGTATGCCGCGCCAATCCGGAGATGAGAGAGCATCCCGCACGATCGTGGGCCGGACATCGGCTGCAGCGAAGACGTCCTCGGGCAACCAGACCTGTTCGAGATCGGCTTCGCGGCTGACCACGTCCACCCTGTCCAGCACCACCTCGAAATAATGCTCCAGGGTCTGGACGAGCCCTTCCTTCACCATGAAGCGATTTTCGACGACGAAAAGATATTCGGCGCTGACGACGCGGGCGGAGGTTTCCTCCTCGAACTCCTTGCGCAGCCGCTCGTCGAACGTGTCGCCGAGCTCATATTCGCCTCCGATAAAGGCGTAATGCGCGCCCGGGTCGTCCGTAGGCCGCTGAACGAGGAAACCGCGTCCGCTCCGGACGATCGCACGAACGGCAGGCCGAACGAGCCGCCGGGAAGCCACTGCGGCGAAGAACTGATCCTGCCGTTTCATAGCTGACCTTTTTTGGACGAAAGCAATGTCCGCGGTGGGTGGCAAGCGGACGCTGCGACGGCTCCTACCGTCTGAAAACGACGAAATAGGCCGCTATAAGAATCACGACCAGCACCGCGATCCGCATGTACTTTGTATTCCTTGGCGTCCGCATGGCTGTCTCCAATTCTCAAACGACACTTAGACTTGCTGCGATAAGGTCCGCAATGGGTCGCTAGCGGGTCATTCGCCGCCCTGGCAGCGAACCCAGCGGCGCTTGCCGCCGCGCCAGACGGACCCGTCATATATGTGCCCGTTCCTCCGCTTCGCGCGAAGAGTGAGCTCCTCCCGGAGCGCGTCAGGGGCGATGAGCAGCAAGCGTACCTCGGACTGGTCGAGCCACCACTGCGCTTGTCTGACCGGAACCTCGCGGCCGTTGTCGATCAGCCGGGTCAGGATCAATGGCGCACCCGGAACATGGCCGAAGCCGACCGCCACCTCGATCGGGCGCGGCCCGGCCGTCCGGCACACCATCCCGCCGGTCGCCTGAGCGGGTGCGGCAAGGCAGGCAAGCGCGATGCAGAGGATGGCCTTCTTCATCATACCCCTGTCGCAACGCTTTGGTGAACAGGAACTTGCGGGCTCTTTATGTCGGCTTTGAGTCGGAAGCAGCACTTCACTGAACGTTTGGAATGGGTTAAAGCGGGCATTGCCGCCGATCGGCCTCGGCGTCCGCTCTGCGCCACTAGCGGTCGTTGCCGAAGCTGCCGGTCGTGCTGGCTCCACGCCCTAGTGCTAACATCTTGAAAGGAAGGCGTGGGGACGTGGGTTCATGTCTTAATCTCGTTGGCAGTGCTCGCCGGGCTTCGCATTTTCAGATGCTCCCGCTCGAGCTGCCGGCAGTGGCGGCTCTCGACTCGAATTACGTGTTGGTCTGGTCGGGCGGAACTCCCTCAGGAAGCTGCGCAGCTCCACTCTCGCGGCGACAGCCGAGATCAGCGCCGATGCCATAACAAGTCATCGATAACGAGCCCAAGGCATAGCCGCGGATAAGCGGTTGCACGGGCTGCTTGGAAGCGGCGGCCAATCCTGCCGCGTATAGCAACGGGATGAAGTGATCGGGAGTCGGAACGGCCATCCTATAGTCAGGATGCTCCGCGAGCTTCAGAAGGGCACCCGGATCCAAGCTTAGTTGCTCGACGGCCGCATCGTCGAACCGCTCCGCCCAATCGAAGGCGGTGTGTGGCCGGTTTCGATCGATCTTGCCGAGGTTGTGAACCACGTTGCCGCTCGCAAGCACGATGATGCCACGCTCGCGGAGCGCCGCCAGCTTAGCGCCGAGCTCCACATGGTAGGCGAGCGGCTTCAGTGCATTGATCGACAACTGGATGACGGGAATGTCTGCGTCCGGATTCAGATGCGCGAGGACGCTCCAGGTGCCGTGGTCGAGGCCCCACTGGTCATAATCCAGCCCGCACCAGGTGGGCTTCACCTCCTCCGCAATCTCCTGCGCGATCTCCGGAGCGCCGGGTGCAGGATATTGGAAGTCGAACAGCTCCTGCGGGAAGCCGTAGAAGTCGTGGATGGTGCGCGGTCGCGGCATGGCGGTGACTGCGGTTGCGCCGATGAACCAGTGAGCGGACACAACCAGGATGGCGCGGGGCTTCGGGAGCTGCGCTCCGATGCCGTGCCAAGCCTCTGTGAACCCGTTGTGCTCCAAAGTGTTCATGGGGCTGCCGTGGCCGATGAAGAGCGCCGGCATCGCCCTCGTTTGGCCGGTGGTGCCGCTCATGGCGTGAACACCTTCGCGACAGCGAAGCGCTTCATTTCAGTTCCCCTCACGCTGCGCGTCCAGGCTGATCGGGCCGGCACCGGCGAACACGAAATAAAGGAACGCGAAACAGTAGAGGATGGCTGCATCTCCGCCGTTGTTGACCGGCCAGAATCCCTGAGAGGCGTGACCGATGAAGTAGGCGAAAGCCATGGTGCCGGAGGCGACGAAGGCGGCTGGTCGGGTAAACAGGCCGAGCGCTATCAACGCACCCGCCACGAGCTCTATCAGCCCCGCATAGGCCCCCGGATGGGTGAAGGCCCAGCCGGTGGAAGCATAGTCGCCGCCGGGGAATCCCAAAAACTTTTGCGTTCCGTGCGCCAGGAACAGCAGACCCGATACAATCCGGAGAACGCTCAGCACTGTGGGCGCGTTTGAGTCCAAACGGGCACTGATCATGGGTCTCTCCTTTGGAATGCATCTTGTTCCGGCCTGTCATGGACATTATCCGACGGGGTGATAATCCAGCGTTTATGACGATCACTTCCAACCCACGGTAGGAAGCCGTTGGCAGACCGCCTCGCCGGTATCGAAGCTTTCGTTCGGGCGATCCGGCTCGGCGGGATTTCGGCCGCCGCGCGGGAAATGCGCATTTCGCCCGCCATGGCGACCAAGCATCTGGACGCGCTAGAAGCTCGGTTGGGTGTGACCTTGGTGCATCGCACCACGCGGCGATTGTCCCTCACGGAGGCCGGGAGATCCTACCTGGAGGCGGCGGAACGCATCCTCATGGACCTTGGGGAGGCGGACGCTGAGGCTTCCTCGCGCACTTTGGCGATCGAGGGTCTCTTGCGCGTGAGCGCCCCGTCAGCCTTCGGCGTGATGCACCTGCCGAACCTCATTTCCGAGTTCCATGAGCTGCATCCCGCCGTCACGGTCGAGCTGGGGCTCAATGACCGCTACGTGGACCTCCTGGAAGAGCGGTGGGACGCGGCGATCCGTATCGGGAAGCTCGCGGACAGCAGCCTGATTGCGCGTAAGCTTGCCGACGCTCGCCTCAACGTCTGCGCGTCTCCGCTTTACCTGGCCGCACACGGCCTGCCGCAGTCGGTTGAGGATCTCGGGGACCACGATTGCCTAGGGTACACCTTGTCGTCCTTGACCGGCCACTCACAGTGGGGATTTGGAACCGACGGTAGCATCAAAATCTCCGTGAGAGGCTCCCTACGCACGGATAACGGCGCCGCGCTGGTGCAAGCCGCTGTGGCGGGCCAGGGGATCGTCTACGGCCCCCGCTTTCTCTCCAACTGGGCGGTCGCCTCCGGCGCGCTGATTGAGATCGATCTTGATGTGCCCCTGCTGGACATGGGAGCCATCTACTCCGTTACGCATGCCATGCGCCGCCCCGCAGCCAAGACACGCGCGTGGATCGACTTCCTCGCTGCGCGAATGCCAGGCTTGGCGGCAAATTGGTAGTCTGCCTTATCGCCCGGATGCTTAGCTTCCGACTTGAGGCGAAAGCCTATTTTATCGTCGCCATTTCGTAGAGGAAGTCGACGAAGCTCATCGTCGCTCCGAGGAGGCCCGCCACTTTCGGGTTCGAGCTCTCGACCACGAAATATTCGTCCGGCGCATGGGCGCCGCCGCCATGGCCGAGGCCGAACTGACCGGCCGGAAGCGAGACGGGCGGGCTGGTGAAGACGAAGCCGGGCCAGGAGCCGGCGAGGCGCGGGTAGAGCGTGTGCTTGACGCCCGAGCGTGTGTAGACCGCTTGGCTTGCGCGGATCACCCGGCTGTTCTCGTCCGTCTCGGTCGGATCGTAGCCGCCCGAGACGTTGACCTCGACGTCGGTGAAGCCGCGCTTGTCGAGATGGGCGCGGAGCTTCCGGACCGTGTCCTCGCGCGTCATGTTGGGGACGAGGCGCATGTCGATCTTGGCGACCGCCCGTCCCGGAAGGATCGTCTTCCCGCCCGGCCCGGTATAGCCGGAGACCAGCCCCTCGATATTGACCGTCGGCTGCGAGGCGCGCCGCTCGAGCGTCTTCACCCACGGCTCGTCGACGGTGAACGACTTCACGCCGAGCGCCTTTTTCAGGTCCTCGGGCGAGGATGCGGCGGCGTTCAGAGCGATGAGCTCGCGCTCACGCGGCGTCAGCGGCCGCACCTTCTCGAAGAAGCCGTCGATCTCGGGCGTGTTGCCGTCCTCCGAGACCAGCGTCGATAGCGCCGAGACCAGCCGCCAGGCCGGGCTGTCGACGATCACCTTGTTGGACGAATGGATGTCCTTGCTCGGACCCCTCCCCCATTTCTCGCCGCTCGCGACCAGCTCCAGCTCGACGATGCCCTTGGCGCCGAGGTTGATCTCGACGCTTCCGTCGGCGCCCTGCCAGCCGCTCGGGATGATCACGCCTTCGCATTTCTTCAGCGCCGCGAGCACGTGGGGC
>Ga0216301_1000199_pt1 | contig 16910 bp, 17 predicted proteins | sample 4hB_Boncat_minus_FD_156203 | JGI IMG/M metagenome (GOLD analysis project Ga0216301, IMG submission 156203) | Terrestrial sediment cell enrichment communities for BONCAT metagenomics from Utah, United States - 4hB_Boncat_minus | ecosystem: Environmental > Terrestrial > Deep subsurface > Rock...
CCCCAACGCCCCAACGCCGTGTCATTCGGCACGAATCCCGTTGCCGAGGCCTCCACCACGGGATGCCTTCCTCCCGCGATGTCCACGACGTCGTCGTCCACCAGCTCCGGTTTTGTGTAACCCCGACGGGAAGAGACCTCTGCCAACGAGCACAAAGTGTCCAACTCAGCAAGGGCGCGCGCCGTTTGGAGCAACGATTTCGCGTGCTCGGCAACTCGCAGGCGAAGCCGGTTGAAAAGGTCGGTCTCCAGACTCGTCGCCTTTTCTTCCGCCCCAAGCACCAGCGACTCGTGCTCCTTAAGCTCCGCCGTGATGTACCGCTCGGCGTTCGCCGTCGTTTGCTTCCGGATGTACTCCGCCGGCACCCGGTCGGAGTACGCCTTCGAGACTTCGAGGTAGTAGCCGAACACGGAGTTGAATCCGACCTTGAGGTTCGACAGGCCCGTCTTCTGCCGTTCGCTTTGTTCAAGGCTCGCGATGTACGACTTGCCGTTTTTTCCCAGGTCTCGGAGCTTGTCGAGCTCTAGGTCGTACCCTTCGCGGATCACGCCCCCCTCCCGCAGGCTGTGGGGAGGATCGGCGACCAGGGCCTGGTCCAGCAGGTGCGCGACCTCTCGGTGGTCCGCCATCTGTTCGCGCAGTTCCTGGATGCGGCCGAGGCCTACCTTGAGGAGGGGCTCCGCCAAGGTCGGAAGGGCCATCAACGAGTTGCGCAGGGCCACCAGATCGCGCGGACCCGCGAGACCGGTGGCCGTCCGCGAGACCAGACGCTCCAGATCGGAAAGCCGCCGCATTGCGTCCCGCAGGTCGCCCCGCACGAGAGCCTGCGTGACGAGGCGCTCCACCGCCTCTTGACGGCTCACGATTTGTCCAAGATCGAGCAGGGGTTGATCGACCCATCGCCGCAGGAGACGCGCCCCCATGGCGGTGACCGTCTCGTCCAGCACGCTGAGCAAGGTGAACTTGCGCGAGCCGTCGGCCATGTTCTGGGTCAATTCCAACGACCGCCGGGTCGCCGGGTCCAGGCGCATGAAACCGTCGACGGAGTACGTGGAGAGGGAGTCGACGTGGGACAGCGGGAGCCGGTTCTTTTCCGCGTACGCGAGGATCATGGAGGCAGCGACCACCGCGCTCGGCTTGTCGTCGCAGCCGAAACCTTGAAGATTGGCCACCTGAAGTTGGTCGGTCAGCTTGCGACAGGCCCGGTCGAACGACAGCGCGGGAAGCTCCGTCACCGCCGACCCGAGAGAGCCAGCGGCCAACTCGCCGTACGCTTCAGCCGACGGCCCGACCAGAAGCTCGGTCGGCCGGATGCGCGCCAGTTCCTGCAGAAGTAGCTCTTGGGTGCTCTCCCCCGTCAGCTCGGTAACCGCGAACTCGCCCGTCGAGGGGTCCAATATCGCCAACCCTGCGCGGCCATCTTGCACGCAGATCGCCGCCAGGAAGCTGTTCTGCCCCGACTGGAGCATCGAGTCCTCGACGAGGGTTCCCGGGGTGAGCACCCGCGTGACGCCCCGCTTGACCAACCCCTTCGCCGCTTTTGGATCCTCGAGCTGGTCGCACAGGGCGACCTTGAGCCCCTTCTGGAGCAGACGGGCGAGGTACTTCTCGACCGAGTGGAAGGGCACACCCGCCATCGGGATGCGGCCGTTGCCGCCGTCCTCGCGGCCGGTGAGCGTGATTTCCAGCGCTCCGGCGGCGGTCTCGGCGTCCTCCCCGTAAAACTCGTAAAAGTCCCCCACCCGCATCGCCAGCAGCACCCCCGGGTGCTCCGCCTTCGCGGCGAAGTACTGCTGCAGCATCGGGGTCCTGGGAGCCACGGCTAAGTATGGGAGATGGCGCGGGGAGATCTAGACGATCGGAATGATCGGAATGATCGGAAGGGATCTAATTGATCGAGTCGATCCGGATCAACGTGATCATCCAGGTCATCCAGATCATCTCGATCCATCAGATCTCCCCCAACGAGCGACGAACACTTGTACAAATCTCGCGATCCGTCATAATACGAATCCGGGAGAGAAGATGACGAAGTTGTTGCTGCGCTGGGTGCTGCTTGCTTTCTCGGTGTACGCCGCTTCGCTGGTTACCCAAGCCCTGAACCTCGGCTTCCGCGTGAACGTGGGCTCCTTCGATTCGGTCCTTAAGCTCCTGATCGGCGTAGCGATCCTGAGCTTCCTCAATGCGACTCTTGGCCCCCTGATCAAGCTGATGACGCTCCCCCTGAGCTGCATCACGCTCGGCCTCTTCTCGCTCGTCATCAACGCGATCGTGCTGTGGATCGCGGCCACGCTCAACCTCGGCTTTAGCATCACGGAGTCCGGCATCCGCGGCTTTTTCGCCGCCTTCGTCGCCAGCCTGCTGATCTCGTTCATCAACGGTGTGCTGGGCGTCTTCCTGCCGGACGACAAGGATGATTAGGAACTACCGGCTTCGGAAGCTTCTGGGACCGACCGCGGGTCTCCAGAAGGCCGTAGGCATGCTCCTTCTGGGCCTCCTCGCTTTTCTCATCGGCGGCGGCCTCAGCTTCAAGCGCACCCTGCTTCCCGCCTTCGAGTGGATCTTCATCACTTCGCGCCGGGGCGTGCGCCAATTCGTGGCCCCGCACGAGGTCGACATGGCAGTGCACCTCCTCGGAGGAGTGCTCCTGGTCCTGGGGCTTTACTGCACCGTACGCGGGATCCGCGCCGCGTTTAACCAGGTTTTCGAGACCCTCAACCCCACGCTCAAGGACGGCAAGATGGACGTCTACCTGCGCCGCCAGCAACTTGCGCAGGGACCCCGCATCGTGGCCATGGGTGGCGGAACCGGCCTCAGTACTCTCCTCCGCGGCCTGAAGCAGCACTCGAGCAACATCACCGCGATCGTCACGGTAACCGACGACGGCGGAAGCTCGGGCCAGCTCATCCGGGACAAGGGCATGATCCCGCCGGGTGATATTCGAAACTGCCTGGTGGCACTCGCCGACGCAGAAAAGTCGATGACGGACCTGTTCCAGCACCGATTCAAGGACGACAGCGGTTCGTTGAGCGGTCACGCAATGGGCAACCTCCTGATCGCGGCCCTCGTGGATCAAGCGAAAGGCGACTTCGAGAAGGCGATCGAGATCACTTCCGACGTCCTCGCGATCCGGGGCCGAGTCGTGCCGTCGACCCTCGACCGAGTGCGTCTCCGGGCGGAACTGGAAGGGGGCATCGAAATCTGCGGCGAGACCGCCATCGTGGCGGCGGGCCGGAAAATCCGCACGCTCTTCCTAGATCCGCCAAACTGCAAAGCTTATAAAGGGGCTCTGGATGCAATACGGGACGCCGATTTGATCTGCATCGGGCCGGGAAGCGTCTTTACGAGCATCATTCCCAACCTGCTCGTCCCGGGGGTTGCGGAAGCCCTGAAGGCGGCACCCGCCCCGAAGGTCTACATCTGCAACGTGATGACTCAGCCAGGTGAGACTGACTCTTACACTGCCAGCCAGCACGTTGCCGCCATTCACAATCAGGTCGGGAAAAAGGTGTTCGACTACGTGCTTGTGAACACGGGGACGCCCACGGAAAGTGCGCTCGATAAGTACCGAGGCTCGGGGCAACACTTCGTAGAGCCGGACATCGATCGCATTCGCTTCCTTGGCGTCCGCTCGCTCCAGGGCAACTACATGAGCGAGACCGACGTGGTCCGCCACGATCCGATGAAGGTCGCGGCGCGGCTGATGAATCTGCTTCGCGTGTAGAGACCCAAGTAAACTGCCGACTTGGAAACCGGCAAACTCGTGATCCTGAGCGGCCCTAGCGGCGTGGGCAAAGACACCGTCATCGACGCGTGGAAGGGGCGCGATCCTCGCGTGCAACGGGTAGTCGCGTACACCACGCGAGCTCCCCGAGAGGGCGAAGAGGACGGCGTCGACTACAGCTTCGTGACGGTGGACCAGTTCCTGGAGCACGCGGCCGCCGGTGCTTTCCTTGAGTACAAGGAAGTCCACGGGAACCACTACGCAACGCCCCTGGCGGACATGGAGCGGATGCTGGCCGAGGGCAAGATCGCGATCCTCAAGATCGACGTCCAAGGCGCGCTGACCGCAATGGCCCTACGCCCCGACGCGATCTCGGTGTTCCTCTTCCCTCCAGACGCGGACGAGTTGGAGCGCCGAATCAAGGCCCGCGGCACCGACGACCACGCCACGATCACCCGACGGCTCCAGAACGCCGTCGACGAGATGGCCCTCGCCAACCGCTACCAGCACCGCATCATGAACGACGACGTGGACCGCGTCGTCGACCGCCTGGTAGAACTGACAACGTAGTGCCTCCTTCCAGGAGGCATCTCCGGCCTTCGTGCCGCCCGCTTCCAGCGGGCAGGTCCACCTGCTATTCTGTGGCATCGACACGAGAGTCTCTTTCGACCGAGAACTGGTCACCCACCGCAAGCGATCGCTACCCCACTGGGAACAGGCAGGCGCCGTCTATTGCGTCACCTTCCGCTTGGTGAACGCCCTTCCAGGCCAGGTCCTCGCGGCGTACCTCGGCGAGAAGGACCTACTCGACAAACAGATCGAAGCCACAAGGTCGGATCAGGTACGAGATGCTCTTGCTCGGGAGGCCGTCCGTCTGTACTGTCGGCAGATCGACCGGTGCCTAGACGTCGGCCTTGGCGACTGCTGGCTGCGCGAGCCCAAAGTCGCGACCTTGGTCGCGGGGGCTCTGAACCACTTCAACGGCGACCGGTACGACCTCTTCGCGTGGTCGATCATGCCGAACCATGTGCACGTAGTCTTCCGCCCTTTGGGTGAGGAGGGATTAGCCCCCATCCTGCACTCCTGGAAATCCTACACCGGCACCCGCGCCAACCGGATTCTGCGGCGGTCGGGGCCGTTCTGGCAGAAGGAGTACTTCGACCATCTTGTGCGAAGTGATGAAGACCTGTGGCGGTTCTGCCGGTACGTGCGGGACAATCCGGTCAAGGGAGGGTTGCGTGACTGGCCCTGGGTTTGGGTGACGCCGGAAGTCTCTGCCGCCAGAGATGGCGGCGCCACGAGTGCCGGAGATGCCTCCAGGATGGAGGCACCACAATGAGGGCATGAACCTCGTTCTTGGCGTGTCGGGATCGGTGGCGGCTTACCGGGCGGCGGACCTCGCGCGGGAGCTGATGCGCAGCGGCTTTACCGTCCGGGTTTGCCTCACCGACTCTGCCCAGAAGTTCGTCACGCCTGCCCTCTTCGAGGCGCTGACGGGACAGCCCTGCCTCGTCGACACGTTTGAGGAGCCGGTCCCGGGGCGGATGGCCCACATCGACTGGGCGCGACAGGCCGACGCGATCGTCGTTGCCCCCGCCACCGCCAACACGATCGCCAAGCTCGCCCACGGGATCGGCGACGACATGCTCACCACCATCGCCCTCGCCACGACCGCGCCGTTGGTCGTGGCCCCCGCAATGAACCCGCAGATGTACGCCAGCGAGGCGACCCAGGCCGCCCTCACCAAGCTCCAAGAGCGCGCAGCCGCCGTCGTCGAGCCCTTGGAGGGGGACGTTGCTTGCGGCGAGCACGGCCAGGGCAAACTCGCCAGCATCGCGCAGATTGTGGAGACGACCCTCCTCATCGCCCAACGCTCAAAGCTTCTCCAAGGCAAGCGGGTCCTGATCACCAGCGGCCCCACCCAGGAGCCCATCGACGACGTTCGCTACATCACCAATCGCAGCAGCGGCAAGATGGGAGCCGCCCTCGCCCGGGCCGCCTTGCTTATGGGTGCTGAAGTCACGGTGGTAGCGGGTCCCCAGCGGGCCGCCCTGCCGATACAGGCACGTGTTGTGCGGGTGCGGACGGCGGAAGAGATGCTGGACGCCGCGCTAAGCGAGGCCAAAGACCAAGACCTAGTCATCGGAGCCGCCGCCGTCGCCGACTACCGGCTAGCCGAACCCGTGCCCGGCAAGCTCCGCCGGGGCGAGGGTGCGCTTCGTCTGGAGTTGCTCCCCAACCCCGATATCATCGCGGCGGTTGCCAAGGCCGCCCCGACGGCTCGCGTCGTTGGGTTTGCCGCTGAGCCGACGGCAGACCTGGCCGTGGCTGGAGCAAAGCTGGCTAAGAAAGGACTTTGGGCGATTGCTGCCAACGACGTAAGCCAAAGAGGCATCGGGTTCGACAGCGACGAAAACGTTCTGAATCTCCTGAAGGCGGACGGCAACCAGGAAACCAGCGGGCTTAGAAGCAAGCTCGGCTGCGCGCTATGGCTGCTCGAACATCTGGCGGGTGCCTAGCGGGGAAGACTGTACAAGTAGAAGTTCAAAATTGTGTGGGCCAGGATGGGAATCCAGATCCGGCGGCTTCTCAAGAAAACCATCCCGAACACCAACCCGGTCGCAAAGGCGCACTGGATACCAATCGGACCCTGGTAGATATGGTAGCTGGCGAAGAGCAGACTTGACGTCACCAGGGCGAAGACATTGGACCCCGTCAACTGCTCTAGACGTGTTATGAGGTAGGCCCGGCAAATAAGTTCCTCGGCAAAGGAATTAGCGACGATCGCTAAGGCGAATATCGACTTCCCAAGCCCACTCGAAGGCATCGTTCCCATATATATGGACTGGGCTCCCGCGGCATATCGGGGCATTCCCCACAAGGCGAAGATAAACCCATCGACTAGAACGACCAACGCTATCGCCCCCAATGCGTAAGGGACGTCCTGTAACGGTCGAAGACGCCGAACCCCGAACGAGGTCCAAAGATCGCCCGAGCGCGATATGATGTACAGCGTTGGGACGATAACTTGTACCGATCGGACTAGCAAGCCCACATGATCAGCGATAGGGGCCAAAGGGGCGGGCCGCTCGTACAGCAGGATCAGTGCCCAGATGAAGTCGGCAAGGATCGCCAGACAGACGACAGCCGCCATCTCGACCAGCAGTTCGCGCTTTGACCGCAGAGAGCCAGACGTACCGACGCTAGACCCGGCGCCTTCCTCTCCGCTACGGTCGTTCATGCAATCACCTAAGCCTACACTCTAACAGTAGCGAGTTTTAGCTCAGTTCTCAACACCAGAGCGGCTGAGCCATATCTTGCGCCGGGACTCTCACATCATTTGTTTTATGGCTCAGGCCATTGCACCCTTTCGGCATACAATACGGAAGATGTGGAGGTTTTGGATCTCTTGGGGATTGGCCCTGCTTACTGTCGTTTCGCTGGCTGGCGTCCCTCCACAAACTGTGGCCGAGGCCCCGAGCCGGAAGCAGTCGACCAGGGAGGACCGTTACGAGCATGACCTTAAGCGTTTGTTCGGGCGCCTGAAGGCTACTCAGGCAGCTACCCGGAAGCGCGCTGCCGCTGATCTCCTGAAAAAGGCAAGGGAAGTGGCGACGCATATGGAACGTCTCTCTGGTGTCGAATTGCAGGGGGCGGAGGCTCGGTTCATGCCAATTTTCAACCACATGTGGACGATGCAGGGGCAACTCGACAAGATCCCCTACGAAGCCTCCCACCCTGACATTGTCATCCGTCAGCGACTCGTCCGGCGCCTGCTGGAGAAGTCAGACGAACCGGATGAAGCTCCGCTGTTCATCGGCCCAAGGTTTTGCGGATCCTACGACCTGCAACCTGAGGAAGCCGTCCGCGCTGCACTGGGGCTAAACCCACAACTCGTTGCGGATGTCCTAGAACAGCCGGGCTTCCCTCTTCGTGCCGGGTTGCTCCGGAACCTATTTATCGTCGATCCGATGCGTGCTGGCGCCCTCGCTGAGGCATGGGCTAGCGATCCTGTCCCTCGCGTTCGCTTCGAAGCACGGAGAATTCTGAGCTCAGTAAAGCACCCCACGCTTCTCTCCTTGATCGAAAGAGGCCTTGACGACCCAGATGCGGCCCTTCGTGCGCAGGCAGTGGCCGAATTACCTACTTTTGCTACTGATTGGGGAGCTAGCAGGGTCAGCCAGATGCTGCGCCAAGATCGCCATCCATGGGTGCGCTCGGTTTGTGCCCGCACGCTCTGCACGTTGAAGGATCGTGGATCAGTCGCCATCCTTCTAGCCGCGTTGGAAGACGAATCGGAGGATGTGAGATCCAGCGTTGCAACCAACGTTGGAGATCTTCTGACTGAGAACGACCTGCCGAAAATCGCGTCCCTGCTCCAGAATCCTTCGAAGCTCTCTTGGTCGGGGGCGCTGAGAATCCTTCGGTTGATGGATTCCCGGCCCGCACTCGACTTGCTTCTAGGGGCTCTCAAAACCGCACCCGCAGATCGACTCTTAGAGGTCTGCCAAGCCCTCCAGGGAAAAACCGAGCTGGCGGTCGTTCAGGCGGTGACTCCGCTACTCGACAGTGCTGACAAGAATGTTCAGAGGGAAGTACGGGCCATCCTCGAGGCAGCTAAGGAGAAGATTCCTCCACCCTAGGCGGCTGGTTTCGCTGCTACTCCTCTTCCGCCTCAAACCAACCCGGGGTCCCTTCAATCTTCTCGGCCAGCCCCCGGGGCACCGTCAGAACAGTTCCCAAGTCCCGAACGGGAACCCGGTGGCGCACCGTGCCTTCGACCGCGCGTTGCGGCCACTCGGGCTCGCTGATCGCGACCCGGCCGATCGCCACCAACTCCGCCCCCATGGTCAGCACCGCCTCCGCATCCGCCAGGGTCTTGACGCTCCCAACCCCGATCAGCGGCAGGCGTCCCTTGATATATCGCACCACATGGTCCAAGGTCGACCCCTCGTACTCTTCGTGGAGACTGCCCTGCCGGTAGTCGCGGAGGGAGATGTGGAGAAAGTCGAGCGGACGTTCACAGAGGGCGTCGATCAGGCGCTCCGTGTCCGCCATCCGCAGTCCCGGCGTCTCCGGCTCTTCGGGGGAGAAGCGGTAGCCGACGGAAAAGCCCGGAACGGCGGCGAGAACCGCGTCCGTGACCGCTAAAGAGAACCGCAGTCGGTCCTCGCCCCAGGCGTCGGTCCGGCGGTTGCTGTGCGGACTCACGAACTGCTGGAGCAGGTAGGTGTTTGCCCCGTGGATCTCGATCCCGTCGTAGCCCGCCTCGCGACCCCGAGCGGCAGCTTCCGCGAAGGCGCGGATCATCGTCTGGACCTCCTCCTCCGTCATCTCCTCCGGCACCACCGCGTTTGCGCGGGGCGAGGCGATCGCCGAGGCGGAGAGCGGACGGCCGTGCACCAGTTCCGGCGGGCACTGGCGGCCACCGTGGTGGATCTGCAGCACCGCCGCCGCGCCACCCGCGTGGATCTCGTCGGCCACGGCCTTCAGCGAGGGCAGGAAGCGGTCGTCCCAGCACGCCCACTGGCCGTGGAACGCCATCCCCGTGGGGTGGACGCAGCAAGCGGCGGTCATCACCGTCCCAAATCCGCCCTCGGCGCGTCGGCGCAGGTACGGCAGCTCCTCGGGGTCGATCTGGCCGTCCGGCAGGCTGGACCACGTGGTCATCGGCGCTACGACCAGCCGGTTCTTTACGGACAGGCCACTGGCGAAACGATAGGGATCGAAGACGGCCATAACGTCTCTGATCGTACGCAGGCGGGGCTCCGTCGTCTCATGAGAAGAGATTTCAGGAGGAGGATTATTGCCGCCTTCGTCTTCAGACGCTCCTCCTCTGCCCACTCCGTCGCAAGCCGTTCAGACGCCAGCAAGGGGATCGCCAGGTGCTAAAGTGCTTCGATGCAGGAGAGCGCCACGATTCGAGCCGTCGGGGGGTCAGAGTCGATCACATTCACCGAAGTCCAGGATGGCCAGATCACGGTTCTACTAGAGTCGCCCACCGTCCGTGACCTGACCTTCACCGCTCCTGTCGACTGGTGGCAGAGCATTGCGAGCGGGATGTCGATCGACGCCCCCGAAGGTCAGGAGTCGTTCGTTTTCGAGTCGGGAGCCGGCGTCACGAACGTGCGTTGTGTGTCCCGGAGATGGAGCGGAAACTTCAACACCGAGGACATCTCGGTGGCCGTCGCTCGGGCGATCGGGCCTAACTCCCTCTAGGCGGCCGGGGTGCTCCGACGTCTCCTCTCTCGGCGAGGGTTTACGATCTGTTGACGACCCCTCTCCAGCGCTCGACCGAGATCGGACTACTCCGGTCGTCCGACAACATGTAGAACGCCCGCCATTCGCCCTTGGCGATCACCAGCACCGGAACCGATTCCTCCGTCGCGAGGTGTCCCGTGAACAAAAGGTCTCCGGACGGGGTGACCTCGACGGCATCGGCAAAGGTGAAGATCTCCCCGCTTTGCGAGAGGTCCCCCGTCTTCACGCACCAGTAGTGGCGTCCGATCTGGCTAGGCATTATCACGATATGTTCTCTACAGTGGCCATCGCCGGTGTACCCAAGACGGCGAATTTCGCTTCGCCGGACCCCCATTGCGGGCCTGCGTTCAGCTTCTCGACACGGAAAGCGAGACGCCGCGAACAGGGCCTTGGGGCAGCAAATCAGAATATAGCCTCTTTTCGCCGTGCCCCTCGAGCATCTGGCGCGTCTTAAGGTTTGCAATTGAGCGCTCGTAGAAGCGACCTATTCTAGTACTCAAAGCCCGTCCTCCTTTCCATGTGGGGATGGGCTTTTTTCATCCCGGGCTTTCGCGTTTGGGTGAGCGGCCCGGGCCGGACGTCCGGCAGCACTCCAAGGAAGCCGTCGATGACGGGCTCTCTTGCCAATCTTGCCATTCCCGACCAGCACATGAAGAAATGCGTTTTCCTGGCGTCTAGACCCCTTCTCGAAAATCACCCTGGCAGATCCCAAGTTGCTGGAGATCGTTGGAAGGACCATCTTCCAATCCCGCCCTTTGTGCTCCTTTGTGTCCTTTGGGTCCTTCGTGGTGAAGAGGAGGAAGGGTTCAAGGGGACGTCCGTAGTCCGGTCCGTTCTCGCTCCTCGTTCGAAAATGAAGATGGAGCCCCAGTGGTGAGTTTGCTTGAGATAGAACTTGCAAACTTCGCGTGTAGAGTCGCGGCGAAACAGAATCGAAGTCCTGGCAGATCACCAGACCCGGCAGGAAAGGCCCGGGTGCGTCTGCTGCAATCTTCCTAGGCCGGACATCACCCGCCGCCTTGACAGGATTTAGCCCGGTCCCTATACTCACGCGGTTATATGCGAAGTTCGAGGAAAAGAGTTGTACTTCAGGTCCTGGCGGCCCTGCCCCTCTTCGGGTGCCTTGCCAGTCCCGACTTCTCCGATATGCCCAACGTGTTCAGCGGCAGTTACACCGGAACGTGGGCTTCCCCCTCGACCAATGCATCGGGCACGACCTCGGTGACAGTCGACCGCGAAGGACGGTTCACCGGGGCCACCGTCGACGAGTCCACTGGAGCCCATGGCTCGCTCTCGGGAACCCTCGCCGATTCGGGATCCTTCAACGGACAGGTCAGCTATCCCAACTCCCGTCCGAACCGCATCGCCGGCACGTTCGCCTTTATCGGCGAGGGCCGCATCGGCGGCGATCTGATCCAGCGTGTCGACGATAGGGACGTTCCCCTAACGGTTACCCTCCAGCCGCGTTAGCCTTAGTGGCGGCCGAAAGGCTCGACTCCAGGTACGGGTTGTATCCTTGTCAGGTGAGGGTGGACTTCGGCCGACACGGCCTCCTCGTAAGGTCCATCGTCACCACGCCCAGTGCGACAGAATCGACGTCGAGAGGATCTGATGACAACCGTTACCGTTCCTGTTATCCGAACCGAGGAAGATCTGGATAGGGTCCTCGAGCGGATCTACGAGCTTTGGGGATCTCCCCCGGGCACCCCTGACGGAGATGAGTTGGAAACGCTCATCGTTCTAGCGCAGGCGTTCGAACAAGAACACTTTCCGATGCCACCGCCAACTCCAATCGAAGTCGTCCAGTTCATCATGGACCAGCATGGACTGACCCAGCAGGACCTCGTACCCGTCTTCGGCTCGTCGGCCAAAGTGTCCGAGTTCCTAAGTGGCAAGCGGCAACTCAGTAAGGCTCAGATAGTGGCTCTCCACAAGACTTACAACGTCCCTTACGAATCTCTACTCGGTTAGAACAAGCCCGGCTCCATGAGCCGGATAACCAACTCCGCAGCCGAACCTCCTACACGACCCGCTTCTGCAACGCTGGGCTGTTGATCAGAAACCACCGGATCTCGTCCAGCGCCATCCTCGCCGCCTCTTCGGGCACGAAACGGCCGACGTGGGGGAAGCGGACGGTGTCGTGGTCGTCGAGGAAGCCTTCCCAGCGGTCCAGGTAGTCCGGCCGGTAGAGCGGGTCTTTGGTGCCCCAGAGGATGAGGGTGCGCTTGAACTCGATGGCGTCGCGGCGGCGCCAGAGGGACTCGAACCAAGGGCCGGAGTCTTTGATCCCCTCGATCATCGCGTAGAGAGCGCGGCGCTCGCGGAAGGGGCGGAAGGGCTCGAGGTACTGCACCTGGGTCGCCTTGGGGATGCGGTGGCGGTCGGCGAAGAGGGCGGGCATGATGAACGACGGCGAGGCGTTCAGGGCACGGTAGTAGAAACGGTTGAACGGGTTGCCCACGAGCCGGGCGAGGCGCATGGCCGAGTTGTTCTCGTGCAGGGACCACATCCAGGTGTTGAAAAGCACGATCTCCCGCACCCGCCCCGGGTAGTTCAGCGCCCACGAGAGGCCGATGGGGCCGCCCGCGTCGTGGACGACGAGGGTGCAGTCCCGGATGCCCAGGTAGCTCATCAACGCCTCGAACCGCTCCGCCTGCTTTTCCGGCCGGTAGTCCACCCCGATGGGCTTGTCGGAGAGGCCGAAGCCAAGGTGGTCGGGGGCGATGCAGCGATAGTAAGGCGCGAGGCCGCGGATGAGGTGGCGGTAGAGGTACGACCATGTAGGAGCCCCGTGCACGAACACGACGGGCCGACCCCGCCCCTCGTCGACGTAGCTCATCCAGCCGTCGCCGGTGTCGAACTCGCGCGTGCGGAACGGGTACTGGACCTTGTTCAGCCAGGGGAACTGAGTCTCGCTCTTCACAGGAAAAAGGGGGGCCGCGCCCATCCGCTCCTTATCCTAGCGCCAACAAAGAGGTGCCCGTTCCCGCGTTCGGAGAATTGGAGAGGTCGAAGGAGAACGCTCCTCGAATGCTTGCCAGCACGGGACCACTGGAGATGAACTCTTGGGTGCGGCATCCTCCCGGCTATCCTGTGGGTGGCAAGGCTGGGAAACGGAAGCCAAGGCGAAAGGATTCGGAGGGGCCGGATGAACGAGCAAGTCTTCAACTACCGATCGGCATGGATGATGGTCGCGATCGTGTTCATGTTCGTTTGGTCCGCAGGCTGGCTTTCCGGCATCAGGAGCTCATGGCTCTCCGAGACCGCCAACATCAACGACCGCGAAGTCCCTATTGAGGAAGCACGAACTTACCTGGCTGGCATGGGGGCTATCGGACTGGCGATGCTTACCGCCGGAATCTGCACGCTGCTCTGGTGGTTGAACGCGCGAGTCGTTGTGACGGACGACGAAATCCTCAACTACGACTGGTTGGGCCGGGAGAGGGTCCGTGCCCGCCGGAATAGCGTGAGGGTTCGGTGGGAAATGCCGGACGAAGATGGGCGGGTGAAGGGCCTCGTCTCGACCGACGCTGGCACAATCAGAATTCATGGCGGAATTCGGGGGTATCCCCTGCTTCGGGACATCCTCGAGAACCCGCATTTGCCTTTAGATCATGTCGGGGGGGTGGCGCAAACCTCGACGCCACGCTACGTCCCTGCCGCCCGCACCTATCGCTATCGGTGGAGTTACCTTCACCTGTTCTCATTCATCTGGCTCGCCGCGCTCGGATTCATTTTCAGCGTCCCCCTCGGCAATCCTTCGATGATGGAGAACATGAGCTTAAGCGGACAGGTTGAATCCCTCGTTGGGGGCGGCGCCGTTGTAGCCCTGGGGCTCTGGATGCAACTGACGGGATGGGTCGAGCGAATCCGCTTGGACGCCGATGGGATCGAGTGGATCGACTGGAAGGGAAAGTCAAGGGTCCGGGCGAGCCTGGCTCAGATCACCCACATGGACGAAGAAGGGGGAGAGGTGGGCAGTCTCCGGATTTACACCACCCAAGGCACTGTCAGAGCTTCTTCCTACCTCTGGGGGTTCAGCCATTTACGGCAAGAAGTCCGGCAGGTTCTTGAATCCAAAGTGCGTTAGTGGAGCGGCAGCCAGTGAAGGAATCGGTAATGGGAGGAGGTTGGACAAGCCTGTGAGTACCCCGCCGCGCAAGTGGTCCAACGCCGAGCAAGCTTGGTTCGTCGGGATCACCGTCGTCCACTTGCTGGCGTTTTTCGCCCCGCTCTTCCTCCAGGATCCCGCCGCTGAGACCGGGCCACTGACGATCGCCTACTTCCCTGCGGCGATCGTCCTGAGCCTGTTCCACGGGTGTATCGCCATCTACCTCTGGCGGGAGATGTACGAAAAGACGCAGATGTCCCGATGGCTGATCGGGGTGTGCGTCCTCGCCATCGTTCTCATGATCGACTTCTCCTGCTGCGTGGCTCCGGTACTCGTCAGCGCCGACAACTCAGCCGCGCCGAACTGAGGGCGGCTTCGTGCGGCACTTACCGCACCCACAGTCGTCCCCGCCCTTGAGGACCCCGAGGTCCCGCAGCATCTTTCGCCCGGCGAGGATGCCGCAGGAGCCGATGATCAGGGCGAGGACGACGGTTTCCATTTACTTCACGTGAAACACGAACGGGATGGTCGCGACCTTGCCCGCGCGCTGGAACTGGCCCCAGGCCTTGTAGGTGCCGGCCTTGGGCAGGCGGCCGTTGAAGACCACGGTGCCCGACTTCGAGAGGCGCATGCCCTCGGCGTCTTCCATGGGGTGGCTGTGGACGAAGGTGGTGCCGTCTTGGTGGATCACCATCAGGTGACCGAAGGCGCCGAGGTAGGGCTGCAGGTCCCGGAGCGGCTTGCCCGTCTTCTCGTCGGTCAGGTGGAAGGCGAACTGGGCCATCTTCCCGACGGGAATGGGATTCTGCCGGGGCTCGAAGCGGGCCACGATCCCCGCGTCTTTGGAACGATTGCCGGTGGGACGGAGCGCCGTGTTCCACTTAGCCTTCGGACCCTTTAGGCGGAGCGGCGCGCCCAGCACTTGCGAGCCGCGGCCCGTGGGAGCGACGTCGCCGAACACGACGTAGTCGCCGCCCGCCGGGAAGTTCCACTTGATGCTCCACGTGCCGTCAGGGTTCTGCTCCGGGTGCTCGTGGATAAAGTAGCCCAGGTCCTTGCTCACCACGATCAGGTGGAATCGCTTCTCGTGGGCGATGTCGAAGTCCCTCACGACCTTCTTCGTCTTGTTGTCGCGAACCGCCATGCGCAGCTCGAACGGCTTGCCCGCCACCGCGGTTTTCGGCACGTCCAGCACGAGGCTGTACGGCTTCGCCTTACCGGCGGCCGGACGGCTGTCCTCGTCCTTCACGTTGACCGTGAAGTTCGCCTTGATGGGCGCGGCGCCCTTGGGGGTGAGGGTGAGCGCGATCTGGTACGGACCGCCGTGGGGGAAGAACAGCTCGAGGCCGTACACCCCGGCGCGGCCCTCCTTGTGGACGTGGGGGCGCTGGTTCGGCATGCCCGGCATGCTGGGCATCGAGACGACGGCGCTCACCTTGACGTCGGCGATTCCCGCGAGACCGCCGTCGGCCTCCTTCTTGGTGGAGTCGAAGACGCCGAACTCGACGTCGATCTCCTGGCCCGCGACGAGGCCCTCTTCCGGCGGCCACAGCTCGACGACGTACTTGCCGACCTTGACGGTCGTCACCTCTTCCTCACCGGTCACCGGTGTTCCGTGGCCCGCGTGGTGGTCGTGCTGGCCCGCCATGGCGTACTTGGCCGGATCCTTGTCGAACTCCGGCTTGCAGCCCGCGCAGCAGAAGTAGTAGCGCTTGCCGCCGTGGTCCGAGTGGCCCGCCGCCTTGGCCTCGGAGGGGATCTCCGACTTCATGACGGGGCACTCCAGCTTGCCCGCCGCGTTGCGGTGGGCGTCCACCTTTTGGGCGGCCAGGTGCTGGGCGTGCGACCCTTCCGTGGTGACGGTGGTCTGAGGCGCCTGGCCCGACGTGCCGCAGCCGGCGACGACCAGGCCAAGGGGGATGAATATGAGGCTCTTTTTCATCGTGACTCCCATCAAAAGCTCGTTGAGTAGCCGGCGACCAGGCGCAGCGGCGTAGACGCGGCCCCGCGAGGGGCGGAAAGGTCGGATTGGACGCCGAAGTCGACGACCGAGCGCGGGGAGATCTGGCGGCGGAAGCCGACGCCGGCGGAGACGGTCGTCCCCTCGCCGTTGCGCTCCCCCTGCCGGAGCGCCAGCTCCGCAACGCCGGTGGTATTAAACTCCGTCGGATAGCCCAGCGGACGCGAGTAGCCCAGCACCGCGCCCAGCACGGTGCTCCGCTCCCCGGCGCGGGCGTTCGGCACGAGCTCCGCGTCCAGGTTCAGGTGCAGCCGGTCGTACTGGCGAACGGTCTTGGTCGCGATCCCCCGCAGGCGGAGCCGCGTGCTCTCGCCGCTTTCGGTGGGGATCGACGCCTCGACCTTGGCCGCCAAGGCGGGCGCGTTCCGGATCTCCCGCCGGAACTGGTGGAACAGGCCGAGGTCGAGGTCCCCGAACTCGAACCCCGTCTCGTTCGAGCGGGCGTGTCCGCCAAGTCGGGGAGCGAAGCCGAACTCCAGATGGCTGTCCCGGGCAAAGCCGTAGAGCAGCTCCACCTGACCGTCCAGCCCTACCGGCCGTCGCCGTGGAGAGTTCAGGCCGAGGCCGAACTCGAACGCCAGCTCCCGGTAAGCGATGGACTCGGCGTCGTCGAAGCGGAGCGGGCGTCCGGCGTCGATGTTGTCGTGGTCGGTGGCGAGGGCGGGGGTGGTTAGGGCCAGGAGGGCTACTAGGGTGAGTCCCCTGCTAGGGTGCCTTGGGTCGAGCTTTGCTCGACGGTCGGTGGGACACCGACCCCACAACTGGGTTTTTCGCATGCGGCTCATTTTTTGTCT
>Ga0216301_1000200_pt1 | contig 16909 bp, 11 predicted proteins | sample 4hB_Boncat_minus_FD_156203 | JGI IMG/M metagenome (GOLD analysis project Ga0216301, IMG submission 156203) | Terrestrial sediment cell enrichment communities for BONCAT metagenomics from Utah, United States - 4hB_Boncat_minus | ecosystem: Environmental > Terrestrial > Deep subsurface > Rock...
GCTGATGGTCGTTAGCGTCGGAGTCCGCTGAATGAAGAACAGTGGACTCTGGACAGGGACGGCTGGAGGCTCGCTTCGCTCGCACCCCCACCCTAGCCTCCCCCTGTCACGGCACGAGCCATCCGTGGCAAGGGGAGGAACCGGATTACGACTCTGTGCGGGAGCCTGCAGAGCGACAGATAAAGCTGGTCGGATTACTCAGGAGGTCTCGAGGTCGAAGTCGAACGGCCCTTCCCCGCGCACGAGAAGGATTCTCGTTTCCGGCGTCATGCCGGTGAGGGTGAGGCGCTTTCCGAGCTTGGTGTACCGGCCCGCTAGGGTGTGCAAAGCCTGGAGGGCGGAGTGGTCGTGCAGGTGGACTTGGGACAGGTCGAGGATCGTTTCGTCCGAATCCGCTTTCGGATCGAACGCGCGGGAGAACGACTGGACGGAAGCGAAAAAGACGTGGCCATTTGGGCGGTACACGGTGCGCCCGTCCGCGTCGACGTCGCGCGTCACGTCCAGACGCGTGCCCGACCGCCACGCGAACTCCAGAGCCGAAACGATCACTCCCACCACGACCGCCGTCGCGAGGTTCGTGAAGACGGTCACGACGGACACGAGGGCGAGCACGAACAGGTCCGCCGGAGGCACCTTTCCGATTAAGCGCAGACTCGACCAGGCGAACGTTTTGGCCACTACGACGAGCATGACGCCGACGAGGGCGGCGAGCGGGACGGCCTCGATAAGGTCGGAGGCGATGAGAACGAAGGCGAGGATGCACAGCGCCTCGACCACGCCCGAGAGGCGGCGGCGCCCGCCCGAGGAAACGTTGATCACGGTTTGCCCGATCATCGCGCAACCGCCCATGCCGCCGAAGAAGCCCGACAGTAGATTGCCAAATCCGAGCGCGACACATTCCCTATCGGGGTCGCCATCCGTTTCCGTCAACTCGTCCACCAAGCCGAGCGTTAGGAGCGATTCGGTGATCGCGACGGCCGCCATGAGGAAGGCGTAGGGCAGCACGGCCTGAAAGATCTCGGCGTTGAGCTGGGGCAGATGGAAGGACGGAAGGCCGCCCTGCACTTGGGCAATGTCCCCCACCAGGCGCGTCGGGATCTTGAAGATCTGCACCGCCGCCGCCACGATCGCGATGGCGACGAGGGCGGGCGGCAGGGCCTTGGTTACCCGGGGCGTCAGGGTCAGGAGGGCCACCGTCGCCCCGATGAGCCCGAGCATGGTGAGCAGAGGAGTACCGGTCATCCATTGGCCGCCCACCTTAAACTGCTCGAACTGGGCCATTAAGATGACGATCGCAAGGCCGTTGACGAAGCCAAGCATGACCGGGTGGGGCACCATCTGGATAAACTTGCCCCACCGGAGGACTCCCACCCCGACCTGGATCAGGCCCATAAGAGCGACCCCCAGGAACAACGCTTCGATTCCCTTCCCCTGGACGAGCGATACGGCCACCACGGCAATGGAGCCCGCCCCGCCCGTGATCATCCCCGGCCGTCCCCCAAACACGGCAGTAACGAGGCCGACGATGAACGATGCGTACAGGCCTACGAGCGGGTTGACGCCCATCAGCAAAGCGAAGCCCACGGTCTCGGGCACCATCGCGAAGCTGGTAGTCAGCCCGGCCAATGACTCCCGGCGGATATCCCGGGGGGTGAGTCTTCCCTTCAGGACCTTCATACGGAGAAACTCAAGTGGTAACCCGAGGGGGCTCCCGTCTGTTTTGATCTAGTCCAGTCCGTTGATTCCAGCATTCCCAGAAAGGCGCGTTCCCGTCGGGCCGGGAGCCGAAGCATTATTCCCAGGAACGCTAAGCAGAATTCCAGAAAAGAGGACGCCGGCTTATCCGCCGGGGCGGTTCAGGCTCCTTGGCCCCAGTTCATCTCTAGCCCGCCATCGATCACGAAGCTCTGGCTGGTGACGGAGTGACCGTCGTTCAAGGAGAGGTAGACGGCGATCCTGCCGGTACGATCACCCATATCTAGGGAGCCCGCTGGACGAAGGACGTGCTCCTTGGTCGGCGGGGATGCCCCAGAACCCGATAGGTAGAATTCGCCATCGTGCCCAACCGTCGTGTCACCTTCGCTGAGGCCGAGCGGGCCCTGTCCGCGTCCGACAAGCCGTTCGTCGAGCTGCTGACCCACGGCACTCTGTCCGTAGAGGCTTACGCGCCGGAAAAGGTGGATCTCCAGCAGCCGCACGCCCGCGATGAGCTGTACGTCGTCGCCCGCGGCACGGGCATGTTCGTGAACGGGGAGGACCGGCACCCGTTCAGCCCGGGCGACGTACTGTTCGTCCCGGCGGGCGTGGTCCACCGGTTCGAGGAGTTCACCGACGACTTCTTCGTCTGGGTGGTCTTCTACGGTCCCGAGGGTGGCGAGCGGGACGGCGCGTAGCGGGAGCTTACGGCTCTCGGCCCACTGCCTGCCGAAGCTGCTCTTCCATTTGGTCTAACTCGCGAATTTTGGCAGTGGCCTCCTCGCTTTGCCCGTCCAGCGAACCGCGGAGGCGACGCACCCACAGGAGGGCGCTCACTTGGTCCGCAAGGACCTTAAGCTTCTCGTACTGCTGGGGCTCCAGCCGCCGCGGCTCCGAATCGAAAACGCAGAGGGTGCCGACGGGGACCTCGCCCTTAGGCACAAGCGGCACCCCCGCGTAAAAGCGGATGTGCGGGTGGCCCGTGACGCTGCCGTTGTCCCGGAACCGGGGGTCTTGGGTCGCGTCCTCGACCACCGTGGGCTCGGTCTGTTGCACGCCGATCGCGCAGATCGACTCGCTCAACGGCGTCTCGCGGCGCTCGACGCCCACACGGGCCTTGAACCACTGCCGGTCCTCCTCCACAAAGGTGATCGTGCCCATGGGAGTGCCGCAGATCGTGCAGGCAAGGGCCGCGATGCGGTCGTACTCCTCCTCGGCTGGGGTGTCCAGGATCTCCATCTCCTGCAGCAGGTCCCGCCGGGAGGCAAAGTCCCTCCTCGCATCGGATCTACCTTCCTTGCTCGCTTGGTCGGCGAAGCCCGATTGAAAGGTCTGTGGAAGGAGCCGATGCTTGGGAATCCGTCCCACCTCCGCGCCGCCCAGTCGTACCGTCAGTTCGTCTTCGTCCGCATAGACCAACAGCCGCCCATTGCCAAGGGCGGCACGGTCAACGAGGGTGCGGTAGAGCAACCAAGCGCCCACTTGGATCTCCCCCTCGATCCCATTCAAGGAGCAGACTCTGAGCTTGACGTCCTCGGCCACGACCACCTCGAGCCGCATCCCCCGGTTAAGCTCGTGGGTGATCAACGGCACCGTCCCGCCCCCGCCGGCTCGGGCGCTCGTGGGGTAGGCGCCCACCATAACCTGGGAACCGTACACTGGTAGGTGCGCTTTGTCGTCGCTGTCCATGCTTCGCCTTCTCCCGCATCGGCAGGTTTCAAATGTAGGAACGAGAAGACGAACAGGTTCGTTCTTTATTTCGCGAAATTTAATACGTGATATATTTTACAGATCTTGTGGCGCTTGCCTTTTGCGGAAGGGAGCCTCGGTCAGGTGGAAGCTGTCGTCCTTGCGGGCCGCAATGTCGGCAAGCGATCGCAAGTTCACCACGGGCTGGTTTGCTCAGATGGACTTAGCCTCGGAGGAGCGCCTCGTCCGACCGGAATAGGACCTGTCCGCCGACGCGGATTTCGACCTCCTCCAGGTATCGGACCATCGCGTCCAGATCCGGCTCCACCCCGAGTCCCGGGGCGTCAGGGGCCGAGATCTCACCGTTTGCGTCCCGCTCGATGCGGGTCTTCGTAAGCTCGCGGGCTAGCGGCTGCAGCTCTGTCGGGTACTCGGCGATCACGTGCCGCTCGAGGCCCGCGTAAGGCTGGAGCGAGGCGCTCAGGGCGAGACTGGACGTGAAGGTGTGGTTCACGTACGTCACGCCGGCCGCGTCCGCGAACCGAGCGACGCGATGGGCGTCGGTGACTCCGCCGATGCGCCCGGCGTCGATCTGGATAAAGCCGACCCCGCCGTGCTCGATGAGAGTCCTTGCCTGCCCCGCGTCATGGCTTCCCTCGCCACCCGCAATCCGCACCGCGGACCGTTTGCTCAGCTCGCCATAGGCAGACACCTCGTTTCCGGGGAAGGGCTCCTCCAGCCAGAGCGCACGGTGGTGCGCCAGGGCAGGCAAAACCTTGGCCGCTCGCTCGACGTCCGTTCCCCAGACGGTCCCCGCGTCGACCATCAGCTCCGGCTCTGGGCCCAATCCTTCCCGAGCGGCCGCGACCTGCGCCTCATCGGCCGCCACTTCCCCTCTTCCGAACGCCCCCCAGCCGAACTTCGCGGCGCGGTAACCGTCGGCAGCGATCCGACGCGCCTTCTCCCGCGTCTCGTCCGGAGAGTCTCCGAACAGCACCGAGGCGTAAGGCTGCTTGGGGAACGAACGGTCATAGCCCAACAGTCGCCACACCGGCTGTTCCAGACGGCGGCCCAGCAGGTCCCACAAGGCCATGTCGATCCCCGAAAGCGTATGGTCGGCCTGGAGGAGGTCGAGGCTGTTCTCGCGCACCTTTCGGTGGATGTTGAAAACGTGCTCCAGGTCGTCAATGGGCATCCCGAGCACCGAGGCCGACACCGGCTTGCAGGCGGAGTGCGACATCGGGGCGATCCAGCTCGCCATCGAAGTTAGGGGCGACGCCTCGCACTCGCCCCAACCCGTGTAGCCCCCGGCCCGCACCCGGACGAGCAACGCGTCTTGGCTTCCGTCTCCGACGTCCCGAACCTCCGGCATGCGCAGGTAGAAGAGGTCCACGGCTTCGACAGTCATCGTCGATAACTATATCGGGCCGAGCCCAGGGCAATCTCCTCGATCTGGGAATCGAATTGGGAGGTCAGATCGCTCCTTTGGGATGACCGAAGGGGCTGGAGAGGCGCAACCAATCCGAGGCCCAAGTCAAACCCTCTGCTCTACCACGAAGTGATTCCCCCGAGCAGCAGTTGTCGTTCTGGCGAGCCTTCTTCGCGGAGCTTCTTGATTCGCGGCGAGTCGAAATTCTCGCGAGATTTCATCCAGGCGTTTTGGTAGCACAGCAGGCAAACACGCCGGTCAGTCTTCGAGACGTTGGCGCCTCCGCGGTGGAACAACCAGCCATCGAAGATGACGGCTTGGCCCGGCGTTGCGAAAACCAGCTTTTGGTCACCGAACTCGACGTGACCCGCCGGAGGATGGAAAGGAGCTCGTTGGCTACCCGGAAGGATGACCAGAGGCCCGTTCTCGGCCGTGAGCTCGTCGAGATAGTAAGCACAATTGATCTGGCCGGGCAGACTGCCGAATGGGGTTCCCTCCGGGGAAACGGGCCAAGGACCATCCCGGTGCCAGGGCTGGTCGGGCGCTCCCGGACGGGTGACGCGAGCGGTCGCGGAGTGCAGTTGCAGACAGTTGCCGAGTATCGCCTTCATGCGCTGGATGATCGGCGGATTCTCCAGGAGACAGTCGAAGCGTTCGTCCTCTTCGATGAGCTGGTGCGTGAATTCGCGGTCTTTGTTGCCAATGCAATCCTCAAAGGCAGAGGTCACGTCGCGCAGTTGCCTTTCCGTCAGCGCGTTGTCCACGATCAGGTAGCCCCACTTCAGAAAGAAGTCGACTTCTCTTTGGAGAGACGGCGAGATTTCGTCGAGAAGTCTCTTAGGGACGATGCTGGTTGGATTGCTCATCGGGGTTCTCCAGAAGCCGGATCGCGAGGCAGTGAATCCCTCGTCGACTGTCCTCCGGAGGATAATCTTTTGACTGAAATCGGTGAATTCCCATTCGGGGCAAAAGGATGCCTAAACGGACTGTCCGTTCGGCGGGCGCAGATCTGATGGAAGTCTAGTGGGAACCGCGATGCACAGGCACTTTGAGGAGCAACTCGTCGCCTCGCTGCGTTGCGAGGTCGAAGATGGCGACTTGCTCTTGATGCCGGCTGACCTGGATACCGGCTGGCGGCAGTTACCGTGGACGATCGTTGCGCAAGCGCTAGATGGCGATATGGTCTTGGAATGCGCGGGGACCGACCCCGTGATCGCCAGCGCGGGGCACGCCGTCGTTGTTCCCCCTAACCTGTCCCATCGGTTTTCGAATCGTGCAGGCGGCGTGAATCGAAATCGATGGTGCCACCTCAACTTCTTCGTGTTCAACCGAATCAACGCCGCCCTGGTCTTCGACCTGTCTCAGCATCTTCAAGGGCCTAGGGCGGAACGAGTTGGAGAGCTTGCCGTGGAAATGGGGCAACTTTCGAAGGCGAAGTGCTTCGACTTAGCCTGGAAGCAGTTGGTCAGGCGTCACTTACTCGGCGCGGAGATGGCGGCTCATGTTCTAGAAGAGGGGCGCTTGAAAGCCAACTGGCGCGAGGTGGAGCGCCTCATTCCGGTGCTCGAGTACATCGAGGAGAACCTCGAAGCTCCGTTGGAGCGAAAAGACCTAGCAGAGCGGTCCCACCTCTCCGTATCTCGTTTCGCGACCCTGTTTCGCACCGTGCTGGGTGTGTCACCAAGCGGTTATGTGCGCGAGGTGAAGCTGCAGCACAGCCAGAGTCTATTGCTCTCGACCAACCTGACCGTTGGCGAAATCGCGGCCCACTGCGGCTTTAGAAGTCAGTTCCATTTCAGCCGACTCTTTAGAACGCGCTTTGGCTTGAGCCCGACTCTTTACCGAGACCACAGGAAGCCGGGGCTTTAGGAACAAGGCATGACTACTCCTTTTATCAGCACCGGACAGGTTACGGGGACGCGCAGACCGAGTTGCTTGCTGACCACCTTCCGGTTCGTCGCTTCCGGTGCGTCCTGCTCCCAGCCATTGGTTGATCGGCCCAATGTGGATAACGCTGGGACTTACCGAGTTCACGGGCACCTGCGGACAAAAATCGACGGCCAGCCAGCGGGACATCGCCAAGATACCTTCTTGGCCTAACTCATCCTGGGTGCTGCAGCTTTTTGCTGCAGCACCCAGGATCTCACGAACTCCAGCCGAGGGAGCATGAGTCGTGAAACACTACATAACCTAGAGCTACCGCACCGGGCGGAGGCGATCACGTTGCCTAGCCAGTTCGCTTCGAATGGCCACAGACGGAGAGCCATCGGAAATCTTTCGCCATTTCCTGCTCCAGACTCCCGGTGCCCCCGCAAGACGCTCCCTAAGGGAGAGTTCGCCGATGGCCAACTCTCTGAAAGGAGACTTCTCATCGTGGGCCACGCTGACCACGTGCGCTTCCGGCACTCGTGACGAAGGTGCAGTCCACCACCTGAAGAGCAGAAGTGCGTCGTCCTTAGACTCGTTGCTTTCGAGCGCCTTGGCCTCAATTTGGACCCGCGACAAAGCCAGGTCCTGCTTTGGTGAGTGGTAGATTGGGACCCTCTTCGGCTTACCATTGGATATCACCGTGCCATATCTTTTTACGGCTGCGTCCCTTAGATCGGGAACGGCATTGGGAAGCCCGACGGCTTCAAGCCACCACACCTGCAGTGCTCTCGTGCCCACCTTCCTTGCGGGAGCGTTTGCCGCGCCCCACGCGATCCGATAGAGTTCTCCCTTTCTGGCCTCCGCACCACTTTGTTTGCTTCCAGCCAGCAGTAAGTGGCCCCACAGGATTGCCTGCATCGCATCCTCGTCCTTTGACTTGGCAAAGCCTCGGATTGCTATCGCTAGCTCACCGGCGGTTTGGCAGGCGTTGATCTTCTCGACGGTATGGGGCTTGACTTGCCTAGCAGCCATGGCTGCCAGGCAAGTCAAGCACAGGACGATTGTGAAAACAGCGCGTCTCATGCAGTCGTCTCTCCTTTAGTTATAGCTGTGTGGAATCACTCGGGGAGCCGCATTTGGGCGCTCCCAGTATTTGACATCCTGCGAGTAGCTCGACAGCTCAAAGTCGTACGCATCATGCTTATACCCTTGATCACCCCACCGCGATGTCAGATGCTTCTGCAGACTACCGAACGGGCAGTTCCACACCTCCAGTCGATGCCCCGCTGCAATGCTGATGTTCGCCGCTGTGGTCGTGGATTCCTTAATCGTAATGGAGCCATTGACCTTCCACGTGTTGTTGAACAAGATCTTTGCCAGTTCTACTGTCAATTCAGCTCCCGCAGTCTGTGTATACTCCCAACCAGCCGTGACACTGAGCTCATTCTGCTCTGTAAGGTTGATCGGCATCGGACTGCTGGTCGAGTTCCCTTTGCTCCACATGATCCACGGTTCATGCTTTTGGTAGTTGTAAGTTGCAAACTCGGGGACATCCTTGGACCAGTAGAGATAGTCATTATTGAACGTTGCAATCAGCTTCTCCTTCTCGGCTTCAAGGTGAACTCTCATCACATACGTGCACGTGTCGGAAATGCCGTTGGTCGGATCGTTGGCGCTTCCCGTCACCGTGATGGTCTTGATTGGTTTAGATGAGGAAGCCGGGATGTTGTTGTAGCCAGCTACTAGGTTAAAATTACCGTGACTCTCGAGCGTGGCTGAACTGAGTAGAGATACTGTCGTCTCCCAACTCCATGGACCGGCACAGGATAAGGTGAAGGTTGAGGCGAAGTCGCGCTCGTTCCCGTTCCAGATGTTGGGCTCAGTGGCCTTTGCGTCACCTATCTTGTTCGCCGGGAGCCGAGGAGTAACTCCATCATCCTCCATGTTGTTCGCAACGCGGGACACCACGCCCCCACTGTCCACACGGCGGTAAGTCATGTCGCGATCGCTTTTGACATCAACGGCCCAGTTGGTAATGCTGACTCCGTTGGAAGCTCCGGCACTCCAGTTTCCCTTTCCGCTTGCGCTGGCTTTAGTCACAATGGTCAGTTGGACCGTGCCTCCGCTCACAGGAAATTCTCGGTAACGACTGCCGGATGAGTCCGCGTTGCCCCAGGGAATGTACGAGCCGTTCGGTGGTGGCCCGCCATACCAAGATGTTCCCTGATTGGCCACCTGGTCATGCCCCAGACCGTTCGACGCAGAGATTGAACCGACAGCGTATCGATACGCAGCCGAAGCCGAGCCGGTGAGCTTCAGTTTAACGGCGGCTGGCGCAGGCCCTTGACCTACCCAGGTCACCGTCGCCTTGGTCTTCAACTCTACTTCGCAGGAGGTAGAGAGTCCCACCGGCTTCATGTCAGGCGTTGGATAGTAGGATTGCCCCCCGGCGCTGAACCCAATCGAGTTGTCAAGGGGTTGTTGTCCTTGGGCAAGCAGGTCCGTCGTGACCGCAGTTGCAGTCTGCGAGCCCTGCTGGCCCTCGATCCGGTAGTGATGGAACAATAGCTTGCTGCCGGCATGATTGTATGTAATTTGCCAGTTGCCGCCTTCACCTGGCGGCCCTCCATAGTACTGGGCTCTAACAGCCGACGCCCCAGACAGCACCGCGAAAGCAGCCAGTATCGAAGTTCGAATCACAGTACGCGCACGAACGCAAATCATCAATGGTTACCTCCATTGAAAGAAATACCGCGCATTTCCCTGCCATGCAATGGTGGGCCACCATTTCCGGCATATATACCGATTGCATGCTTGAACATGACTTTTCTCTAGCGCTGAGCCATCGGAGCTATTGATGTGTAGGTCCCGGACCAGATAGCCAGCTGACTTCTAGAGGGAAAGCTCGGATCACGGGGAACGGACCTGAACGATCCGTAGACGAGGGGTTTGCTAACGAGAGAAGCTTCTGCGCAAGTTCCGCGAGTGTTGCCCAACTAAGATCCGCACAAGGAGTTCGAACTCAGATGGCGGTTTCCCTAAGGATCAGGCTCCAAAACCAAGAGGTGAGCCGGGAAATGCTAACCCCAGAAGTCTCCCTTAAAGACAGACGCGTCCAAAACAGACGTCCCATCTGAATATGGACCCCAGGCTCAACCTTAGGAGTGGTGGGCGGTACAGGACTTGAACCGATGAACCCTCCGATGTAAATGAAGTGCTCAGCCGCCCTCACCGGGACTCGGGCTGGTCATCGACGGTCCTCTAAACGTGGCCTGGGGCATCCTCGGGCCAGAATCAAGTAGCGATTGATCGAAGGGAGGCGGTCAGAGACTCGAGCGTTACGGGTTTGGCTAGGAACCCGTCCATACCAGCATCGAGACAAGCCTTCTTATCGGACTCCATCGCGTTCGCGGTGAGGGCGACGATGGGGAGCCGTCCGCGCGCCCCCCGTGCTTCGGCGTCCCGTATCGCCCTAGCCGCCTCCAGCCCGTCGCAAAGGGGCATCTGAACGTCCATGAGCACGAGGTCGTAACGGTTGGCCGCGACCATCGCGATGGCCCGCAGGCCGTCTTCCGCCACCTCCGTTTGGCAGCCTAGTTGATCGAGCAGGGCCGTCGCCACAAGGACGTTCACGGGATTGTCCTCGGCGAGAAGTACCCGCAGTCCCGGCTTCACGGGGCAGGTATCAGTGCTTTGTGGCGAGCGCGGGCGTTCGTCGGGCGGCACCGCCAATTGGAGCGGTATCTCGACGGTAAACGTACTACCCTCGCCAACGACGCTTTGGACAGAGACATCGCCGCCCATGAGACCGACGATCTTCTTGCAGATCGTGAGGCCGAGACCCGTACCTCCAAACCTTCGCTGCACGGAGCCGTCGGCCTGGGTAAAGCTCTCGAATACCGCGCTTAGACGTTCGGGCGGAATTCCGACCCCGGTGTCCTTCACCGTAAAGCGAGCCGTCGCCACGCCCTGCTGGGATTCCAGCGAGTAGCCCAGCTCTACTTCTCCCTCGTGGGTGAACTTCACCGCATTGGAAACCAGATTGGAGAGCACTTGGCGCAGACGAACTGAGTCGGCCATCACCGTCGATCTCGACTCCGACGGATGCACCGTCTTCAGTTCGATCCCCTTCGCTCGGGCGTGTGCCGAGTACAGGGCAGCGACATCCTTCACGACTTCGTCGAGCGAGATTTCCGTCGGCTCGATCTCCATCCGACCAGCCTCGATTTTGGAAAGGTCAAGGATGTCGTCGATCACCCTCAGCAACGTCTCGCCACTGGAGGCGATGGTCCGCGCCGCATCGAGGGCTTCCCCTTGAAGGCCCATCGACATCAAAAGCGAAGTCATCCCCAGCACCCCGTTTAGGGGAGTACGGATCTCGTGGCTCATGTTCGCGAGGAACTCGCTCTTCGCTTTGGAGGCGGCAAGGGCGGCGTCGCGGGCTTGCGTCAAGGCGGCGTTGGCCGCGCCAAGTTGGGCCTCCATCTCCTTCTGGTACTGGATGTCCGTAAGGCTGCCGAACCAGCGGACGATCTCTCCCGCGTCGTTCCTGATCGGCTTGGCGAGCCCTAGGAACCAGCGGTACGTGCCGTCGCCCGCGCGCTTAAAGCGGTACTCGATAGAGTAGTCCTCGCCCGTTTCCAGCGAGTGCTTCCAGGCTGCTTGGGTCCGCTCGATGTCGTCTGGGTGGAGGTAGTCGCTCCATTCCCAACCGCGCTCCCCGTTCCGAGCCATCCCGGTGTAGTCGTACCAACGCGAGTTGAAGAAGTCGTGGTAGCCGTCGGGCCGGGTAGACCAGACGATCTGAGGCAGGGACTCCGCGATCTGTCGGAACCGCGATTCGCTTTCTCGAATCGCCTCTGCCGCGTTCAGGCGCTCAGTCATGTCTACCATCGTGCCGATCATGCGGAGGGGCTTACCGTCCCGTCGCTGGATGAACCCGCGGTCGAACACCGACAGATAGGATCCATCCGCCTTGAGGAAGCGGTACTCGTCTCTCCATGCCTCAGCCCCACTTCCGATCGCGGTATCGAGTCCTGCCGCGACCCGGGCGCGATCATCGGGGTGGACCTGCTCCAGCCACCAGCCAATGGCCTTTGGAACCTGGACTGGATCGTAGCCGTACGTGGTCTGGAGCGACTCGTTCCAGACGAGTTCGTCTGTCTCCATGTCCCAATCCCAGACGACGTCGCTCGTGGCGCTGTTGACGAGGCGGTAGCGCTCCTCGCTTTCCCGGATCGCCGCCTCGTACTGAAGCCGCTCACTCAGGTCGTAGAAGTGGCAGACGACGCCGTGGCGCCCATCAGGCAACTCAATCCGTTCGATGCGCCAGTCGTACGCCTCCACCTCATCGATATCCCCGCGATGCTCTACTGTTCGTAGCGAAGAGTAAGGCTCTCCCGTCTCCAGCGTGTGCCGGAAATGTTCGATGGCTTCGGTAGCAAAGGGTTCTTGCCAGACCGTCCGAAGGACTTCGGCGAAATCCTTGCCTAAGAGCGGGCGTACGTTCTCGAACACCTTGTGGGCGCCCGCGCTCACCTGGAAGAGTCGGAAATCGGCGTCGACGACGTACACGCCGAATGGGTTGTTCTGGATGAGCTCGTAGAAGGTCTGGGCGTTCCGCCGGAGCCGTTCTTCCGCCTGCCACATCTCCGTCACGTCGAGACCTGCCACCACCGCGCCCACGACGTTGCCCTCGGCGTCCCGCACCGGCGCCGCGTTGTTCAGGTCCATGCGCCTCTCTCCGGTTCCAAAGCGCTCGATCTCCACCAACTCGCGCCGGACCGTCTCCCCGTGCAACAGCGCGCGCGCCATCGCCCATTCGTGGGCTTGGACACGCTGGCCCGACTGTGGCCAGTAGCCCACCCACTCACCGTACTGCTCCCAACTTGCAGTCGTTGGCGGGACGCCCCAAAGCTCGCGGTTAGCCGCGTTGTCCCGAACGATCCGCCCATCGCGATCCGCAATGATGACCCCTACGGGGAGGGCATCGAGGATCGCATCAAGCAATCGATGTTCGGCCTCCGAGGCGCTCGCAGCCGCCTTGGCTCGCTCTTGGCTCTCAGTCAACGTCGCCAACTGCTGTTGGAGTTCCAAGGTCTGTTCCCGAACCATGCTCTCCAACTCGGCCACCATCTGCTCTCGCTCCATTTCTGCCGTTTTGCGGGCGTGGATGTCCTCGGTGTAGCCGTACCAGCGCACGATATTGCCTTGCTCGTCCTTCCTCGGTACTGCTCGGCCACGAATCCACCGGTAAGTGCCATCGCTCATTCGGAAGCGGTTCTCGACGTCGTAGCTGTCGCCGGTTTCCAGGGACTTCGTCATTGCTTCCATCGTCCGCGGCAGGTCTTCCGGGTGGACGAACTGCGCCCAACCGTCTCCCAGTGCATCCGCCTTGGGTAGCCCCGTCAGTTCCAGCCACCTCTCGGAGATGTCGGTGATGTTGCCTTGTGGATCAGCAGTCCATGGAACTTGCGGGCTGCTGTCGACCATGAACCGATAGTGGTCTTCGCTTTCCCGAAGTGCTTCTTCCGCGAGCTTCCTGAGGGTTACATCGGTGGCAGAACCGTAGATCAAGGCTTCGTCGGCGTACAGTCTCGCTCGCCAAGAGATCCAGCGGTAGGAGCCGCCCTTGGCACGGAAGCGGTTCTCGAAACTTATCGTGTCGTTGGCTTCCCAGAGCAAAGCCGCTTCTTGAATGGTCTGTTCCCGGTCATCGGGATGTACGAAGTCCAGCCACGGCCGTGAAGTGAGCTCGGCCTCGCTCCAGCCGAGCACTTCCTTCCACATGGGGCTACAGCGCTTAAAGCGTCCGTCCGGCCCCCCCACCACCGTCATATCAAAACCGACGGAGAAGAAGCGTTGCTGCTCGATCTCGGCCAACTTTCGATCGTGCACGTCCTCGCACGTGCCGACCCACTCGCAGACGCTCCCATCCTCCTCAAGGATGGGAATCCCTCGGTCGCGGTGCCAGCGGTACTCGCCGTTGGCCATGCGGAGTCGATGCTCAGAGTGGTAAGGGGACGCTGCCGCCACCGACGCGTGCCATGCCTCCGCCGCGGCCTCTCGGTCGTCCGGGTGCACCAGCGCCAGCCAGCCGTCACCCCGGGCCTCTTGCAGCGGCTGGCCAGTGACCACGGCCCACTCCTCCGATTCGTGCTCGAAACCCTCCCCGTTAGTCCGCCACACGATTGAACCGGTGGCCCGGATGAGCGCCTGGTGTCGCCGCTCGAAGTCCCGCAAGAGGCGGCGCGCCTCTTGGAGCTCGGAGGGGGCAGAGTCGCTCATCGGAGTGGCTGGATAGCCATCTCGTAGGTTCGAAGTGGTCATCACGATCTTCAGAGTAGAGGATTGGAACCAGCGGTCCTGGGCGTGATGTGTAGAATTGCTAGGAATAGGTGCCGATACAGCACATGTTTAGGAATGCCCTGCAGCCACAAATCGTCTGGCGAGGCAAGCTAAAGGATTGATGACCGAGCAGGACCACCTTTGACGCGGCACTTGATTCTCGAGGACAGGTTCCTCCTTCCACAGCGCAAGGTCCAGCAACACTGCCGCGGCCATTCGACGCCTTTGGCACCGACAGCGCCGTGCGCCCTCTAACACCGAGTTGCTTGGCCTGGATATGCGGGCTGGCACCGACTTCCGCACAATCGCCAGTTCGGAAGATTCGCGGGGATGGCGCAAAGCCAGCCCGTGCTCCCGCTTGGGAAGTTCCGGACTCATCCCTTGAAGATGGTGGGCGGTACAGGATTTGAACCTGTGACCCCTTCGGTGTGAACGAAGTGCTCTACCACTGAGCTAACCGCCCGAGCAGGGCTCATTATACACCCGCTGGGGACTGGGTTGGGCAAGACGCCTTCGTCTGAACGGGGCAACACAAACTGATGTTCGACCGTCGAAAGCTTGATCGCCGGTGGCCCGTACACCGGTGGCTCTTGAGTTATGACTTCGTTCACCGCGATCTTGGCGCTGGCGGCTCTGGCCGAACAGCGGAGCCCCGCTATTGTCACCCCTTACTGGCGGAAAGACCCGCTCGCGATTCGTGACGTCCGCTTGCCTTCGCCAACGGTGCCGCAGTACTCCGTGGCGGAGATGCGGGTGGACCTGGGGGCGACCTACGACAATCCGTTCGACCCGCAGGACGTTTCTCTGGAGGCCACGGTGGTGCCTCCTTCGGGGAAGCCGTTCGTGGTGCCGGGGTTCCTTTACCGGCCGTACGAGCGGGAGCTGAAGGATGGGGTGGAGACCCTTCGGCACACGGGGGAGCCAGAATGGCGGCTGCGGGTGAGCCCGATGGAGGTTGGGGAGCACAAGGTCACGGTGCGGGTGACGGACCGGACGGGATCGACCGAGCACCCGCCGATGACGCTGAACGCGACGGCGGCGACCGCGCCAGGCTTTGTACGGATCAGCCCGCGCGACCACCGGTACTTCCAATTCGATAACGGCAAGCCCTACTTCCCGATCGGCGCGAATGTCGCCTGGGCGGGGCCGCGCGGCACGTTCGACTACGACGACTGGTTCCCCAAGTACGGAGCGGCGGGCGCCAACTACGCGCGGATCTGGCAGAGCCCTGAAAACTTCACCTTCGCCCTGGAGCGCACCGGTAAGCCCGAAGAGGGCAAGGGGATGGGACAGTTCGACCTGGGCAACGCCTGGCGGCTGGACCAGGTGCTGGAGAAGGCGCAAGCGAACAACCTGTACCTGATGCTCTGCATCGACTCGTACAACGTCCTTCGCAACCATGATGCCCACAACGCATGGGAGCGGAGCCCGCACAACCGGGACAACGGCGGGCCCCTGCGCATCTGGACGGACTTCTGGACGAGCCAGCAGATGGACCGCCTTTACCGGGCGAAGCTGCGATACCTAGTGGCGCGTTACGGGGCCAATCCGAGCGTGTTCGCGTGGGAATTCTGGAACGAGGTCGACCTGACGCGGGACTTCGACATGTCGAAGGTGCAGGCTTGGCACAGCCGCATGGGCCAGGAGCTTCGCCAGATCGACCCGTACGATCACCTGATCACCACAAGCTTCGGCGACATGCGCGGACAGCGGGAGATCGACCTGCTGCCGGAACTGGACATCGTCCAGACCCACCACTACAACAGTCCGGACATCGTGGGGACGATCGCGTTCCAGCAGTCGCGCAAGGCGAGCTGGGGCAAACCGCACTTCGTGGGCGAGATCGGCGCGGACTCCAACGGTCCCCGAGCGGAGGACGACCCGGAGGGGTTGCAGGTACACGACCCGATGTGGGTGAGCATCGCCACCGGGGGATCGGGCGCCGCGATGGCGTGGTGGTGGGACAGCCTGATTGAGCCGAAGAACCTGTACCCGCTGTACACGGCAGTCTCGCGGTTCACCGCTGACATCGACTGGCCAGCAGAGGGGTTCCGGCAGACCACGGCGACCCTTGCGTACCAGACCGCGCCGAAGGGACTGTCTTACCGGGACCTCGAGATTTCGGGCGGGCCGATGACGTGGGAGCCGAGCGAGGTGAACCGTCCGCGCATCATTCGCGTAAGCGGGGGCAAGGCGTCTGGCTTGCCGCTCGCGGGCCTCTTGCACGGTATGCGGAACCACCCGAACCTGGTGAACCCAGTTCAGTTTAAGGTGGACCTGCCGCGCAAGACGCGCTTCGAGGTGCAAGTGGACGGGGTTTCCGGCCACGGCGGAGCCGGGCTGCGGATCACGCTGGACGACGACCGGATCCTGACGCGTGACTTCGCGGACCCGGACGGCACGACGAACACGGCAACGATAACCAAGTACAACGGCACCTACGGTTTCGACGTGCCCCCGGGCAAGCACACGATCGTGGTCCGGAACCCGGGCAACGACTGGGTGATGGCCAGCTACCGGTTCGTGAAGCTGGTGCCGCAGAAGGGGCCGCCGCTCGACGCTTGGGCCATCACCGGCGACCGGACCGCTATCGCCTGGCTACGGGTGAAAGGACGGACGTGGAGCCGCGTCGCCGGCCAGAAGCAGCGCGTCATGCCTGCCCCCCCGTCGGTGATCGGGCTAAAGGGCCTTCGTTCCGGCCAGTGGAAGGTGGAGCTTTGGGACACCTGGCGCGGCGTGCCGATGCAGACGCGGACGGCGGTCGTTCGGAACAACGGAGTCATTCGGCTAGCGCTGCCGACGATTTCGCGGGACTTGGCGGTGAAGCTGCGGCACCAGTAGGGGAGACAGGAGCAGGGGAGCAGGGGAGCAGGGGAGTAG
>Ga0216301_1000201_pt1 | contig 16906 bp, 12 predicted proteins | sample 4hB_Boncat_minus_FD_156203 | JGI IMG/M metagenome (GOLD analysis project Ga0216301, IMG submission 156203) | Terrestrial sediment cell enrichment communities for BONCAT metagenomics from Utah, United States - 4hB_Boncat_minus | ecosystem: Environmental > Terrestrial > Deep subsurface > Rock...
CCCCCGTCCTCCCCGCCTCGGCCCGAATGCGGCTCCCCGGCGAGAAGATCATCAAGGCTGCGGGCGTGCTCCCCAGCCGCTCAGGTAGCGAGCTGTACGAGAACCTCGTCTCGATCTGGACCGATCCCGCCGCGCTTGTGGTCGGCGGCAGCGAGCGTGCGGCAGGCGGCGCCGCTTCCGGCGTGGACCTCACCGGGCTCAGCGAGATCGAACGGATGATGGCGCTCGACATGCTCACCTACCTTCCCGACGACATCCTGACGAAGGTCGACCGGGCGGCGATGAGCGTCTCGCTCGAAACCCGGGTCCCCTTCCTTGACCACCGGGTCGTAGAGCATGCCTGGTCGATGCCGCTCGACATGAAGCTGCGCGACGGCGAGACCAAATGGGCGCTCCGCCAGGTCCTCTATCGCCATGTGCCGAGGGCGCTGATCGAGCGCCCGAAGATGGGCTTCGGAGTGCCCATCGACGGATGGCTCCGTGGGCCCTTGAAGGCCTGGGCGGAGGAGCTGCTGGGCGAGGACCGTCTCCGCCGCGAGGGCTATTTCGATCCGCAGCCGATCCGCCGCGCCTGGGCCGAACATCAATCAGGCCGCGCCAACCGGCAGCACCAGCTCTGGTCGGTGCTGATGTTCCAGTCGTGGCTCGAGAAGAGCGCGCCCGGCGGCCAGGCGGCCGAAGAGATGAGTGCGCCGGCCGAGCTTCCCCGCCGCGCCGCCGCCCGCTGACGGCGCCCGCTGACGGCGCCCGCGCGGCCGGTTCTCAGGAGACCTTGCGGATCGCGTTTACCAGCCCGCGTGCCAGGGGATGCTTGATCAGCGCCTGGTGGATCTTGTGCTTGAGGCCCAGATGCTCCTCCGGCCGCGCCCGGTAGTTGGTCATTTCCGAATTGCCGAACCGGATCTCCGACTGGGGACGATCCTTCGAATAATAATAAAGCGCGATCGAGTTGCGCGTCCGGTCAGGCGGGCAGCTGAGCTTGTGCGGATGCCCGTGATAGCTGAAGTCCGTGGTTGAGAAGATCACCAGCCGGTTGAACAACGGCGCGAAGCTCGCCACCGGCCGCCCGTCCTCGGTCTCGATGTCGCTCTCCCGCCACAACTCGAGCTGACCGCCCCATTCCTCCTGCCAATCCTCGTTGAGGTAGAGGAGGAGGTTGACCCGGCGGTGCATCTGGAGGCGGCGGTGCCAATTGAAGTCGGTGTGGATCTTCAGGTAGCCGCCGGTCGGGGTCTGGTGGATCCCGCCCCCCTCCAGATAGGGATCGGGATGAAGCCCCTCGATTCCAGTGACCTGCTCGAGCCATTGGATGAACTCGGGCGAGTTCAGCTCTTCGACCAGCTGACGGGTGAGCGGCGGGAACTGCTCGAGCTCGGACGCGCGGCGCTTCCCGAACCAGCCGTAACCGGGCGCTTCGGGATCGATCCGCGCCGCTTCGATTTCCCGCATCACCGCGCGAACACGCTCTTCGGGCAGGAAATTGTCCACAATGACGTGTGGAAACGGATCCGCGGTCCGGTATTTCTCGGCAAGGGCGGCCGGCTCGACTGACATGTCATCTCCACTATAGCCGGCCCGCTAGGAGCCGGTCGCGATCATGGCTGCCCTATGTCAAATCAACCGCTTCGCGGCAACGTCTGCTGTCGGCCGGCTCATTGCCGGTTCACACGCATCATGGGATAAACGGGCCTATGATTACAGATCGTCGTTCGTTCATGGTTGGAGTCTTCGCCGTGGCTGCGTGCCAGGACAGCCGCGCCGTCGGGTCCACAACCGGCTCCATTCTTCGCCCCGAAGACTTCGGCGCCAGAGGCGACGGGGTGACCGACGACACTGCGGCGCTGCAGCGCTGCTTCGACGCGGCTCCGCGAGGGGCCACGGTCCAGCTCCGCTCGCGCGCCGTCTACCGGGTGAATACCAATCACCGGCCGACCAACGGCGCCTTCGGCGGCGTCAGGATTAAGTCCGGCCAGATCCTCGACTTCAATGACGCGGAGCTGAGGGCCTTGCCGTCGAGCCAGACGACCGGAGCGGTGCTCCAGGCGCTCGACGCCGACGGGTGGCGGATCCACGGCCACGGCCGGATCACAGGCGAGCGAAGCAACCACATCGGCAAGGAAGGCGAATGGGGCATGGGCCTGATGGTCCGCGGCTCGCGCGGCTGGTCGGTTGCTCCGGGCCTGGAGATCAGCAATTGCTGGGGCGACGGCATCTATGTCAGCGGAAGCGACCGCGGCTATTCCGAGGACTTCCTGATCAACGGAGCGCATGTCCGCAATTGCCGACGCAACGGCATCTCGATCATCGCCGGCCGCAACGGCGAAATCCGGTCAGCCAACATTCACGACATTGACGGGGTATCGCCGTTCGGCGGGATCGACCTCGAACCCGACAATCCTCAACACCCCAACCAGAACATCAGGATCGTCGGAGGCAAGATCCGCAACGTCGGCGTCGGAGTCTACGTCACCGTCTCCAACGAAGACGTGCTGATCACCGGCATGGACATCGAGGGCAAGAATAGCGGAATCATCATCGGCGATCGCACCCGGCGTCTGAGAATCGTTTCGAATCCGAAGATCAGGTCTACCGTCGGTGGGCAGGAAGGCGCCGCGATCAGAACCGTCGCGAACCCGGACACCATCAGCGGCCTTCACGTGCTCGACAACAACCTGTCCGGCGGCGGCGAATATGTCGTGGACTTCTGGGGCCAGGGCTACCGCGACCTGCGCGTCTCCAACAATCGCATCACCGCCGACAATCGCGGCGCGCGCGGCATTGCGCGGGTCGGCGCCGGCTTCTTCACGGACAACGTGTGCTTCATCGGGCCGGAGGCCGGGCGCGAGGGCGATTATTTCATCCACCTCCAGACAGTCTCCTACGGGCGCAACATCTATCGGAGCCAGTCGCGGCACGGAATGTACTCGGCGATCCGGGGCGGGCGGGAGATCGCTCCCGACAAGTTCGAGAGCCCCAAATTGCGCTACTACGCCGAAGCGCTCTGACCTGCTGACGCAGCCGACACCATTCTCTTCTTCGCTCGCTTCGGCCGTTCACCCGCGATAGTCAGTGCTGATTGGCGCTGACGGGAGAGGCGGGGGTGCAGGCGAGGATCATCGTTTTCGGCGCGGGCGGCCACGCCAAGGTGCTGCTGGAGGCGATCCGGCTCGCAAGCCCCAGCGCGGAGATAGCAATCATAGACGACTCCGGCTCCGCCTTTTCGGCGGAGCTGCTCGGGCTGCCCATCTCGGGTGATCGGGCATGGCTGGCTGCGAATTGGCCCGAAGCCGCCGTCGCACTTGGAATCGGCAACAACAAGGCGCGGGCGGCCATCGCCGACTGGCTGCGCTCGCAGGGCAGGTTCCTCGCAACTGTGATTCACCCGTGCGCGATCGTCAGCCCGAGCGCGTCGATCGGGAGCGGCGCCTTCCTTGCGGCAGGCGCCGTCGTCAACGCCGAGGCGCGGATCGGGCAGGGAGTTATCCTGAACACACTGGCAAGCGTCGACCATGACTGCGACATCGGGGCGTTCGCCCATATCGCACCCGGCTCCCGCCTTTGCGGAGGGGTCCGGATCGGCGCGCGGACGCTCATCGGCGCAGCGTCGGTTGCGATCCCCAAGGTGAGCGTGGGCGCCAACGCTATCGTGGGGGCCGGCAGCGTCGTCCTGAACGACGTTCCCGCCGAAGCTAGGGTTGCAGGCTCTCCTGCGCGACCCATTTGAGCTTCGGCGGATCGGGATCGCCTTTGTCTTCAGCGATCAGGGCCTGGAGCATCGCTCGGACGCCCAGCGCGCTGCCTTCGCCGAGCGAACGCCTCAGCCCACCGAGATGTACCTGGAGCTTGTCGAGCGGCAGATATCGCTCGCTTGCCTTGCGAATCCGCGGATGTTCGGTCGGAGCCGTATGCTCCCCGACGAACAGCTCCTCGAAGAGCTTCTCGCCAGGCCGTAGGCCGACATAGACGATTTCGATGTCGCCGGCCGGGTTTTCGTCGTCCCGCACCGTCATTCCCGAGAGTGAGATCATGTGCTTGGCAAGGTCTGCGATCCGGATGGAGTCGCCCATGTCGAGCACGAACACTTCGCCGCGGGACGCCATCGCGCTCGCCTGAAGCACCAATTGCGTGGCTTCCGGGATCGACATGAAGAACCGGGTGACGTCGGGATGGGTGACCGTCACCGGGCCGCCCGCGGCGATCTGGCTCCGGAAGCGCTGCACCACCGATCCGGATGAGTCGAGGACATTGCCGAAGCGGACAATGCCGAAGCGCGTGGGGCAATTGGGCTCGTGCGCAAGCGCCTGGATGATGAGCTCGGCGACCCGCTTGCTCGCTCCCATCACGCTCTCGGGGCGCACGGCCTTGTCGGTGGAGATCATCGTGAAGCGGGTGAGCTTCTCCTCGACCGCGAGGCGGGCGAGGACGAGTGTGCCGATGACGTTGTTCTCGACGCCGATCACCTCGTTATGCTCGAGGAGCGGCACGTGCTTGTAGGCGGCCGCATGGTAGACGGTGTCGACGCCGTGGGCGCGGATGAGGGAGCGAACCAAAGATTCGTTCAGCATCGAACCGACGATCGGGACGACCTCGGGTCGCTCCTCCGCATCGATACCTTCGGCAAGCTCGGCGAGCTGCTGGTCGATATGGTAGAGGCTGTATTCCGAATGATCGAGGAGGACGAGCTTGCGCGGCTTGCCGCGCAGGATCTGCCGGCATATCTCCGACCCGATCGAGCCGCCGGCGCCGGTGATCAGGATCGAGCGGTCCTGCACCGCCTCGCGGATAAGCGGCGTCAGCGGCTCGACCGGCTCGCGGCGCAGCAGGTCGTTGACGTCGATGGGCCTCACGTCGCTGACGGTGAACCGCCCGGAGACGATCTCTTCCGGTGCCGGCACGGTCTTCACCTGGAGATTGAGCTGCCGAACGCGCGCGATCGCCGCCAGCCGCTGTGTTCGGCTCGCGTTGGGAATGGCGAGGAACACCTCCTTGAGCTGCTCCCGCCGCGCCAGCTCCGGCAGGCGCTCCGGTGGGTGGATTCTCGCACCGGCGACGATCTGGCCGTGGAGCGCCTTGTCATCGTCCACAAAGCCGCAGAAGGAATATTGGGGATTCTTGCGGACGGAATCGGCCAGGCTGATGCCGGCCGCATTGGCGCCGTAGATCGCCACCTTCCTCTTCTCGCGCTGGGCGGTGACGTCTTCCACCCGCACCGATTCCCTCAGTAGCCACGCCATCGCGTAGCGGCCGAGGAAGAGCAGCATGAACAGGAAGCCGCCATAGATGAAGGCGACCGACCGCGGCACCATGATGCGCACGTCGCCGACAACCATCGACGAGCGCGCAAGGTAGACGGTGAGCACCCAGGCGGCCGCCGCGACCGTAGCAGCGACCATCAGCCGAGAGACGATCCGCATGTCGAAATACCGGAGCACGATCCGGTAGACGTGGAGCTGGTGGAGGGCCAGCACGGCCGCGCTGATCGAGACGAGCGCGCCGCCGATGACCCCGAGGCTCCACGGCCAATAGGGCTCGCCGAGCCGGATCCAGAACGCGGCCCACAGCGCGACCCCGCTCGCGACGATGTCGTAAGCGAGCAGAATCCGCTGCTTGGAAGCCCGTTCGGCAGCCGATGCGCGCCTGACGAGGTCGAGGATCATGTGGTGACTGTCATCTGTTAGCGGCTTGCCGGGTCCTCATTTAGGACTTCGCGGACGATTGCGGCAAGCGCCGCGGCCCGCCTCGCTAGCTGCTCGGGTCGTAATGTGGGATGAACCTCGACCATCAGGCTGCGCCGGCCGAGCTCGCGCGCGTTCGGCAGATCCGGCCTCGGAAGGTCGTCGAACGCTTTTTCGAGATAAACTTCCGAGCACGAACCGGAGAAGATGCGAAGTCCGATCTCGGCCGCACGCCGCATGATCTGGTCACGCTTGGCCTCCGGATCGTCGACGTCGATCCGCGCATAAAGCTTGTAGAATGCGTGGCGGAAGCGCGGGTCTGGCAGCGGCACGCTGAGGCCGGGCACGTCGCGCAGCGCCTCGACCCAGATCATTGCATTACGTGTCCGCGCCTCGCGCCACTCGTCGAGCTTGGCGAGCTGCCTGAGGCCGATCGCCGCCTGGGGCCCGGTCAGCCGCCAATTGGTGCCGACACTGTCGTGGAGCCAGCGAAAGCCGGTGCCGGTATGGGGCGTGGTGACCTTGGCCCAGCTCTTGCCGTGATCCTTGTAGGACCAGGCCCAGGACCACAAAGCTTCGTCTTGGAAGCTGGTGAAGCCGCCTTCGCCGGCCGTTGAGATGATCTTATCCTGGCAAAAGGAGAAAGCGGCGGCATGACCGAAGCCGCCGACGGTGCGCCCGTCAATCTCGGCGCCATGCGCCTGCGCGCAATCCTCAATGACCTTCAGGCTCCGGTCCTCGGCGAGCGCCATGATCGCCGGCATGTCGCACGGCCAGCCGGCGAGATGAACCGGGATGATCGCCTTCGTCCGGCTGGTGAGGACCCGCTCGATCGAGGCCGCCGTGATGTTGCCGCTGTCGAGGTTTACGTCGGCAAAGACAGGCGTCGCTCCCACGAGGCGCACGCAGAAAGCGGAGGCGACGAATGTCCGCGGAGTCACCACCACCTCGTCGCCAGGGCCGACACCCATCGCGAGCAGCGGCAGCTCGAGCGCGACCGATCCGTTGGCGAGTGCGATTCCGAAGCCGCCGTCGAAGCGCTTCGTGCACGCCTCCTGGAAGGCCTTGACCGTCTCGCCGGTCCACTGATTGACTCGCCCGGACCTCAACACCTCCGCGACGGCCTCGATCTCGTCTTCGGCGTAGAAGGGCCAGGCTTCATCCGACTGAGGTGCCAGCTCAGCCGGCAAAACCGCCGGCTGCTCCTCTTTCCCCATTGATCGTTGCGTCGCCACCTGTCCTCCTATCGCGCTCAAGCGCCCGGATAGGCGGATGGCGGCCGCGCCATCGGCCTGTCCCACTGGGGCTCCGCAGGCGGGGCCTGCTGACTCAAGCGGCTGAACTTCAGCGCCAGCAATGTTGTCAGCATCACCAGCAGGCACGGCATGGCCATCATCTTCTGGCGCAGGCCAAGGCCGACATTGTAGTTCACCATCCCTAGGAGAACCGTCGTCAGCACGAACAGAATGGTCGAGTAGCGCATGTAGAGAACCTTCCGGAACGCCGTTCGGATCAGCCTTTGATTGACGGCGAGGAAGCCGAAGATGAGGAGCAGCACCGCGTTCTCGAGCGAGGCGATGTAGCCCATCGCGTTTTCGGCATCGAGGAAGAACGGCCGGAACCAGAGGCTGAGGATCTTCACTGGGAGATTGGCCTGCACCATTGCAACGTCCGCGCCGGAGCTCTCGTCGATCGACGTCCTCGATTCCATATAGGTGCTGACCGAGTCCGGGTTCGACATGTCGACGCTGTGGTTGGTCTGGATCGTTCCCGCCACGACGATCCCGCCCGCCACCACCGCGCCTACGAAAAGCGCCTTTAGGAGGAACCCGGTCCTGCGGTCGAGCAGCGAGCTGATCGCCAGCGCGATCAAAGCGAGAAGCGCGATGTGCGGCCGGACGACCAGCATCAATGCAAGCGCCATCCCCATCGGAATGAGTCGGCTCTTCAGCCGCATCGCCGACCAAATCGAAAGCGCGACGCCGAGGAATACGGGCGCGTCCTTCCCAATCGCTCCGGTCCAGAAGTGGATGCCCGGGAGGAACAAGGGCAGATAGGTCCAGCCGGGCTGGAAGAGCTCCATCTCCGCGAAAATCTCGTGGTAGATCTTGTAGACGAACACCACGCCCCAGAAGCCGATCGCCTGGAACAGCATGAAATAGTCGAAGAAGGTGCCGCCGAGATTGGTCTTGAGGAGCTGCACCGTGTTCATGATGAACCCGGTCCCGAAGCCGGAATAGAGCTCGTTGTAGCGCAGCGGGTCGTAATAATAGAAATGTGCGTCCGAGCCGGAGGATTCTGCGTAGAGGTAGAAGGCACATGAGGCGAGCGTGTGCAGCACCAGCAGCATCGCGAACACGGCGATGCGGCTGCGCGAGCCGCGCAGGTCGGCGACGTAAGCAGCCGAAATCGCGGTCAGCAGGCCGGCCATCCCAACCCAGGTCATAATCCGCTCCTTCGCCGGCCGCGCGGCCCGGCGCACAAGGTGGGGCCATGATGTTCGAACATCAATCCGCTTCCAAGTGCCTGAGGTTACTGTCTTCCACGTCCGCCTCGGAGTCAGCCGATTTGCGGCGTCTGACGCTCAGCGGCACCATCATCGCGCATGCCGTGGCGACGAGCACCGCGATCGCCGAGGTGCGGACCGGATAATCGACGATGCTGTGGAGGAGGACGACCAGCACGACCACCGACCCCGCCCGGGCGATGTCCCCGCCTTCGAACGAACTCCGCCAGACGCGGACCGACCGGTGCGCCCACCAGATGATGAAGCCAAGGATCAGAAGCAGCCCGGCGACCCCGAGCTCAAGCACGAATTCGAGATAGTCGTTGTGCGTGTGGTTCACGGTTTCGACGCCGACTGCGAACTGGTCCTCGTAGGTGCGGTAGACGCGCGGCATCGTACCAAGCCCAGTGCCGGCAGGGAACGTGTCCTTGATTGCCTCTATCGTCGTCGCGGCCATCACCTTTCGGCTCGTCCGCTGGTCGGAAAGCTTGCCGGTCAGCGCCTGCTCCTGGAGCGGGCCGGCGAGTGCGACGCCCAGGAACAGTGCGAACAGGACGGCCGCCCCGCCCACCCACGCCTTGCTGAGCGAGCCGACGGCGGCGCGGCGGTAGATCAGGAGGGTCGCCGCGAGGATCACGACGAGGAGTCCGTAACCGGCCATCGAGCCGATGATCCCGATCCCGATCACCAGGAACAGACCAGTCATCGTGCCGAGCGCGACGCCGCTCGCCCGCTTCGCCTTGTTCCGCCGCTGCACCGCGCGCGCGGCGAGGTAGCCGGCGAACGGAAGCGAGCACAGGAGCAAGGTCGCTAGGTGGTTCGCGTTGGCGAAAAGGCCGACCGGTGACCCGAAATTCGTAATTTCGTACGGACGCAGCGCACCAGGTCCGGAAAGAAGCTGCGCCGCGCCCAGCGCTACCGAAAGGATCGATGCGCCGAGAATGCCGCCCACCACGATCCGGCGCGCCTTCAACGGCGCTTCCAGCACCAGGAGAAACGCGGCGAGCGGCGGAAGCATCCATGGCAGCGAGGCGAGCGTCGACTGCGGGTCGAGCGAATGCGGAAGGGAGGCGCTGCCAAGGCCGATAAGGGCAAGTCCCCGTGCGGCCGTCTCGCGTCCCGGCAACGTCTGCCAAAGGCCCGGAGGAAGCGGGATCAGCGAGACCAGCACCGCCGCGAGATAAAGCCCGGCCAGCCAGAAAAGCGGCTTCGCCTCGCCGGGGAATTGCCCCTTCCGGCCCACCCACAGCGCGTAGAGGATGAGGACTAGCGCGAGGATCTGGAGGAAGGCGTTGACGACTGAACCCGCCCCGGGGCCGCTCGCGCCGCCGAGCAGGATCGCGAACACGAGAAACACCGCCGGCAGCGCGTTGCGCGTATGTTCGCCGAGCCGCCGGATCATCGCCGCACCATCTGCATATTGTCGATCTGGGCCGTGAAGGCGGCAGCCACGTCGCCAGGATCGGCGACCAGCCGCAACGACTGCGACGGGCAACCGCCCGCCGGCACGTTCAATTCCCCCTGATAGCGGCGATAGGCGGCTTGCACGCCCACGATCCTGATGCGTCCGATCTCCGGCCCGTCGGCCGCGCAGGCGACCGACCAGGCCAGCTCGCCGGAGGTGATGCCCCCTTCGCTCTTGGCGTCGAACGAGAGGCGGTAGCCGCCGGGCGCGAGCGTGAGCATCTGCTCGGCGACCACCACCGACCTGCCGCCGAAATAAGTGACCTCGAGGTACGACGCGCGGCCGGAGCGCACGATCTCGGCCCGCCCCGCCTCGCTGTCGCGCAGGCTCCAGCCGAACGGCTGAGGCGCGGCCGAACCCGCAAAGGCGCCGTCGAACAGCTGCTGGTGGCGCGCCCTTTCCGCCTCGGCATAGGAAGCGAGCCAGACGCTCCTCGCCTCGCGCGGGCGCCCCGCCTTTACCAGCGCCTGGAGGTAAAGTCCGCGCTCCAGCGACAGGTCGGCATTGGGGCGCTTCGCCCGCACCCGCTCCAGGAGATCCCGCGCTTCCTCCGGCGAGACCGGCTGTCCTTCCGCCGTCCGGATGAACTCCTCGCGCCACTCGGGCGGGCGTGCCAGCACATCGGCAAGCGCTGCGCGACCGTCCGGGGTCCGCAACGCCTTGACGAGCTCGGGAAGAACTAGTCCACGAACGGTCTCGCTGCTCCGGAGCGCATATTCCATCTCGGCGACCGCCTCCGAATAACGCTGCGTCTGGCTGTAATAAGCCATCAGGAGGAGCCTCGTCGGGATGAAGTTCGGCCGGCGCCGCCGCGACTCCTCCATGAGCCGGATCGCCCGATCCAGCTTCCCCTCGGTCGCGGCTTGCCTCCCGAAGAGGAAGAACGGGTCTTCCGCCAGCGGCGCTGTCAGCGCGGCCCGCCGCGCCATCGAAAGCGGCTGCGCCGGGATCGGAACGCGCGGATCGGCAAAGGCGGGAATCAACTCGCCCACAAAGGGAGCATAATCCGCCGGCGGGAAGGTGGCCGCCATGGGCGGGCTGAGGCCGACCACCGCCGTCCTCACGATCAGGTAAAGGAAGAGGGGCGAGGCCAGCGCCGCAAGTGCCAGCACGACGCGTCCGCTGGACGATCCGCTCCGCGATCCGGTTGTTGCTACGACGCTCATCTCAACTACACATTCGCCATATTGCCTGGTGCGGCCGATCGCCTGCGGCCGCAGGTTTCGGACCGGACGAGCGGCCACATGGCACCGCCAGTGCCAGCGCAGCCAATCCGGCTGATCCAATCAGGCGTGATCCCCCCCTTGGACGACGCTCCGCCGAGCAAAGATCAGGGCGGCCCTGCTACACGATCTGGTGCGGGCGAGAAACCCCAAATGTCCCTGATGTGCGAAGGGTTTGACGCCTCAGGCAGGGCACTTTATGGCCCGGTCGCCCGGCCCTTTAGGCCTTTTTGCCTCCAGGGCACCCTGGGCCCGGCAGGCCTTTTCGATGAAGGCTCATCTTGAACGGAATGATCCCAGTCGCGCCAAAGTCCGGCCTCGGCCGCTCGGCGAAGCGGAAGCAAGGCTGATATGCGGCTGACAGCCTTCACACGCTATGGCCGCGAAGCCGCGGCCACGCGGCAACGGCTGCTGCAATATATTCCCGCGCTCGAAGCGGCGGGAATCGAGGTGCGCTACGCGCCTTTGCTCGACGATGATTATGTGCGCACCCTCGCCAGAGGGGGCACTGCGTCGCGCATGAGCAAGGTCCGTGAATATGGCTCTCGTCTCCGCACGCTGCTCTCCGGCCCCCGCTCCGACGTCGTCTGGATCTATGCCGAGCTTTTCCCCTTCCTCCCCGGCTGGTTCGAACGGCTGGCGCTGAGCCGGGCGGGCGCCGTCGTCTACGATTTCGACGACGCCTTCTTCCACAATTACGACAGCCACCCGAACAAGCTCGTGCGCACTTTCCTCGGTAGCAAGCTCCAGCCGCTGCTTCGCCGGGCCGCCGCCGCCTGCTGCGGCAACGCATATCTCGAGGCCTATGCCTCCCGCTTCTGCGAGCGCACGATCGTCCTCCCCACCGTTGTCGACACGGACTCCTACCTGCCCCGCCCCGCCCCAAAGGGGCCGGGCGAGCCGCTCGTCATCGGCTGGATCGGCTCGCCTTTCACCTGGCGCTATTTGCGCGAGATGATGCCGCTCCTCGCCGAGTTCGCCCGCGAGCGGGCTGTGAAGGTGCGGGTGGTCGGCGCCGGGCCCAGCGCGGCAGAGGAGGCCTTCCCCGGGCTCGAGCTTCTCGACTGGGCCGAAGAGAGCGAGGTGGCGGACGTCCAGGGGATGGACATCGGCGTGATGCCGGTGCCGGACGAAATCTGGGCGAAGGGCAAGAGCGGCTTCAAGCTCATCCAATATATGGCCTGCGGGCTTCCGGTCGTCGCCTCGCCAGTGGGCGTGAACCGGGAGATCGTCGAGCACGAAAAGACCGGCCTCCTCGCCACCGGCGCGGCCGAATGGCGCGACGCTCTGGACCTCCTCATCTCGGACTCGGACCTTCGCGCAAGGATGGGTGCCGCCGGCCGCACCCGCGCCGAGGAAAAATATTCGCTGCGCGCGCATGCGCCCAGGCTGGTGCAGCTTCTGCGGGACGTCGCGGGCGTGCGCTAGGCCCGCTTGCGCAGCCAGACGTAGATGTTCGACGGATTGCGGTACTGGTACCAGGGGCGGATCAGCTCCTTCAGCGCCTTCTTCGGCCTGGTAAGGCGCAGGGTGCCGCGGTGCCGAAGGAAGGCGAAACCGTGGAAGAGGCCGGGCCGGGCGATCTCCATTCCGGCCTTGGCGGCCATGTCGGCCACCGAACGCCGTGTGAAGCAGTTGACGTGCTCGAGCGGCTGGACAGGTATGATCGTCTGGTAGTCGCCGCGGTAGCGGCCTTCATTGAGGTCGGCGAGGAGCCCCTCGACATTGTCGCCGGAGGGGACCGAGATTTTGACGATGCCTCCCGGCTCCAATGCGCCCGCGAGCTTACGCAGCAGCTCCAGCGGCTCGGGGACGTGCTCGAACACCTGCTCGGTGTTGATGAAGTGGAAGCGGTGCCGCCCGATCTCCGTGTCCTCGACCGTCCTGACGCCGTGCCGCTCGGCAAACTCCATTCGGGGGATGGCGAGATCCGATCCGTAGGAGTCGCAGCCGAGCTGCGCTGCGATGCGTGCCCACAAGGCCCAGCCCATGCCGTAATCGAGCGTCTTCAGGCTCGTCAGAGGCAGGCGGAGATAGGAGGCCGCGGCCATGATCTCGTGCGCGTCTCGCGAAAGCGGCACGTTCCTGATTTCCTCGCGATAGGTCGCGATGTCGGCTTCGGGGTCCTCCGGTTCCTCCACCCAATGGGTGTAGAGGTCGGACAGGAGCTCCGGGCCGCCGACATAATGCTGGAACACGAGGCTGCAATTGCCGCACCGAAGAAGCTCGTAGGGCGCCTCCCTCAGCCACTCCGGGTCGGCGTGGTAATATTCGCGGACGAAGACCGCCACCGATCCTTCCGAAAACGCTGAGGAATAGATGGTCTCATGGACCTCCTCTCCGCAGGCCGGACAGCGGTCCCGCCGCTCGAACGCGTAAGGCGTTCGGGCCCGGGGCTCGCCGGCATGCAGCGTCGGGTCGGTCGGCATTTCGTCCTCTTCGGCCAAGGCGCTAACTCGGGAGGGTCGGCGCTCCGGCTGCGCCTAGATGTTTCCCGTTCCCGCGCAAGGGTTCGAGTGCGCGCGCATAATCCTCGATGCTCCGGCCGAGCGAGAAATGAGCCTGCCCCGCCGCCCGAGTCCGGTCGCGATAGCTCTCCCGCTTGGTCAAAACGTCCTCGACGAGCCAGCGGGCGGCTTCGGCGGTGCCGCCGCCGGCATCGTCGAAGAACAGGCCGTCCGCCGCCACGGCTCCCGTGTCGCCGATCGCCGCCGTTCCGATCACCGGCAGCCCACAGAGAAGATATTCGGAGAGCTTCACCGGCGCCACGCCCTGCATTGAAAAGCTGATCGCCCGGTAGGCGAGTCCGACGTCAGACGCGGCCAGGAAGCGCGGCACTTCGCCGGGCGCGACGCGCATGACGAGCGCCGCCTCCCCTTCCTCGCCGAGCGCCTCCCGCGCCTGTTCGGGCGAGCCGGTGAGGAGCAGGAACCGGGCGTCGGCCCGCAGGCGCCGCACCTCCTGGAACAGCGCCTTCATCGCGTCGAGCCGGTACTGGGGGCCGAGCGAGCCCGCATAGACGAGCAGCGGCGCCTCCGGCGCAATGCCGAGCTCCCGCCGCACCTCGGCCCGCTTTGCCTCGTCGAACGGGTGGAAGACCCCCTCGTCACGCCCGTTGGCGACGACGTGGAAGCGCTCCGGCGTCACCGGCGGGCCGGCTCGGTGGTAGAGGATTTCGGCGTTCGCCCGGGTGCGGACGAGCACGGAGGTCGAGAGCCGGACCGTTTGCGCCTCGATATCGCGAAGAATCCGGTAGGTCGCGCCGGTCGCGGGGAGGCCGGATACGTCCACCCGCTCGTCGGTGGGCAAGCCATCCGCATCGAACAGGAGCGGCCGCAGCTTCCGCCCACCCGCCGACAGCGCCGAGATCGAAGGCATCATCCCGCGCGGCATCACCACATCGCTTCCGAACTCGCGCACCGCCCGTCGCACATGCCGCCCGCCCGCGATGGCGGAAAGGAACGGCCCAGCGGCGCCGCCCCAGCGCCAGACGGGTACCGCCCGATAGCCGATCCCGTGCGAGCGGCAGAGTTCGCCGATCTCACGGGTCAGCGCCTCGTTGCCCCAGCGGAACTGGAGGACGTCGAACTTCGCGCCTCGTTGCCGGAGGCCCGCGAAAATGGGCAGGAACAGGCTCTCCAGATAGCTTACCTGCGGCCCGTCCCAGGTCACGAACAATATGCGCAAATCGGGCTCCCGGGATGTCATGCCTTGCGCATATCCTGAAAAACGCCGCCGATCATCAGCGCCGGTGGAGGGCGGATTTCAGCGTCGCAGTCGCCTCCCTGAAGGCCTCCAGCCGCAAGAGGAAGCCCGAGGCAACGAAGATCGCGATTCCGATCGCAGCCATTTCGGCCAAGAGCAGCAGCGGCTCGCTGTCGAGATGCGGCCGAAGGAAGATGAGCGCACCCACCATCGCGGCCGACACGAGCGCGAGCGCGAGGAGGTCGCCGAGCTGCCGGAATGCCCCGTAGCCGGCGACGCGGCCGGAGAAATGGCCGTTGAAGAAGTGAGCGAACAGGCTGAACGCCACCTGGCTCCAGGCGAGACCCATCAGGCCGAACGTGCTCCCGACGAGGATCATGACGATGCCGACACTCTTCTTGAAGACCTCGACCCGCCAGAAAAGCTCGGGCCGGTCCAGCGCCAGCAGCAACTGCGTGTTGATCATCTGGAGCGGCAGAAAGACGCCCGCGATGGCGAGGACGGTGAGGATCGGCGCTGCGGGGAGCCATTCGCGGCCGAACAAGATGAGGATGACGAGGTCCGAGGCGACGGCGAGGCCAGCCATCACAGGCAGGGTCACCAGCATCGCCATCCGGGTCGTCCGCCGAAGCGTCTCCCGGAGGAGCTCGGGGTCGTCCGCGCGGGCGGAAAGCAGGGGCAGAGTCAGGCGGCGCAGGATCGTCCCCAGCGTCCCTGACGCGAAATACTGGGTGGCGTGAGCGCGGTTGTAGATGCCCAGCGCCGAGACTCCGTAGAACTTGCCGACGAGGAGGGCGAAGCCCTGCACGTAGAGATGGTCGAGCAGGTTCGAGAAGCCGACGCGCTGCGAGAAGCCGAGCAGCCGAGCAGCGCCAGTCCCCCGCACACGCGCCACCGGAGACCAGCCCGCCACGACCCACAAGACGGCGGAGTGAACCGTCTGGAACGTAAGCACCTGGAGCGCCAGCGCCCAGACGCCGGCGCCAAGTGCCGCCGAACCGATCGCAACCCCGCCTGAGACGAGGGCTGCGACGAGCGCGATCTTGGCAAGCACGTCGAACCGCAACGCACGTGTCATCAAAGCCGTGGGCACGGCTCCGGCTGCAACGACGAGGAGGTGCACTGCGGCGAGCCACATCAGAGGCTGGAGGACGGGGTGGCCGTAGAAGTCGGCGATGAAGGGGGCCAGGAGCAGGAGCAGCAGCCCGAGCCCCGCGCTCCAGGCGATACCCATCCAGAAAAGCGCGCTTTCCTGCTCGCGCGTGGTTTCCTGGCGCTGGATGAGGGCCGTGGCGAACCCGCCCTCGACGACGGCCGTGCCGAAGCCGGTGAAGAACGAGACGAGCGCGATGATCCCGAAATCGGCCGGCGAGAGCAGGCGCGCGAGCACAATCGAGACGATGAACTGGACGCTTTGCCGAAGCACGATGTCGATCGCGCTCCACGCGCCGGCGCGTGCAGCGCCGCCCACGGCCTTAGCGACCACGACGCGCCTCATCCGCCTCGAGAAGTTCGATCCGCCTCATTCCCAGCCGCGGACTGAACTGATTTCGACGCGGCGGCAAGCCGGACCGGCGGGTGGCCGTCGGAAGTTCGCAGCCGCAGCATCTGGACATAGACGGAGGCTGCTGTATTTGGGCACATCGCCGTGAGGCCGCTGCTTCCGCAGAAGAAAAGGCGGGAGAGGCAGGCCGGCAACAGGGCTCGGGAGGCCCTGCTCCCGCTTCAGGAAGAAACCGTGTCCAAACCCCCTCACCTGCTGTCGGTCATCGTACCCTGCTTCAACGAAGCGGAGGTGATCCAGCATACGCACCAGCGGCTGACCACGGCCCTGGAGGCGATCACGCCGGATTTCGAGATCATCTACGTCGACGACGGAAGTTGCGACACGACCGCAGAGCTGCTTCACGACATCCAGCGGGCGAGCCCGCGGGCGCGCGTGATTCGCCTGTCCCGCAATTTCGGACACCAGATCGCCGTCAGCGCCGGCCTCCAATACGCCAGCGGCCGAGCCGTCGTCCTGATCGACGCCGATCTTCAGGATCCTCCCGAAGTGATCGGCCAGATGATGGAGAAATGGCGGGAGGGCTACCACGTCGTCTACGGCCAGCGCACCGAGCGCTCCGGCGAGACGAAGTTCAAGCTCTGGACTGCGCGTGCGTTCTACCGGCTGATCAACAAGCTGTCCGAAGTCCCGATCCCGCTCGACACCGGCGACTTTCGACTGATGGACCGGCGCGCCGTCGACGCTCTGCTTCGCATGCCGGAAAGGCACCGCCTGCTTCGCGCCATGACGAGCTGGGTGGGCTTCCGCCAGACAGCCGTCCTCTAC
>Ga0216301_1000202_pt1 | contig 16891 bp, 14 predicted proteins | sample 4hB_Boncat_minus_FD_156203 | JGI IMG/M metagenome (GOLD analysis project Ga0216301, IMG submission 156203) | Terrestrial sediment cell enrichment communities for BONCAT metagenomics from Utah, United States - 4hB_Boncat_minus | ecosystem: Environmental > Terrestrial > Deep subsurface > Rock...
TAGCGATTCCTAGTCGTTAGGGTGGCCGTGTACGACCGGGAGGACGCCGCTGGGAAGCGACGACTCCAGATTCTGCGTATGGGAGCAGGATCGAAATCCGTTAGTAGAGACTGCTTTCGAAAGCAGAACCTGGAGTGCGTCCCGAAAGCTTTCGGGACGCGGCCGTCAGGGCCGCCTCCTGGGCGTAGACGGTAGCTGCCACCGACCAGGAGGACGTCGCTGGGCCCCCCGTCCGGGGGGTAAAAAGCGACGACTCCAGATTCTTCTTATGGAGGTAGGATCGAGATCTGGTAGTTGGATTTGCTAGCGCGGAGCAGGTCCCGTGCTTCCCGGCGCCTTCTGGGCGAGGACATAGCCGGCGGCGGGGTTCACCTGGCGGGCGGCGACGGCATGGGCGGCGCTCTGGACAGCGGGCATGCGGCGGACGGTGTTCCGAAGGGTTTGCTTGAGCCAGGGCGGCAGGAACGCGAAGCGCTGGCCGGTGACGTCGGAGGGGGTGAGCGGGAGCGGGAGGAAGCGCGGGGTCTCGAAGCCCAGCTCCGGCAGCACGTAGCTCATGCTGGCCTGGTTCACGAAGCTGAGGTGCTCCGGAATACCCCAGCCGCTCACGTCCACGTCCTGCGGAAGCGCGGTGATCTCGGAGCCCGCCTCCGTCTCCCGCTGAAGGTCGAATGGGCCGGCGAAGAGGTAGCCGCCCGGCGCCAGGAGCGCCGCGACCTGCTCCAGCACTCCGCGTGGCTCGCGGAGGTGGAAGAGGGTGTCGACCATGCTGATGACGGTGAAGGGTCCCTGCACCACCTCGCTCACCTGCTCGCCGGTGGCTTCGTGGAGGTCGAGGCCCAGCGACTCGCGTCCGTAGCGGACGGCGTCGGGGCTAATGTCTACGCCTACGCCCTGGAACCCAAGCTCGTTGACCACCGAAACGAGGTATCCCGGCCCGCAGCCGATGTCCAGCCAGCGCCCGCCGTTCAGGCCGGTCAGCTCCATCAGCCACTTTACGATGTGCCGGGCGCGGGCGACATAGCCAGTGGCGGTGGCCTGGTAGCCGCCGTCTTCCGCGCGGTTGCCGAAGTCGCCGGTGCCGTCGAAGTAATGCTCGTCGTAGATGGCGGACGTGGCTTCGGCGGTCGGGCGCGGGCTGACGAAGCGCATGCCGCACCGCAGGCACTGGCGGACGCCCCACTCCCCGCTCCGGGCAAACTCCGTGTGGCGGGAGGAGCCGCAGCTCGTGCAGTCGACGTCTTCGTGGGTCTTCAGGGTGGTCATACAGCAGAGAAGGCGGGGAGAGTTAGACGGGATTTACGGGATGTCTGGGATCGGGGGCAGAGGAGATTTGCCGGACGGATTCAAGGACTGGGGAGCGTGGTATGAAGTCCCGGCCCACACGTCAGCAGCCTGCCAGGCGTCAGCTCCATCCCCTCCCCAATCCCGTCCATCCCGTAAATCCCGTCAAAAGTCGGGCTCTACGCCTGGCGCGCCGGCTTGGCGGGCGGCGCGATGCGCTCGAAGCTGCCGGCGATGGCGCCCAGGCCGTAGGCGGCGGTGGTGGCGAGATAGATCCACTTGAACGTGAGGAGCGCCCCGAGCATTCGGCCCCCGTGCCGGAGGGCGCGGAGGAGGCGGGGCTGGGCGCGGATCTCCGCGTCGCCGTGGCGGAGGGCGTTGTCCAGGGCCAGCTCCGGGAACTGGCGGCTAACGAGGGCCGACATCCGGCCATTCCGGTAGAACTGCTTGAGCACCTGCCCGAGCGTCGGCGGCGGCAGGTGGTGAATCCAGACACCCGGCGCCACCACCACCCGGCAGCCCGCCTCCCGGAAGGCGCGGCGCAGGTAGGGGTCCAGGCCGCGCGGGACGACTTCATGCTCGCCGCCGACCTCGTAGAACACCTCCCGGCGCATCGCCAGGCAGGGATGCTCCGCCATGTCGCTGTCCGTGACCTCGGAAACCTCCGGGGAGCTGCGGCGTGGGACCTCCGCCATGATCCGCCGCACCAGCCAGGGGGCGTCCTCCGGAATGCGGTTCGCCACGCCCGCCATGCCGATCTTTGGGTCCCGGGCGAACGGCTCGATCACCCGCTCGATGACGTCCGGCGTGCCCAGGCTGGTGTCGTCGTCAAAGGTGAGGATGAACTCGCCCTGCGCCACGCCCGCCGCGGCGTTGATGGCGCGGCCCTGGCGGTTGTCCCCCTCCGCCAGGAACACCTCGATGGACTGGTACGTCTGCTGCTCGATCTGCTCCAGCAGCCGGGGCAGGTAGCCGTAGCGCTGGCCGTCCGCGGTGGGGATGATGATGCTGACGCGCGGCGGACGGTCCGGACCGGCGGCGCGGCCGTAGGCGCGGCTCAGGCGCGCCTGGCTATCCGTATTGGCGTGGCGGACGAAGCGGCGGCGGGCGGTGTTCGCGGCGGCGATGTCGACGGGCTGGAATTCCATAACCGGGCCTCGGATGCGGAGCAGGGGCGAGCGCCTGTTTCCGGAAGTGACTGCTGGGCTTACCCGGAGGCCAGGCTGGGGGCGCCGCTGACGCGGGGCCGGCTCAGCTCGGCGGCGATGCGCTGGACGACGGCGGAGGAGCGCTCCCAGGTGAAGTCCCGCTCCACGCGCTCCCGGCCGGCCTCGCCGAAGCGCCGGGCCAGCGCGGAGTCGGAGAGGAGTTGGGTGATCTTCTCCGCCAGCTCTCCGGTGTCGTTCGGGTCCACCAGCCAGCCCGTCTCTCCGTGGCGGATGGCGTCGGAGGTCCCGCCGGAGCGGCCCCCGATGACGGGGAGGCCGCAGGCGTTCGCCTCCAGGAAGACCAGTCCGAAGCCCTCAACGTCGCCGTTCGCCAACTCCCGGTTCGCCATCACGAAAACGTCGCTGGCGCGGTAGTAGGCGGGCGTCTCCGCGTGGGCCACGGGGCCGGTGAAGACGACCCGGTCCGCAACGCCGGTGGTCTGCGCCAGCCGCTCCAGGCGCTCCCGCTCGGAGCCGGGACCCACGATCAGGTACGTGACTTCGGGCACACGCTCCGCGATACGGGGCAGGGCTTCGATCACCCGGTCGTGGCCCTTGCGGGGCGCCAGCCGGCCCACGGTGATGAGCACCTTCCGGCCCTCGAGGCGGTGCTTGCGACGGAGGGCCGCGCCGGCCTCTTCAGTGGCCTGCAAAGGAGTGACGCCGGGGTAGAGCATGTGGATGCGCTCCGGCTGCACGCCCAGCTCCAGCAACTGCTCCCGGCTGAACTCACTGATGGTGGTGACGGCGTCCGCCCCGGTGAGGACCCGCTTCAGCAGCGGCCGCGTGAGCCGTCCCCGGCGGTAGACCATGATCTCTTCCAGGAAGGTGTGGACCACATACGGCAGGCCGTACCGGCGCTTCAGCCACCAGCCGATGGTTCCCGTCTCGATGGACTGCCCGCAGTGGATCTGGTCCGGCGCGAAGCTGCGGACCAGGCGCGGCGCGGCGGCCGCCAGCGTCAACCACAGCAGCGGCATCCGCACCTTCGGCACGTCCACGAACGGCACGCGGTGGACCGGGTACCCCGCGGAAGCATCGAACTCGGCGGCGTCCGGATAGCGGCGGGTGAGCATCGCCACCGAGTCCGCCGGGAAATGCCGGTAGACGTTGTGGAAGATCACCTGGCTGCCGCCCTGGCTGGGCAGCGACTTATCGGAGATGAACAGCGCGCGCATGTCGAAAGTGGGGACGGGAATTGGACGGGATTAACAGGATCGACGGGATGGATGACGCCGAGACCCGGTTGGGATTTAGACCGCTCCCGAGCGGCGTTTGGCTCGCGGCGCCGGTTGCGCGAGCCTTCTCATCCCATTAATCCCGTAAATCCCGTCTAAACAGTTTGTCAGGTCTAAACGGTTCGTTAAGCGGTGGTGAGGACGGCCTCGTCGGTGCCGAGCCAGTCGAGGAGGCGTCGGACGCCCTCCAGCTTATCGACCTGCGGCTGCCAGCCGAACTCCCGACCGGCCTTCTTGGTGCTGCTGACGTAGATGCGCTGGTCGCCGGGACGCCAGTCGTGGAAGCTGACGGGGATGGGATGGCCCACCAGCCGTTCCAGGTCCGCGATCAGCTCGATCAGCGAGACGGTGCTCTGCGGCCCCCCGCCGATGTTGTAGACCTGCCCGCGCGTGACGTCCGTCCGCTCCGCCGCCAGGATGAAGGCGCGCACCAGGTCGCCCACGTACAGGATGTCGCGGACCTGCTTGCCGTCGCCGTAGATGTTGATCGGCTGCTCTTTCAGGGCGGCGCGGGCGAAGTGCGCCACCCAGCCCTGGTCCTCGTTCCCGAACTGGCGGGGGCCGTAGATGCAGGACATGCGGAAAACCACCGTCGGGAGGTCGTAGATGCGGCCGTAGTCGCGGACGTACTGGTCGGCGGCGCCCTTGGAGCAGCCGTAGGGCGAGTGGAAGTCCAGCGGCCGCTCCTCGTCCGCGCCGTCCGGCATGTCCGCATACTCGTAGCGGTCGCCCCGAGCTTCCACGCGCAGGTCTTCCATCCCGCCGTAGACCTTGTTGGTGGAGGTGTAGATCACCGTCGGCGGCGTGGGCAGGCGGCGGGCCGCCTCCAGCACGTTCAGCGTTCCCAGCGCGTTCACTTCGAAGTCCGTGCGGGGGTCGGTGACGGACGTGGTGACGGCGACCTGGCCGGCGAGGTGGTAGATGACGGAGGCGCCCTGGGCGGCTTCGACGACGGTCTCCGGGTCGCGGACGTCTCCCTGGCGGATGTCGATTTGGTCGCCGTAAGCGGCGCGCAGCCACGCGGCGTTCTGGCGGACCCCGCCCCGCGACAGGTTGTCGAGGACCCGGACCCGGCTTCCCCGGCGCGCCAGTTCGGCCGAGAGGTTCGAGCCGATGAAGCCGGCCCCGCCCGTCACCAGAATGCGCTTCTCTTCTTGATTCTGCACTACTTCCGCCTCACGTCAGTATCGGATTTCAGGTTTCGAGTTTAGCCATCCGGAGGCGTCTACCCTACCCATACATCCACACACCCATACATCCACACCCGGGTCAGGCGCGGGCGCGGTCCCAGGTGAGCTTCTTCACGATAGCCGCCAGCAGCGGGCCGTAGAAGCGGACGATCTGCCACGGGATGAGCGGCGCCGGGCAGTGGCGGGCCCAGAAGCGCAGGCGCGTCCGCCAGTTCGAATGGCTGCGCTGCGACCCCAGCACCGTAGCCGCTATCTTCCAGTTGATGGCGCCCTTCGGCAGGAGTGCGCCGGTGAGCTCCACGTCGTTATAGAGCTTTGCCTCGGGGCAAAGCAGCACTTTCACGCCCGCGCGCCGGGCTCGCAGGCAGAAATCAACATCCCCGAAGTACTGCGGGAAGTGACGGGCGTCCATCATGCCCACCCGCTCCACCACTTCCGCCGGGATCAGCGTGCCCATGCCGGGCAGCCATTCCACCTCGGCGGGCGCGCTCCACTCGGGGCCGTCCACCCGGTCGTTGCCCCGCTGGTAGGCGCCGTTCCGCAGCCAATCCGTCTTCCCGCCCGCCGACCACACCCGCTCCGGCTGCCGCAGGAAGTAGACCTTCGACCCGACGAGCGCGCCGGGGTTCGCCTCAGCCGCGCGCACCAGGGCGGCGAGCATCTGCGGGTCCGGCTGGACGTCGTCGTTGAGCAGGCAGAAGTAGCGGGCGCCGATCCCCTGCGCGGCGGTGATGCCGGCGTTGATGGCGCCGGACCACCAGAGGTTGCCGTCCCCCTCCACCACCAGCGTGTCGGGGTACTGCTCGCGGACGGCGGCCTGGGTGCCGTCCGTGCTGCCGTCGCACACCACGATGGCCCGATGCGACACGCCCTGGAGCGCCTGCACATGGCCCAGGCACCGCAGCAGGGGCGCGCGGCGGTTGTAGGTGGGGATGATGACGGCGACCTGCGGCGCCTCCGCGCTACCCATGGACGATCCGCAGCCCCTCGCGGTCCAGCACCGCGTCGTAGAGTTGGGCGGGCGCCGGGGCCGCCGCCAGCCGCTCGCGCAGGCGGTCGCGAGCCTCCGCGTCGCGGGCCAGGGCGAAAAGGAAGCCGCCGCCGCCAGCGCCCGCCAGCTTCGCGCCGGAGACGAACGGGACGATCTCCGCAAACAGCCGGTCCAGGTTCTCGTTCGTGCAGGTCGGCTCCAACTGCTGGTTCAGCTCCCAGGAGCGCCCGACGCAGCTTCCCAGCCCCTCCCAATCGCCGGACTCCAGCGCGGCCTTCGCCGCCCGGGCCAGCCCCGGCATCTCGGAGAGCGCCGACAGCGTGGGGCCGTTGCCCGTGAGGTAACCGCCGACGACGCGCTGGAGGACGTCCTTCGCCAGCCGGGGCTCGCCGGTGTAGAAGAGCACCGCCCGCTTTTCGAACTCCGCCTCGATCTCCGGCGAGAGGGACAGCGGCTCCACGCGCGGTTGCTGGTCGATGCCCGGCGCGCTGACGGCCAGCTTGATCCCGCCCCACATCCCGCCGACCTGGTCTTGCCAGCCGCCGCCGGTGCCCATCAACTGCTCCAGCCGCAGGACGCCCAGGCAGAGGTCGTCCAGGCTTTGCTCCAGCCTGAAGGCGCTCGCCAGGGCCGCGAGGACGGCGGCGCCCAGGATGCTGGACGTGCCGAGGCCGCTGCCCTTGGGAACACTGGCGGAGGTGGTGAGCCGCAGCCCGCCGCCCAGCGCCGTCAGCCGCTTGGCGAGCGGCGCGGCGCCGAACAGGCCGACAAGCTGGAGAGCGGCCAGGTGGATGCCCACCGGGTTGCGGGCGTCGCGGCCGTCCCGCGCCAGGGGGTTGTGCGCGAGCGTGAGCCGGAAGTTCTGGTCGTCCGCCACCAGCTCGACCACCGGCTCCGCGAGGCGCTCAACCCGCGCCACCAGCGGCCGGCGCCCGTCCAGCAGGAAGGCGGCGTTCAGCACCGTCCCGCCGCGCTCGCACGCCTGGGGCGGGGTGTCGGTCCAGCCGCCCGCCAGGTCCACGCGCACGGGGGCGCAGGCTTCCAGCCACTTGCCGGGCCCCAGCCGCCACGTCAGCTCTCGCTCCGTCGTGGCGTGCTCGCGCACCAGGACGCGGCTGAGGGTGCGGAAGCCGCGCTCGCGCAGGCGGGGCGAAGCCGAAAGCTGGGAAGCGACGAGGCAGGCGCGCGCCGCCGCCAGGGAAACGGACTGCGTTTGCGTGAGCGCCTGGAGCCGCTGCCGGGCCAGCCGTCGAGCGGTGTCCGGCACGCCGGGAGCGCGGAGCAGCTCGCCGACGGCGGCGCTCTCCCCCTCCCGCACGGCCTGCTCCACGGCGGCGGCGAAGCGCCGGGCGCCGATGCGCTGCTCGTGGGCCCACCAGCGGCGGGCGTCGAAGCGGCGGTTGGCCTCCGCCATTGAGGTCCGCTCCGAGCCGCGCCAGCGGTCCACGCGCGCACCGAAGCCGGCGTCTCCCATGCCGGAAAGCCAGGGCGTCGTCTCCGCCACGGAGCGCGACTCGCCGAGCGGGAAGAGGCGCGCGTTCCACAGCGAGCGCTCTCCCTCCGGAACCCCCTCCCACACTTCCTCGGCGGAGACGCCCAGCTCGCGCATCCAGGTGTCGAGCGTCTCGCCCAGCAGGGTCGCGCCGTCTTCCGGCCGGCGCTTCGCATCATCGGAGACGCCCAGCGTCACGAACGCCTCGCCCCAACCCCCGCGCACGGGCAACTGGTAGGCCACGCGTCCCGGTGCGATGCTGAGCTCCCGGCCGGGACGGTTGAGGCCGGAGACGTAGCTGCCGGCGCCCACGGCCACCGGCTGCTCCGAGAGGCAGCGGTCCAGCACGGCGCCGGGACCGAAGTCGCCGTCCGCGATGTAGGAGGAGTAGACGCGGGGCAGGCCGCCGAGGCTGAGGATCTGGAGCAGCTCTTCGTTGGTGCCGAAGTGGAGCAGGTCTGCCCGGGGCGGGCAGGCGACGCGGAGCGGAAACTGGGAGAGGATCGCCTGCGCGTGGCCCGGGGCTCCGGCCAGCCGGCGCTCGGGGCTCCAGGCGTGCGTCATCGGCGGGGTGAGGTCGCGGTATAGCTCCACGCCGCACCACTCCCCCTTGCGGGCGAGGAACGCGCGAACGGGCTCCGGCCCGGCCCGGAACGGCTCCAACATCTGCTCCACCACCTGCGCGCCGAGGTAGAGGATGCCCGTGTCCAGGCCCCACGGTTGGGCGGCGTCCAGGCTCCGCAACTGCGCGGCGGGCGGCTTTTGCCAGGAGTCGGACACGCGGTCGCCGCCGGGCTTCCAGAGGTAGACGCCGTGGCGGCTCGATTGCTCCGGCGAGGCATGGTAGGCGACGGCGACGGCCTCGTCGCGGCGGCACGGCGTCTCCAGCCCGGCGGCGGTATAGAAGATGTCCCCACATGCGACCACCGCGCCGGGCTCCATGGCCTGGAACAGCCGCTCCAGCTCGCCGACTACTTCCGCGAAGAGGGTCGAGTCGGCATCCGTCTCCACGGGCGGGCGGGAGCCGGGCGCGAACGCCTTGCCCACGTGCGAAAGCTGCGGCACCCGCTGTGAGAGACCGCCGCAGTGAAGGACGAGCACCCGCGCGTCGCCGAGGCGGGTCTCCAGTCGCTGCGCGGCGTGGCAGAGGGCGTGGAGCGTGGCGCCGGCGGTGCCGAGCTGGGGGCCGGGCGGGTCTTGCAGCACCAGCCAGCCGGGAGTCCCGGCGGCGCCGGAAGCGGGCCAGAGCTGGCCGAGGTAGCGCTCGAAGAGCCACCGCTGCTGCGCCGTGCGCGCCGTTACAACAAGAAGATCCCAGTTCACTGTCTCATGCCCTTGCGCTCCAGGAGCGTCCGGTAAAGCTGGAGGTGCGCTTCGCACATCCCCGCCAGGGAGAAGTCCGCCCGCACCCGCTGGTAGGCGGCGCGGGAGAGACGGGCGCGCAGCTCCGCGTCCCGCAGCAGCCGCCGGCACGCCTCGGCGATCGGCGCCGCGTCGCCGGGCGGCACGAGCAGCCCCTCGCGTCCGTCCGCGCACAGGGAAGCCGGCCCCGGTAAGTTCGAGGCCACCACCGGCACGCCCTCCGCCATCGCCTCGGCCAGCGCCAGCCCAAACGCCTCATGGAGGCTGGGCAGCACGAAGAGGTCAAGCCGCCGCCACACCGTACGTAAGTCGGCGACGTGGCCGGGCAATTCTACCGCCGTTCCCAGGTCGAGGTCGCCGATGAGCGCTTCCAGGGCCGGGCGGTAGGGTCCCTCGCCGGCCAGGATGAGGCGCGCGCCGGGCCACTCGCGCCGGATCTCGGCGAAGGCGCGGACCAGGTGATCCAGACCTTTGTCTGCGTCGAACCGGGCCACCGTCCCTATTATCGGCGCCTGGAGCTGCGCGTGGGGAGCGCGATACGAGCCAATGCGGACGCCGTTCGGGATGGCGGTTACTTCATCGCGTTGCAGGTCGCCCGCCGCGATCAGCTCCTCGCGGAGACCGGCGGAGACCGCGACGTGCTGGGTGACGGCGCGCCGGCGGCGCTCTCGGACCGCTCGCTGGCCGAATTGCCGCCAGAATGGTCCGGAGTGGACCGTCTCCACCCGCACGGGGACGCCTGCCCACGCGGCCAGCAGCGGCGCCCAGGCTTCCTGATGCGAGTGCACGACGTCCGGTCGCCAGGCGCGCAGGAAACGGAAGAGGCCGGCGTAGCGCACCCACCGGGAGCCGCCCTTCGGGATCACCCGCCGGCTCCAGCCCCGCCCCTCGCCGGGCCAGTGCGGTCCGGGGAACGCTGTGCAGGCCAGGCTCAGCTCCGCGTGCGGCGCCAGCCCCTCGCCGAGATCGAGCACCACCCGGGCCAGCCCTCCGGCGGAAAGGCTGGAAACGACGTGGCAAATCCTCACAGGGCTCGGGTCCGGTTCATTGCTGGTAAGGGTTTGGGATTCGACCGTGAGGACGGCTCAGGTCTTGCTAGAGGAAGCAAGATCAATACCTGGTAATGGAAGTTGCTTTCAAGAGCAGAATTTGGAGTGCGGAGCTTCCTTGCTCCGCTCGCCGCAGGCGACGCCTCCTGGTCGGGATGGTAGCTGTATTCGACCCGGAGGACGGCGCTGGGAAGCACCGACTCCAGATTCTGCTTATGGAAGCAGGATCTAACCCTCGTGCTTGAACTTACTTGCAAGAGCAGAACCTGGAGTGCCGGGCGCCCGCTGGGCGTTTCCTTGCTCCGTGCCCGTTAGGGCAGTCTTCTAGTCGTAGCGGTAGCTGTCACCGGCCAGGAGGACGTCCCGAAAGCATTCGGGACGACTCCAAATCCTGCTCTCGGAAGGTAAGGCGGGAAGCAAATCCAGGTTCTGCTACCGTTCAGCTATTCCAGATCAAGTCGATTCCACGGGTAGCCGCCTTCGATCAGCGGCAAGTCCACGTCTTCCATATCTCGCCAGAGGAGATAGCTGCTGAAGGGATACTCCTCTGGCCGGGCGACCAGACCGTGTTTTACCGGGTTGTGATGGATGTAGTTCAAGCGGGCGTAGAAGCTGCCCACGTGCGTGAGGCAGGTGTCCCAGTACTGATACCAGACCTTACGACTGGGGCAGCGATCTTCCCGGTTCCACGCCGTGGCGGTGAACTGATGGGCGGCGCCAATCAGACGCGGTAGCTGACTGGCGCCATCATCCGGAGCTTTCAAGATGCAGTGGTAGTGGTTACTCAAAACCACCCAGGCGACCAGTTCCCATCGGCGGTGGCCGGCTGTGAACCGTAGAGCCTCGATCAATTGTTGACGCCGCTCGCCGACTTGGAGAAGCGCCAGTCCGCCCACCGTTTTCGCCGTGAGGAAGTAGCAGGCTCCGGCGCAGAAGAGATGCGGAGGCGCGTGCGGGTATTCGGTATACCGGTCGTCTTCCGGCATGAAGCTCTGTTATCTTCCGTGTATGGCTGCCGTCATCGACCAGGAGGGCGCCCCGAAAGCCTTTAGGACGCCTCCGGATTCTGCTCGTGGAAGCAGGCTCAAAACTTGGTTCTGGAAACTGCTTTCAACAGCAGAATCTGGAGTGCGGAGATTCCCTTCTCCGCGCCCGGAAGGGCCGTTTCCTGGTCATAGACGGTAGCTGTCACCGACCAGGAGGACGTCGCAAGGAAGCGACGACTCCAGATTCTGCTTACGCAAGGCAAGATTAACATTTCATATCGAGGTTTACTCTTGAGAGCAGAACCTGGAATGCGTCTCGCAAGCCTTTGGATCACTCGGCGCGGGGAACGGCGCGGAACTGGGCGGCGCTGGCGAAGGACTGCGGCATCTTCTGCGTCATCCAATGCCCGATGCGGTTGCGGAGCAGCGGGTGATACTGAAAGTGCGTGTACCGGGTCTTCTCGATGCGGAACCCGCCCATCTCCAGCAGTTCCGCCGCCTCTTTCAGGGTGAAGAACCGGATGTGGAAATAATTGGCGGCGTTCAGCGTGGGGTCCAGCCGGAGGTGCTCCAGGTGGACGATCCCCTGGCCTCGCATCATCCGCCAGCGCTGGCGCAGGTCGAAGTGGTTGGGGATGAGGGTGATGAGGAAGCCGTCCGGCTTCAGCACGCGGCGGAAGTCCTGGAGGACGCGCACCGGGTCGAAGACGTGCTCCAGGATATCCAGCGCCACCAGGGCGTCGAACGTGTGGCTCTCCAGTGGCAGCGGGCCGTCGTTCAGGTCGAAGTGGACCGGCTCCAGGCCGCGCTTGGATGCGCGCTCCAGGGCGGGGGCCATCACGTCCACGCCCACCACGCGATGGCCCTTCTCCACCAGGGGGCCCGTCACCACGCCCGCGCCGCAGCCCACGTCGAGGACGGTCAGCTTTCCGGCGCGCTCCGGCCAGAGGCTGGCGATTTTAGAGAAGTCCTGTCCCTTCTCATCGGCGTCCAGGTGAGTCTTCGCGTAGGTCTCATCGTAGTAGCTGGCTACCGCGCTCTGTTTTGGGCGGGTCTCCGTATCCGTCATCCCATCGCCTCCTCATACGCCGCCACGGTCTCTCGGGCGGTGCGCTCCCAGCTAAACTGGCGGCAGCGCTCGCGGCCCCGCCGAATCATCTCGTCTCGAAGGGCTCCGTTCGTCCCCATCTCTCGCATGGCCTCCGCCAGCTCGCCTGCGGAGCGCGGGTCCACCAGCAGGCCGGCGTCTCCCACCACTTCCGGCAGGCTCGCCACGTTGGAGGTGATGACCGGCGCCCCCACCTGCATCGCTTGCAGCGGCGGCAGTCCGAAGCCCTCGTAGAGCGAGGGGTAGAGCAGCGCGGTCGCCCCGGCCAACAGCGGGCGGACGTCCGGCCCGGGCACGTAGCCCAGGCGGTGGACGGCGCCCTTCAGCTCGTCGCTCTCCATCAGCGCCTGCACCTGGTCCGAGTCCTCGCCGTCTCTCCCGGCGAGGACCATGTCCGGGCAGTCCGGCCAGGTCCGGCGGACCTCCCGGTAGGCTTCCAGCGTGCGCGGAACGTTCTTCTTCGGGCAGAGCTCGCCCAGCATCAGGTAGTACGGCCGCCGCAGGCCGTGCGCCGTCCCCACTTCCGCGATCCGCTCCGGCGTCACCGGCTCATAGTCTTCGTGGTCGCCGGCCAGGTGGATCACCCGGATCTTGTCTTCCTTCACCGGCGTGAACTCCAGGATGTCGTCGCGGGTGGAGTTCGAGATGGTGAGGATGAGCGTGGCGCGCTCGACCAGGAGCTGGAGCAGGCGGTTGAAGTAGGCGATGCCGTACGGGGTGTAGCACTCCGGGATACGCAGCCACGCCAGATCGTGGAAGACCGCCACCAGGGCGGGCTTCTTCAACACGGGCGTCATGTAGTTCGTGAGGTGGTAGAGATCGCAGCCGCGCGTGAAGGCGTCGAACGTTTGCCGGGGATCGCGCTCCCAGACCCGCTCGATGATCCCGGCCGGCAGCACGGGGGTGTGGATCGGCCGCCCGATGGCCGCGCGGTCTTCCTCGCTGATGGGCGCCCGCAGGCTCTTGAGGGCCAGCGCCCCGTACTCGTGCTGGGGCGCCACCTTCGGCAGCCAGCGCAGGAGCCGGGTGGTATAGAACTTGACGCCGGGCTGCGGGCCGATAGCCGTGCGGACGTCGACAAAGATCTTCACGCCCGCGCTTCCCCCGCCAGTGCGAACCGCACCGCCGACTTCAAGCTTCGCACGGAGCCCGTCCGCCGCAGTCCGGCCAGCGCCGTGCGCCATGCCTCCGCCCGCCGCCCGTCCTGCCGCAGGTCGGCGGCGGCAAGGAAGTAGGCGTCCGATGCGAGCGCGGTGAGCAGGTCCCGGAGCCGGGGATCCGCGGGCGCGGGCAGCGCCGCCGCCAGCGCGGCGAGCCAGCCGGCGCACCGTTCCACGGCCTCGCGGGGGCGGGAGCGCGGAAAGTAGAGATACGACTTCAACATCCGCACCAGGGAGGCCAGCTCCTCGTCCGTCTCGCAACCGGCCGCCGCCTGTTGCAGCTCGGCCGCCGCCGCCGGCGTCTTTCCGGCGCGCACCTGCTCCACGCTCGCCAGCATCCGCGTGTGGGCGGCGAGGAGCCGCTCGAACTTCTCACGGTCAGGGTCCGTCCGCAGCCGCTCGCGGACGACGGGGCTCTCCCGCACGTCCGCGAAGATCCGCTGGACGGCGGCCAGGATGCGCCCGCTGCCCACGAACCCGTCGTGCTTCCCTTCGCCGTGCTCCACGCGGTAATGCGCGACGAGCGAGTGGACGGTGGCCACGGGGAAGCGGGCGGTGGCGCGGACCCAGAACTCCCAGTCCTCGGCGCCCGGATAGCGGTCTCCGCCCGCCTCCGAGAGGAAGCCGCCGACTTCCTCCAGGCTGCTCCGGCGCATCGCGGCGGAGCTCATCGAGAGCGGCGGCCGGGCGCCGGTGAAGCCCAGGTTCGGGAGGAAGGCGTCCGCTACGGTCACGCGCCCGTCCAGGCCGCCGGTGGGGACGGGCGTGCTGGTGAGGAAACCGGCGGCTATGGGGGCGCTCTCTGCGGCCTTCCGAAACGCGGCGAGCGTGTCCGGGAAGTAGTAGTCGTCCGAATCCAGGAAGGCGATCCACTCGCCCGCCGCACGCTGAATGCCGGCGTTGCGGGACGCCGCCGCGCCGGCGTTCGGCTGGCGGTGCGTGCGGAAGCGCGGGTCCCGGCGGCTGTACTCCGCCATCAGGGCGGGCGTCTCGTCCTGCGAGCCGTCGTCCACAACGACGCACTCCCAGTCCGCAAGAGTCTGGGCGGTGAGGCTGTCGAGGCACTCCGGCAGGAGGTGCGCGCGGTTATAGGCGGGTATGACGACGGTGAAGAAAGGCATCATCCGTTAACTGCACGGGCGGATGAGAGAGCAGGCGGGTTCAAGCTCAGGGCAACCAGGCCAGATAGCGGTTCAGAGTAGCCATTGCGTCCGCAAAGAGCACCACGTCAGCGCCGGGATGGGCGTGGGCCACTGCGTTCCGGTAGCGGCGGACGGCGTGTACGTCGCTGCGGATGGCCGCCGGGATGCGGTAGTGCGCTCCAAGCTGATCGATCAGGATGGCTGCTGCTTCCGGTACGTCTACGTTTGGCTTGGCTGCGGGAAAGTGGTCTCGCAGGATGGCTTCGAACCGGGCGAAGACACGAACCAGATAGGTAGCCTCCAGGTTGTCGTTTGCCTGCTGCGTGGCGCCCAGTTTCTGGCCCGCGATCTCGGCCTCATCGTGTCGCATGCTCCAGATCCGGAGCACGTAGGTGATCGAAGCGCGAGTAGCGGTGAACTCCTCTCGAATCAAGACGAGTTCACGGATTAACCGATGGCTCATGCCCCGGAGAGATCGAGCGCCAGATCGACGAAAGTCTCAGCATTCCAGGGCTTCTTGATGTAAATACCGGAGTCCGTCCGGATTCGCCAGCGCCCTCCTTCGCCGTTGGGGAGCAGCATCACGCGGAACATAGTAGGATAGGCGGAGAGGTCCACCCGTCCCGGCGCCCCCATTACAAACCGAGCGATCGGCTCCAGCCAGACAGCCCCGGAGGGCGTCTCGATCGTCAGCGCCGGCGCCTCATACTTGCCCAGCGCGTCTTCGATGATCTCAACGGTACGGTGGGTCACCGTCCAGCCTTCCGCTACGCTCCACGCCTGGACATCCGCGATCAAGGAATCCAGGGTCTGGAGCCACTCTGCCCGCACTGCGTCGGGGTCGATCTGCCACTCATCGATTTGCTGCGCGCTCATGACGCTTCTCCTTCTCGCTTAAGTCCCGCCGGCGGGCGTGGGACGGGTGACCCGGCGGCGGACGGCGTCCGCAACTCGCCAGGCGAAGTACAGGTTCGGGTTGAGCTGCGGGAACATCTCCCAGGCGCGCTGCTTGCGGGCGGGCGTGTCCGGGATCTTGCGCAGTCCCGCCGGGCCCAGCGTGTGGGTGGCGTCGCCCAGGCCCATGATGCGCTTGGCGCCGCCGATCAGCTCCAGGTTCCGCTGCGCCTCTGCGCCCTTGTAGGCCGCCTCCTGGCCGCCCTGCATGTGGCCGTAGCCGTGATGCTGGTGGATGGCGAGGATCGCGTCCGTCCCGTCGATGGTGGGCCAGCGCTTCCGCCGCGCCTCGTAGATCATCGCGTTGTCCCAGCCGGCGCGGCCCACGGCGAACGGCTTCATGTCGTCCAGCGTACCCTTACGGAACAGGAAGTGGTCCATCGCCCAGTGGCCCGCCGGCTGACCGTGCTCAGCCGCTTCTCGCTGCGCCCGCTCTCGCCAGCCGGGGGGGCCCACCTCATCCGGGGTGAAGGCGCGGCAGTTGGTGCGCTGGCCCGTCAGCAGGAACGGCCCGGAGGGAAGCGCCGCCATCCAGGCCGTCGCCTCGTCGGGGAACATGATGTCGCCGTTGGCGTACATCACCAGGTCGGTGGAGGCTAGCCGGCAGGCTTCCAGAAAGACGGCGCTCAGCAGCGGGGTGCCGGATTCATTCCGCTCCGTAACCGAGAGCGCCCGGACGTTCTCCCCCAGGCTCGCCACGAACTCCATCTCGGAGGGATCCTCGCACCACACCAGCACTTCCCGGCAGGCAGGCCAGAGCGCCCAGGAGCGGATCGCGGCCTCCTGGATGGGGGCGAACTCCCCGGTGAAGGGCTTGGGGATGGAAAAAAGGGTTAGCACGGGGCGACGGCTTCCTGAACGACGGAGACGAACGTGTGGGCGTAATGGGCCAGGCGCCGCGGCAGGCTCTCCCGCGCCTCGGCTTCCAGCGCGGCGTCCGGCCCCGGCCTAGCTCCCGCCCAGATCTCGCCCAGCCTATCCGCCAGGTCTTCCGGGTCGAGCGGGTTGAAGTAGGCGGCGCGGGGCGGGTCCTGCTCGCGCAGCGCCGGGATGTCGGACAGCAGGAGCTGCTTGCCGAGGGAGCGTCCTTCGTCGGCGGACATCCCATAGCCTTCAAACAGCGACGGGTTGAGCAGGCAGACCGACTGCCGCATGCACATCCACACGTGCTCGCGCGGCAGAAGGCCGAGGAACGCCACCTGCCCCCGCAGTCCCAGCCGGGAGACTTCCTGCAGCAGCTCGCCGAAGTAGTGCGGGTGGCGGTGGTCGCCGGGATGGCCGGTGCACACGAGGAAGACCTCCGTCCCCCGGTCCTTCAGGACCTTCAGCGCGCGGAAGACGTTGAGGTGGTTCTTGTGCTTCCAGAACTGGTTCGGGAGATAGACGAACCGCTCGGGCAGGTGGTATTCGGCCAGGATGGCGGACGGGTCGGTTTCATACGCGGCGGCGGGCACGTGGCTCACGGGCCGCACCACCCTCCCCTTCTTCGCCTGCTGCGGCGCGAACCGGTCGAGGTCGTGCTGGACGGCGTCGCTTAGCAGCACCACGCGGGCCGCGCGCTCGACCGTCTTCTGGTAGAAGCGGTCGCGGAACTGGCGCTCTTTCGGGGTAAACATCTCCGGCAGGTGGACGTGCTGGAAGTCGGGCAGCCAGGCCACGGCCGGCAGCGTCGAGCCGAGCGGCGCATCGCCGAAGGCGATCACGTCCACGCCGCGCCGGCCGTGGCC
>Ga0216301_1000203_pt1 | contig 16759 bp, 16 predicted proteins | sample 4hB_Boncat_minus_FD_156203 | JGI IMG/M metagenome (GOLD analysis project Ga0216301, IMG submission 156203) | Terrestrial sediment cell enrichment communities for BONCAT metagenomics from Utah, United States - 4hB_Boncat_minus | ecosystem: Environmental > Terrestrial > Deep subsurface > Rock...
AGTCAGGGCGGCATCGGCGGGGGCCAGGGCGGCGGCGTGGGGAACCTCGTGCCCCCGAACATCCAGGGTATCCTGTCCTATCCGCTGGACAACTCACTCATCGTCCGCGGCACCCAGGAAGATATTCAGGATCTGAAAAACGTGATCCGGCTGCTGGACATCCCCCCGCGCCAGATCCGCATCCAGATCGAGCAGGTGGCCGTTCAGTCCACCTTCGAGAAGATCTTCGGCCTCGACTTTTCCATCGTCAGCAACGACGTCTCCGTGACGAGCAACGTTGGCGGCTCCAGCGGCGGATCGCTGGCGGTGGCGGTGCTCGGCAACGGATGGCGCGCCCAGTTCGCGGCGTCGCTCACCAACGGCACGGCGCGGGTTATCGACAAGCAGATCATCACCACGATGAACAACGTCCCGGCGTCCATCCAGTCGGTCAACACCAGTTTCGCGTTCTTGCCGCAGAGCATCGCGGTTCAGGGCGCGGGCATCCAGACGCAGTTCGTCGCCGTACCGATCCAGATTCCCACCACCTTGTTCGCCGTCCCGCGCGTTAACGGCGACGAGACCATCACGATGCTGATCCCGTTCACCCTCTCCCGGGTCATCGGTGAGTCGGTGGGGCCGGACGGACAGCGCCTGCCGAACTTTACCCAGACTTCGCTCGTGGCGCTCCGGCGCGTGGCGAGCGGCGCCACCATTGTGGTGGGCGGAATCACTAACGACAGCACGTCCCAGGCCACGGCGAGTATTCCGCTGCTCAAGGACCTGCCTATCTTCGGCCCGTTGTTCCGCAGCAAAACGCAGCGAAAGAACAACAACGAGAGCCTGTTCTTCTTCACGCCCACCCTGCTGCCGGAAGCCGTCGGCTTGGGCGGAGAACCGGGTCAGTAGGTCTGCGCTCGAGTGGATCAGCTTTGAGGCCGGTGGGAGCGTGGGCTCCCGCCGGCCTTTGGCTTGTCTTTCCGGATGATAGAATTGCCTGCGTGGACATCTTGAACGGCTCGAACCTCGTCCTGGTAGGATTCATGGGTACGGGAAAGTCGGCAGTCGGCCGGCGGCTGGCCCGCCGGCTCCAGCGCCCGTTTTTCGACACCGACGCGTGGATCGTCGAGCAGGCCGGGATGCCGATTCCGCAGGTCTTTGCGGCGTTCGGAGAGACGGCCTTCCGCGACTTGGAGACGGAGGCCGCCCGGGAAGTCTCTCGCCGGCAGGATCTGGTGGTGTCCACCGGCGGCGGCATCCTCGGCCGCGACGAGAATGTGGAGCTATTGCGCCAGAACGGCCGGCTCCTCTGTCTCCAGGCCCGTCCCGAGGTGATCCTCCACCGCACCCAGCCGTGGGATAGCCGCCCGATGCTCCGTACCGCCCCCAATCCCCGCCAGGCGGTCGAGCGCTTGCTGGAGGAGCGGGCGGCACGTTACGCCCTTGCGGACTGGTCCGTCGACACGTCCGATCTCTCCGTCTCCGAGGTAGTCAACCGGATATGCGCCGCATTACCGTCCCTGTAGCAGGCCGCGAGTACCCCCTCCTCATCGGCTCCGGCATTCTCGACACCCTCGGCGAGCAGTTACGCGAAGTCGGGGTGCGCGGAACGCTGGCGCTGGTACAGGATAGCGAGGTTGCGGAGCAATACGGACGCGCGGCGCTCGCCTCCCTGGAGCAGGCGGGCTACCGCGCCACGCCCTTCGTCGTGCCCTCCGGGGAAGGCAGCAAGTGCCTGTCCCAGCTCGGCGCGCTCTACGAAGGGTTCGCGCAGGCCGGCCTCGACCGCGGCTCGGCGGTGGTGGCGCTCGGCGGTGGGGTAGTGGGGGACCTGGCCGGATTCGCCGCCGCCAGCTATCTCCGGGGTATCGACTTCGTCCAGGCGCCCACCACGCTGCTGGCCCAGGTGGACGCCAGCGTCGGCGGCAAAACCGGCATCGATTTGCCGCAGGGAAAGAACCTGGTCGGGGCGTTCCACCAGCCCCGCCTCGTCCTCATCGACCTCGACACCCTGGCCTCTCTACCCGACCGCGAGTACCGCGCTGGCCTGGCTGAGGTCATCAAATACGGCGTCATCGCCGATCCGGAGTTTTTCGCGTACCTGGAATCGAACCGGGAAGCCCTGGAGAGCCACCAACCGGAGACGCTGGCCGCGGTGATCTCGCGGTCGTGCGAGATCAAGGCGGAAGTTGTGGGCGCAGACGAGCGCGAGAGCGGGCTCCGTGCGATCCTGAACTACGGCCACACCGTCGGACATGCCGTGGAGGCCGTCGCCGGCTATGGGACCTACCTCCACGGCGAGTGCGTCGCTGTCGGGATGGTTGCGGCGGGACGGCTGGCCCACCGCCTGGGTCTATTGGACACGGAAGCGCGCGAGCGGATCGAACGCCTGATCGCCGCCTATGGTTTGCCGGTGCAGGTTCGGGAGCCGCTGGATATGGACGCGCTGACTGCGGCGATGCAGCTCGACAAGAAGACGCGCGACGGCGTAGTTCGCTTCGTGCTGGCGCGCGAGATCGGCCGGGTAGAGGTGCGCCCGATTCCAGAGGAGGAAGCGCGGCAGGCCCTCCAAAGCGTCCTGCCGCATTGAGGTTCATCGAAGCGGGCCACAGCGCGTCCACCAGTTTGACCCGCTTTGTAGGAGACGACTTCGGCCTATGACTGCATCCCCACGTGAGCGCGCCAAACCGCCGGAGCCGGCCGGCCCCGGCCTGTGGGGCTGGCTGGATGTCTTGCCGATTCTGTGGCTGGTCCTCGTTATCTCCGCGTACGCGCTGCTCGCCCTTTATCCGATTCCGCAGGGTTCGGCCCAGCGCCGTGCGGAGGTTCCCGGCGTGGCGGAGCTGGAGCAAGCGGTCTTGCCGCTCTTGGCATCATTGGGGGTAATTGGTATAATACGCTATCTTCGTTCGCGACACTCGGAACCGGGGTTAGAGCCTCCTGCGCCGCAGCCGACGCAGAGCGGAGACCGGAATACTTTATGACTTCCGAAGGGGCCTCGGTTGATCCCGTCGGCGCCGCGCCTCCGCTCCTGAAGGATCGGTACGAGCTCGGGGAGCGCCTGGCCGAAGGAACTTTCTTCTTCACCCACCGGGGCCGGGACACCGACAACGGTCGTTCCGTAGCCATCAAAGTCCTGAAGCTGGAATACCGGTCTGACGAGGACTTCTCCTCCCGCCTTCTCTCGGAAGCCCAGGCGGTTTCCGCGCTTCGCCACCCGAACATCGCCCGAGTCTTCGACGCCTGGGTCGAGCGCGGCGCCCTGGTTATCGTCACCGAATGGGTGCCGGGCGCCAGCCTCAAAGACCGCATCCGCCGCGTGGCGCCGTTTCCGCTCGCGGTGTCGATGGACATCCTCCTGGCCTGCACCGAGGCGCTGCACTACGCGCATGGCAAAGGATTCACTCACGGCGACGTGCGGCCCGACAATGTAATTGTGACGCCCGACGGCCAGGTGAAGCTCACCGGCTTCGGCGTGGGGGTGAGCACTGCTTCCTCCACCCGCAGCCAGCTCGACGCCCTGCCGCGCGCGGTCCATTACCTGGCGCCGGAGCTGACGGAGGGCCGCAAGCCGGAGCCGAGCGCGGACATCTACGCCCTCGGCTGCATGCTCTATGAGATGCTCTCGGGTATGGTCCCGTTCGACGGCGACTCGCCGCTGGCCGTGGCCGGAAAGCACGTTAACGCGCCCGTGCCCTCGGTGCGGCAGGCGAATCCCGCCGTGCCGAACGCCGTAGACGGCGTCGCCGCCAAATGCATGCAGAAGAGCCCGGCGGCGCGCTACGCGGGCGCTCACGACCTGGTGCAGGACATCCAGACCGTTCGGGAAGCCCTCCGCACCGGCGGGGCGCTGGACTGGTCGCCGCTGGAGAAAACGGGGGAGAGCGTGCCGGTAGTTGAGAAGAAGAAGGCGCCGCCCCGCACGCAGGTCCGCCGCGAACCGAAGCGTCCCGCCCGCCGCGAATCCGCCGAACCGGCGCAGGCTCATGAAGACCACGGCCCGAGCGGGCGCCTGCTGGCCGCCCTGGCGCTGCTGGCGGTCTTGATGGTCGCCGGCTCGTTCGGCATTTTCTTGCTTTCCACCCGGGCCCCGCGCGAGGTTCCCGTGCCCGACGTCGTGAAGATGTCGCAGGCGGAAGCCTCGGCGCTGCTGAAGAAGAGCGGTCTGAACGTCGAGATCCGTGAAGAGTACAACGAGCGCGTTCCGGCCGGTACGGTCTTCGACAGCGCCCCCAAGGGCGGCGTCACCACCCGGCGGGGCAAGGCGGTCACGCTGGTGGTCAGCCGGGGCCCGCAGCCGGTCACGGTGCCGGACGTGGTGGGCAACGGCCTCGGCGAAGCGCAGGCGGCCGTCCAATCCAAGGGGCTGGTGCTCGAAGGCGCTAAAGAAGAGTTCAGCGAGGTGGTGAAGAAGGGGCTGGTCATCTCCCAGACTCCCGTGGGCGGGACGAGCGTCGCCAAGAAGACGGCCGTCACCCTCGTCGTGAGCAAGGGTCCCCAGCCGGTGCCGGAGCCCGAGGCGGTGCAGGTGGCGCCCACGCCGCCGGATGACCCCGTGAACCCGGACGACAGCAACCCCGATGCCGATCCCGCGCGCCCCTCCACCGGCGCGGTCGATCTTCCCGCGCGCGACTACGAAATCGTCTTCACCGTCCCCGCCGACCGGCGGGGATCGCAGACGGTGAAGATCGTCGTCCGCAACGAGGACGGGTCGGAATCCGACGCCCACGAGCAGACGTACGAGCCCGGTGAGGAAGTGAAGCAGACGATCCCCGTGCTGGGCGCCGTGGGCAAGTGCCAGATCCGCGTCTACCTGAACGGATCCATCATCAAGCGGGAGAAGGTGTGACGGAGCGATCGGCGATGTCCCGCGCGGTCAGGATTGCCGCGTCCATCCTTTCCGCGGACTTCGCGGCGCTCGGCGCGGCCGTCGCTGGTGCGGACGAGGCGGGGGCGGATTGGATCCACCTCGACGTGATGGACGGGCATTTCGTCCCTAATCTCACCTTTGGCCCGCCCATTATCCGCGCGGTGCGTGGCTACTCCCCTGAGCCGTTCGACGTCCACCTGATGGTGGAGCGCCCCGAGGACCTCATTCCCAGCTACGTGGAGGCCGGCGCGGACTACATCACCGTCCACGCGGAGGCCTGCCGCCATCTGCACCGCACCCTGGCCTGGCTGCGGGCGCAGGGCGTGCGGGCCGGCGTTTCGCTCAATCCGGGCACGCCGCTCAGCGCCATCGAAGAAGTGCTGCCGGATATCGACCTGGTGCTTCTGATGACGGTGAACCCCGGTTTCGGGGGGCAAAGCTTCATCCCGCAGTCGCTGGACAAGATCCGCCGCTGCCGGGAGATGCTGGACGCCGCCGGCAGCTCCGCCGAGCTGGAAGTAGACGGCGGCATCCATCCCGGCAACGCGGCGGCCATAGTGGCGGCCGGCGCCACGGTGCTGGTGGCGGGATCAGCCGTGTTCGGCGCGCCGGGCGGGCCGGCCGCCGGCATCCGCGCCTTGCGGTCGGCAGCCGCAGGCCAGGCGTAGCGAGAGGCGGGCGAACCCGATGGCGCCCTGGTTGCAATCCGGACCCACTCGAGCGACCGCTCTGCTCCCGGACGCGGCCACCCCGGTCCTTCTGCTCTTCATGGCGCTATTCGGCGCCTACCTCGCCTACGAGGTCTGGCGCTGGCGCGCGGGCAACAGGGCCGCACTCACTCCCGGGCAGTTCCGGCGGCGGATCATCGGCGGGCTCCTGCTGGAAGCGGACCTGCTCCTCTGGGCTTTCGCCAATCCGCTGCTGGCCGGCCGTCCGGCGTCCCACCGCCTGCTCTACCTCCTGACGGCGATGCTGCTGGTCCTCGTGCCGCTGCTCCTGGCGGTGCGCGAGGCCGCGTTCGTGATGCGGCAGTACGCCCGCTGGCGCGGCGACCTGGTGCGCAACCTGGGCAGTCGGGAATCCGCCGGCGATGAGTGAGCTGCCTGACGCCGAAGACCGCCGCCACATGCGCCGCGCGCTGCGTCTCGCCGCCCGGGCGCGCGGCCGCACCGCCCCGAATCCGATGGTCGGGGCCGTGGTGGTCGCAGACGGGCAGGTGGTGGGCGAGGGGTGGCACCCGAAAGCCGGCGAGCCCCACGCCGAGGTGTTCGCGCTGCGGCAGGCGGGCGACGCCGCACGCGGCGCCACCCTCTATGTGACGCTGGAGCCTTGCTGCCACCACGGCCGCACGCCTCCCTGCGCCGAAGCCGTATTGGCGGCGGGCGTGCGGCGGGTCGTCGCGGCGATGCAGGACCCGTTCCCGAAAGTCGCGGGCGGCGGCTTTGCGCGCCTGCGGGAAGCGGGGCTGGAGGTGGAGTGCGGCCTGCTCGAGGCGGAGGCGCGCGAGCTGAACCGCGCCTATCTCAAGGCTGTCCGGCACGGACTCCCGTGGGTCACGGCTAAAATAGCCATGACGCTCGACGGTAAGATTGCGACCCGCACCGGCGACAGCCGCTGGGTGACGGGAGAAGCCGCCCGCCGCTACGTCCATCGCCTGCGAAACTGGAACGACGCCGTCATGGTGGGCATCGGCACGGCCCGCGCCGACGACCCGCAGCTTACCGCCCGCCTGCCGGCGGCGCGCGATCCGCTGCGGATCGTGGTCGATCCACGGGCGGAGCTGTCGCCGGAGAGCCATCTGGCCGAGACCGCCCGCCAGACGCGGACGCTGCTCGCGGTGGCGCCGCAGGCGGATACCGCCGCCGTGGAGGCGCGGGGCGTGGAGGTGGAGCGTGTGGAGGCTCCGGAGGGTCGCCTCGACCTGGAAGCCTTCCTGCGCCGGCTCGTGGACCGTGGGGTGCATTCGGTGCTGTGTGAGGGCGGCGCGGGGCTGCTGGGCGCGCTCTTCGACGCGGGGCTGGTGGACGAAGTGGTGTGGTTCATCGCGCCGAAGCTGGCGGGCGGCCGGGACGCCGTGGGCGCGGTGGGCGGCGCGGGCGTGGCGCGGATGAGCGAAGCCTGGAAGCTGGAGCGGCTGCGGACGCGCCGCTTCGGCGAAGACCTGGCGCTATTCGCCGACGTGGCTCGGCGGGAGTAAGGGATATGTTCACCGGAATCATTGAGCACGCGGGGCGGGTAGCCGGGGTAGACGTCGGCGCCAGCGGCGCGCGGCTGCTCATCGAGGCAGGCCCCCTTGTAGAAGGCGTCCGGATCGGCGACAGCGTGGCGGTGAACGGCGTCTGCCTCACCGTCGTGGCGAGCGGCGAGGGCCGGCTCGCCTTCGACGCGGTCCACGAGACCATCCGCCGTAGCAGCCTGGGGTCGCTCTCCCTAGGTGACCGCGTGAACCTGGAGCGGCCCCTGCGCGCCGACGGCCGCTTCGACGGCCACATCGTGCAGGGCCACGTGGACGCTACCGGGACGCTGGAGAGCGTCACCGAGGAGGGAAACTCTCGCCGTCTCCGCTTCCAGGCCGCGCCCGACCTGCTCCGCTACGTGGTGGAAAAGGGCTCCATCACCGTGGACGGCATCAGCCTCACGGTGGCCGCGGTGGGGGAGAGTTGGTTCGAGGTGGTCATCATTCCCCACACTTGGGAGGTGACCAGTCTGGGCGGCAAGGGAGTCGGCGCCGTCGTGAACCTGGAGGCGGACATCCTGGCGAAATATGTCGAGCGCCTCCTTGCCCACCGGTGAGTTAGCGCCGCTCCGTAGGACAGTCTCTCCGTCCCTATCTTCCTTGGACCTTGCAACAGGTTTTCGCCAGGCGTTGCACGCCGAAGAGCCCCGGCAGGCCACGCCTGATTAAGATCCGCTAACTCCCGGCACACTAAGCGCCCCGGCCCGGTCTAATGAAGAGAGAGGCGCTCGTTTGGACTAAGCCCCTGGAGGCTCCCGATGTCATTCTGTAACGTTGAAGACGCCGTAGCGGACATCCGCGCGGGCAAGATGGTCGTGGTGGTGGACAGCGAGGACCGGGAGAACGAAGGCGACGTGGTGATGGCCGCCGAGGTCGTGACGGCGGAGCACGTCAACTTCATGGAGACCCACGCGCGCGGCTGGATCTGCGTCCCGATGGAAGGCGCTCGCCTGGATGCGCTGGACCTGCCCCTCATGGTGAACCAGGGCACGGCCCGCCTCGGGACCGCCTTCACGATTACGGTAGACGCGCGGAACGGCACCACCACCGGCATCTCCGCCATCGAGCAGGCGCACACGATCCGCATGCTGGTGGACCGCGACACCCGCCCTGGCGACCTGCTCCGCCCCGGCCACGTCCGGCCGCTGCGCGCTGCGCGCGGCGGGGTCTTGATCCGCACGGGACACACGGAAGCTGCGGTGGACCTGGCCCGAATGGCGGGCTTCCAGCCGGCCGGGGTCATCTGCGAGATCAAGAAGCAGGACGGCGAGATGGCCCGCCTGCCGGAGTTGATGCAGTTCGCCGCCACCCACGGCCTCCGCATCCTCACCATCGCGGACCTGATTGCGTTCCGGCACCGTATGGAAAAGCTGGTGCAGCGCGCCGCAAGCTGCCGCCTGCCGACGACCTTCGGCGAGTTCACGGCCCACGCCTACGAGACGACCGTCGACGATAAGCCGTACCTGGCGCTGACGCTGGGGGAGGTGCGGCCGGAGGAGCCCATCCTGGTGCGCGTCCACAGCGGCTGCGTCACCGGCGACATCCTCCACTCCCTCCGGTGCGACTGCGGCGCCCAGCTTGCCGTCGCGCTCCAGCGCATCCAGCGGGAGGGGCGCGGCGTGCTGCTTTACCTTCAGGGTCAGGAAGGCCGCGGCATTGGCCTCACGAACAAGATCCGCGCCTATGCCCTCCAGGAGCAGGGGATGGACACCGTTGAAGCGAACCAGCACCTCGGCTTTCCCGCCGACATGCGCGACTACGGCATCGGCGCGCAGATCCTTCACGATCTCGGTGTCCGCAAGATGCGGCTGATGACCAACAACCCCCGCAAGCGGTCGGCGCTGCGCGGCTACGGCCTCACGGTGGAAGAGATCGTTCCGCTAAGCGGCGGCGTCAACGAGGAAAACCAGCGCTACCTGGAGACCAAGCGCGACCGCCTCGGCCACATGCTACCCGAAGACCTGTCCACGGGAACCTAGTCCAATTCGGATTTGGGATTTCGGGGTGCGGATTAGGGGCCGCAGTTGGGTACGGATGACATCGCGAACGACGCGACGCAGTGGCGGCGGCTCCCTCATGATGGCAAAGGTCGCGGGATCAAATCCGAAATCCGAAATCCACATTCCGAAATCGAGCGATGCGTAGTCCTCCGGTGAATTGGGGAGAAGCAGATGACGAACGGGTATCAGGGCCAGATGAACGCCGCAGGGATGCGCGTGGGGATCGTGGTGGCTCGCTTCAACGAGCTGATCACACAGCAGTTGCTGCGCGGCGCGGAAGACGCGCTGGTTCGCCACGGGGCGGATGCGGCGGCGATCGATGCGGCCTGGGTGCCTGGGTCTTTTGAAATACCGGTGGTAGCGCAGGCGATGGCGCGCTCCGGGCGGTACGATGCAATCGTCTGCCTGGGAGCGCTTATCCGGGGGGCCACGCCCCACTTCGACTACCTGGCGTCGTCCGTAACGGGCGCGCTCCAGAACATCGCCTTGCAGCAGGGGCTGCCGGTGATCAACGGAGTGCTCACCACCGAGACGATCGAGCAGGCGTTGGAGCGGGCGGGCACGAAGGCGGGCAACAAAGGCTACGAGGCGGCGGTGACGGCCATCGAGATGGTGTCCGTCCTGCGGCAGCTAGCCGACCGCTAACCCTCGCCGCGCCCCTCCGGCCTGTGGATAGACGGGGAGTGGGCGGTGAAGGAACAACTGCGAAGCTACGTCGCGCCGTTTGTGCTGGGGTTTGCGAGCTGCGCCGTGGTGGCGCGGTTGATGCTCCCTGTCCCCGTGGGCGCCTCCTCCGGTTCGGGAGGCGCCTTCACGCCCGTCAGCTCCGCTGAAGTCGCCGCCGCGGCCGGCGACTCCGTCGTGAGCATCGAGGCATATTCCGCCCGCGACGTCGCCCGCGAAGGGCTGGTCTCCCGCCTCCTCGGCGACCTCTCCAGCGACCGTCCCGAGCCCAGCGTTCTCGGCTCCGGCGTCATCTTCTCGCACGAAGGATACATCGTCACCAACGAGCACGTGGTGGACGGCGCCGCCCGCATCCGCGTTCGCCTGGCGACGGGCAAGGAGTACGACGCGACGCCCGTGGGCATCGACCGTCACAGCGACCTCGCCGTACTCCGCATCCGCGGCAAGAAGCTCCAGCCGGCCCTCCTGGGCGACTCCCGGCAGGTGCGTCCGGGAGACGGAGTCGTCGCCATCGGGAACCCGCTGGGGTTCGAGAACAGTGTGAGCGTGGGCGTAATCAGCGCGAACCGCAAAGGGCCGTTCCGCGTAGACGGCCGCGTGCTCGGCGACATGATCCAGACGGACGCCGCCATCAACCAGGGCAACTCCGGCGGCGGGCTGTTCACCGCGAATGGGCGGCTGGTGGGCATCAACTCCGCCATCATCACCTCGCACGGCGGCACGGGGAACATCGGCATCGGGTTCGCCATCCCGGCGCATCGGGTCCGGCCCATCGTGGAGAGCCTGATCGCCCGGGGCCGGGTGCCGCGTCCCTGGCTGGGCATCTCCTACCAGTTGCCGCGCGTCTCCTCGCTCAACCACCGCCCGTCCGGCGCCGGAGTGCGGCTGCACGAAGTCATTCCCGGCGGACCCGCCGCGCAGGCCGGCCTCACGCGCAACGACGTGATCCGCCGCATCGGCGAGCTGCCCGTCCGCACCGTCGACGACCTCTACGACTTCGCGGACCGCTACCGCCCCGGCCGCCAGGTTCCGGTATGGGTGTTCCGAGACGGGGAAGAGAAGCGCTACACGGTCACCCTCCGCGAGCGCCCGAGCTAGCCGGATGTGTGGGTGTGTGCCTGCCCCGAAGACTTTCGGGGGGTGTGGGTGTGGCCGGCGCCTCTGTGCGGGGCCGTAGAGGATTCCGCCGCAGGCAGGCCGCAAACTCTCCTCGCGTAGAGAGGAGGCTCGAATGCGGCTCTGTTTCGTGGGTTATGGAAGCATCGCTGAGGCGCACGCGCGGGCGTTCCGCGAGCTGCCCGGCTGCGAATTCGCCTGGCTGGTGGGGCGCGACCCCGCCTCGACCGAGGAGTTCGCGCGGCGCTGGGGCTTCGGGCGCTGGACGCTGGACCTGGACGAGGCGCTCTCCGGCGAAGTGGACGGCGTGGTCATCACCTCGCCCAGCGACCTGCACGCCGCGCAAACGGAAGCCTCCCTCCGCGCCGGGAAACACGTCCTGGCGGAGATCCCCCTCGCAACGCGGCTGGCGGACGCGGAACGGGTGGCGGATGTCGCCGCGGAGACGGGGCTGCGGGTGCAGGTGTGCCATACCCAGCGGTACGATCCGGCCCTCATCGAGCTGCGTCGCCGCATCGAAGCCGGGGAACTGCGGCCGCACCACCTGGTCTGCCACTGGTTCTTCCTTCGCCGGGAGAACGTCAACTGGACCGGCCGCCGCCGGAGCTGGACGGACAATCTCCTCTGGCACCACGGCTGCCATGTGGTGGATGCTGCCCTCTGGCTGCTGGGCGGCGCGCCCGAGGACGTCCGAGCGCAGTTCAGCCAGCCGCACGCGGAATTAGGTATTCCCCTCGATCTCGACCTGCACTTTCGTGTAGGTGAGACGCTCGTGACGGTGGCGATGTCTTACAATAGCCCCTGGCCCCGCCACGACTACTTCCTGATCGGAGAAGAGGCGGGCGTGGAGTTCCGGGATGGGAAGCTGTGGGGTCCAGAGGGCCCAATCTTCGAGCCCGACCGCGCTGATCGCAGCATCTTCCATCAGAACCAGGAGTGGTTAGAGGCGATCCGTGAAGACCGCGAGCCCGCAGTCAACGCGGCGGCCGTCTTGCCGGCGCTGCGGGTGCTCCAGGCCGCCCAGGACCAGGCGACGCCAGGACTTCCCGGATAGCGTAAGATAGAGTAGCCCGTCTCCCGAGAGGAAAACCCCGCCGATGGATTCCCAGCTCCAGGAACTGCTCCACCTGAAGTCCGCCCCGGTCGCGCTCTGCTTCCAGGCCACGGCGCCGGAAGGCATCGCTCGTGTGGACGGCAGCCGCGTGTCGAGCTGCGCGTACTGGAAGCTCGCGGCGGAGGGTCACACGTTCTACACCGAAGCGTCCGACCACTACGGCTGTCCCATCGGCGCGCACACGCACGGCGTGGAGCTTCCCGAGGAGACGGCTAAGGAGCTTCAGGGGCTCGTTGAGGTGATGGTGGGGCTGGAGTACGTGCGGATGGAAGAGGTTCCCGCGATCCCGCATCGCACGACGCCGTTCCGCGTGGCCGTCTACGCGCCGCTGGCGGACGCCTCCTTCGATCCGGACGTGGTGCTGGTGCGGGGAGACGCGCGGCAGATCATGCTGCTGAACGAGGCGGCGGTCGCGGCGGACCTGGGACCGGACGGCGGGGTGATGGGCCGCCCCACCTGCGCCGCCATTCCTTACGCCATCGACGGCGGGCGCGGCGCGGCCAGCCTGGGTTGCATCGGCAACCGCGTCTACACCGGTCTTAGCGATGACGAGCTTTACTTCGCCATCCCCGGCCCGCAGTTGCCGGCTATCGAAGCGCGGCTGCGGACCATCCTGCACGCCAACCGGGAATTGGAGCAGTTCCACCGGGGCCGGCTGGAGAACGCCGCCGCGACTGCCTGACCCGTCATGATCTCTCTCGACCGCGCCTCTACGCCTAATCCCACCGCTGGCCGCCTCCGCGCGCCGGGCGCGGTCCTCCTGGTTTCCTGCTACGAGCTGGGCCGCCAGCCGCTGGGTGTGGCCGGGCCGCTGGCGCTCCTGGAGGCGGCCGGGTTCGCTCCCGCCGCTCTCGACGTCGCCGTGGAGGCGTTCGACCCCGCGCGGGCCGGCTGCGCCCGGTTCGTTGGGATCTCCGTCCCGATGCACACAGCGCTGCGGCTGGGAGTCCGGATCGCGGCTCGTATTCGGGAAGCGAACCCCGGCTGCTATGTCTGCTTCTATGGTCTCTACGCCTCCCTCAACGCGGACTACCTGCTACGCGAGGTCGCGGACTCCGTAGTCGGCGGCGAGTATCAGGGTCCACTGGTCGAGCTGGTCCGCGCCCTGGAGGCGGGAGACCCGCGTCCGATCTTCGGGGTGCAGCGCCGCGACGGCCTCAATCCACCCGACCGGTCGCCGTCTCTCCGCTCCACGCCCGCCCCGCTGCCCGAACGCCGATCCTTACCCGCTCTGGAGCGCTACGCCCGGCTGGAGCGGGACGGGCGGCTGGAGTTGGCCGGCTACGTGGAGGCGAGCCGGGGCTGCAAGCACATGTGCCGGCACTGCCCCATCCCGCCGGTGTATGACGGCCGCTTCGTGGTGGTTCCGCAGGCGGACGTGCTGGCGGACATCGAGCGGCTGGTGGAGGCGGGCGCCGCGCACATCACCTTCGGCGATCCCGATTTCCTGAACGGCCCCACGCACGCTCGCCGTCTCGTCCGCGCCTTACACCACCGCTTCCCCCGGCTCACCTTCGACTGCACCACGAAAGTCGAGCACATCTTGAAGCACGCGGAACTGTTCCCGGAGTTCGCGGAGAGCGGCTGCCTGTTCATCGTCTCCGCCGTCGAGTCGCTCAGCGATACGGTCCTGGCGCATCTGGACAAGGGCCACACCCGCGCCGACGTGCAGCAGGCGCTGGAAATCCTGCGCGGCGCCGAGATCGCCCTCCAGCCCTCGCTGGTGTCCTTCACGCCCTGGACGACCCTGGATGATTACCGGGACGTGCTGGAGTGGGTGGCGGCGGAGGAGCTGGTCCACTACGTCGACCCGGTGCAGTATTCGATCCGGCTGCTGGTTCCGCCCGGCTCGCTGCTGCTGGAGAGCCCCGCGATGACGCCCTATCTCGGCGCGCTGGACGCGGAGGCATTCAGCTACCGTTGGGCGCATCCGGACCCCGAGATGGACGCGCTCCACGGTCGCGTGAGCCGCGTGGTGGAGGCCGCTGAGCGCGACGGCGAGGATGCGGCGCTCACGTTCCAGAAGATCCGCGCCCTGGCCGGCGCTCCGGGTCCCGCGCCGGAGGCGCCGCGCGCCCGACGCCGGCCGCCGCGCCTCACCGAAGCGTGGTTCTGCTGAGCGGAGCCCACGGAAGGCCAGTTTGGCCTTGTAGAGCAGGGGTAGGGCGGCGGGTTGGTAGCGGCGCGGCGCATCGGGTAAGATACGCACGGGGCTGGTCGTTCTTCGGAGGGTGAGTCATGGGCATCGGAAACAAGTGGTTCGGGCGGGGCCAGGGTGAGGAGCCGGAGAACCCGCTGGCGGAGGCGGTGAGCCGGGAGGGCATCCCGGTGGGCCTGAACCAGGACACGCCCGTGCTGGAGATCACCGACCTGGCGAAGGAGCGTATCCGCGCCGTCCTCGAAGCGCAGGAGCCTCCCATGACGGCGATCCGGGTGGCCGCGATGGGCCCCGGCCGCTACGCGATGAACCTGGAGCCGAACGGCGAGCCGGACCTCACGGACACCGTCCTGCCGTACGCCGGCTTCAAGGTGCTGGTGGACGCCCAGAGCCTCACCTTCGTGGAAGGAGCCAGCCTCGATTACGTAGAGCAGTTTGGCGGCGGCGGCTTCAAGTTCTCGCACCCGAACGATCCGAACGCGCGGGTCCGCAAGGAAGCGCCGGAAGGCCCGGAAGGGGAGATCTGGCGCCAGATCCAGCAGATCCTGGAAGAGGAGATCAACCCCGCGGTGGCGGGCCACGGCGGCTTCATCGACCTGATTGACGTTCAGGGCAACACCGTTTTCGTGAAGATGGGCGGCGGCTGCCAGGGCTGCGGCATGGCGAACGTTACTCTGAAGCAAGGCGTGGAGACCGTGCTGCGAAGCCACCTGCCGCACATCGAGGAGGTTCTCGACACCACGGATCACGCCGGCGGGCGCAATCCGTACTACGCCCCCACCACCAAGTAGCGGACGGCCGCGTCGATGCCGCGCCTGCTGCTGCTCACGCCCACCACCACCTACCGCGCCGAAGACTTCCTCCTTGCGGCGCGGAAGCTGGGGGTGGACCTGACTATCGCAACGGAGCACGCCAGCACGTTGGCCCGCCAGAACCCCGCCGGGTTGCTGGCGCTGGATTTCGCCCATCCCGAAGCCGCCGCGCGCCAGGCGGTCCGCTTCGCCGAAACCCATCCGGTCGACGCCGTGGTGGGGGTGGATGACGCCACCGCGCTCTCCGCCGCCCGCATCTCCGAAGCCCTGAAGCTGCCCCACAACCCCGTCGCGGCGGTCGCCGCCGCGCGGGACAAGCACCGCACGCGGCAGTTCCTCACCGCCGCCGGCCTGCCGATGCCGGGGTTTCGGCTTTGCTCCGTGGAGGACGATCCGGCGGTTCTTACCTCGGACCTGCAGTTTCCGTGCGTCGTCAAGCCGCTCGTCCTGTCCGCCAGCCGGGGCGTGATCCGGGCGGACGATGCGGCGGGGTTCGTCGCCGCCTACCAGCGCCTTATCGCCATCCTGCGTGCGCCCGACGCGGCGGCGCTGGGCGAAGCGGCCCGCTCGATCCTGGTGGAGGCGTTCATCCCCGGCCGCGAGGTGGCGCTGGAAGGGCTGCTGGACGGCGGCGAGCTGCGGGTCCTCTGTCTCTTCGACAAACCCGACCCGCTCGACGGCCCTTTCTTCGAAGAGACATTGTACGTCACCCCCTCGCGCCTGCCCGCCGAGCGGCAGCGGGAGATTGCGGCGTGCGTGGCGCGGGCGGCGGCGGTCCTGGGGCTCGTGACGGGACCTATCCACGCCGAGCTGCGCGTGAACGACGCCGGGGTCTGGATACTGGAGGTGAACCCGCGCTCTATCGGCGGACGCTGCTCCCGGACGCTGCGCTTCGGCGCGGAGATGTCGCTGGAGGAGATCATCCTGCGGCACGCGCTCCGGCTGGAGATCCCCTCGCTGGAGCGAGAGCGCAGCGCGGCGGGCGTGATGATGCTTCCAATCCCACACGGCGGCGTCTTACGGGAGGTCCGGGGCCAGGCCGACGCCCTGGCGATTCCCGGAGTGGAGGAGCTGATCCTCACGGCGCGTCTTGGCCAGCGGCTGGTCCCGCTGCCGGAAGGCGCGCCCTACCTCGGCTTCCTCTTCGCGCGAGGAGAAACGCCCGAAGCAGTGGAAGCATCGCTGCGCGCCGGGCACGCGCGGCTGGAGTTCCGCATCGATCCCGAGGGGGAATAGACCGCGGATGACACGGATCTTCCGGATTCTCACGGATCGATCCTGTTCCGCTGCTTCTGTCACTGCGGGCGGGGAGTGTGGAACGGTCGGAACGGGTGAGAAACACCGGTACGGGAGTCATTGCGAACGGAGGGAGGCACGATCGGAGTGCGGCAATCCCCTCCGTGAAGCCGTACCGCCTCGCGGAGGGGACTGCCGCAGTCGCTAAGGCTCCCTCGCAGTGACAGCGGAGTCGGGAGCATGTGTTTCCGGAGAGCGAAGGACCGTGGAACGGCCGGAAGGCACGAGAAACACCAGCGGTTTCCCGGTTACGGCTGTCATTGCGAACGGAGCGACGGAGGAGCGGAGTGCGGCAATCCCCTCCGACAAGCCGAACCCTGGTCGAGGGAGCCTGCCGCTGCGTTACCGGACGCAATCGCCACACGGCGCTCCTGCATTGCTCCGGTTGCAGTAAGCTCCGCACTACACAAGCGTCGGCTTTCAGTCGATACGGGGATGGTCCCGTAAAGACGGGGATCGAAAAGGAGGCCTGTGATGCGCACCGACCGATACAC
>Ga0216301_1000204_pt1 | contig 16679 bp, 13 predicted proteins | sample 4hB_Boncat_minus_FD_156203 | JGI IMG/M metagenome (GOLD analysis project Ga0216301, IMG submission 156203) | Terrestrial sediment cell enrichment communities for BONCAT metagenomics from Utah, United States - 4hB_Boncat_minus | ecosystem: Environmental > Terrestrial > Deep subsurface > Rock...
GTCTGCCTCCACACCGTCTGGACGGAAAACCGCGAGCGCGAGCGCTACTGGCGGCTCGATCGGCTCATCGAAGAGGACCACGCGCTCGACAACGTGGCCGGCCGCATCGAGGCGATCTACCAGCAGGTGCTGCGCGGCGAAGCCGCCGGCGGCGCCGTCGCCCTCGCCGGCTGATGGCGTCCGACTCCCGGCGCCGCGACCTGCCTCCCCGCGTGTGGATGGTGCTGAAACGGTCCGGCGGCGGCGGCGGGCTCCAGCGCCAGGGCCGCCGCGTGGCGCTGGCGATGCGGGAGCGCGGCGTCCCCGTGACGCTCCTGAGCCACGCCCGCACGGACGAGCCGCGCGACCGGACGTGGGCGCGGCGCCTGCCCACCCGTTACCTCTCCGCCGCCGACCAATGGGGCTTCGCCCGCCGCCTGCACCAGTACCTCTGCCGGTTCCGCCACGCCTACGACGTCGTCCACGTCCACGGCTTCGGGCTGGAGACGTTCGCCGCGGTGGCCGCGCGCCGGGTCACCGGAAAGCCCGTCGTCGTGAAGCCCAGCACGGCGGGTGAGGGGACGAAGCTGGACGTTTACGCGCGGTGGACGGAAGCGCTGCCGCCGACGCGCCGCGCGTGGCTGGGCGTGGACGCCTGGATCTGCATCAGCGAGCAGACTCGCCAGGACGTGCTCCGCCTCGGCGCCCCCGACAACCGGGTGTTCCTCATCCCGAACGGTGTGGACACCACGTTGTTCCGGCCGATCCCACCGGCTGAAAAGGCGGCGCTCCGGTCTGAGCTAGGCGTTGCGCCCGATGAGCCCGTAATCTGCACCGCCGCGCGCCTCACGCCTCACAAACGCGTCGGCGCCCTGGTGGAGGCGTTCGTCCAGGTCGCGGGCGAGTTTCCCCAGGCGCGGCTCTGGATCATGGGCGCCGGGGAGGAGCGCGCGGCGCTGGAGCGCCAGATCGCCGCAGCCCCGGCGGGAGAGCGCATCCTTCTGTGCGGGCTCGAGCGTCCCGGCCGTGTCGTCCAACGCTTCCAGGCGGCGGACATCTTCGCGCTGCTCTCGCGGTGGGAGGGGCTGTCCAACGCCCTGCTGGAGGCGATGGCCTGCGGCCTCGCGCCCGTCGTGACGGACGTGAGCGGTATGCAGGACGTGGTGTCCGACCACGATACAGGACGCACCGCTCCCGTGGACGACGAAGCCGCGACGGCGGCGGTGCTCCGCGACCTGCTCCGTGATCCAGCCGGGCGTGATGAGATGGCGCGCCGGGCGGCCCGGCGGGTCCAGGAAGAGTACAGCCTGCGGCGCACGGTGAGCCGTCTGCTGGAAGTGTACGCGGCCTGCCGGCGGTAGCACGGCGCGCCGTCGCCACCCATCCGCCGCCGGGGTGTGCTAGACTTGCCCCGGCCAATTAGGCCCTTGCAACCAGGGTGACCCATGCGGAAGCAACCGGAGGACCGGCCGGGGGGAGCGAAGCAAGTCTCCCGCGCCGAATTGGGGGATCTCGGGACGCGGCTGCGGGAGGATGGGCAGCGGATCGTCTTCACGAACGGCTGTTTCGACCTGCTGCACGTGGGGCACCTGCGCTACCTGGAGCAGGCCCGGCGGCTGGGCGACGTGCTGGTGATCGGCCTCAACACGGACGAGAGCGTGCGGGGCCTCAAGGGGCCCTCCCGGCCCATCCTGCCGGAGGACGAGCGCGCCGAGCTTCTGGCCGGGCTCGCCTGCGTGGACTACGTCACCCTGTTCGGCGAGCCGACGCCGCATGAAGTGATCCGCGCGCTGCGCCCGCACGTCCACGTCAAGGGCGGCGACTATTCCGCAGACGAGCTTCCCGAAGCGGAAGTCGTCCACGCGGTGGACGGGGAAGTGGTGATCATGCCGCTCGTGCCCGGACGGTCCACGTCCAGCCTGATCGAGCGTATCCTGGAAACCGGTGGGGAGAGGGCAGGGCAATCATGAGGGCGATCGGCGTTATTCCGGCGCGCTACGCGTCGAGCCGCTTCCCCGGCAAACCGCTGGTGGAGATCTCGGGCCGCACGATGATCGAGCACGTCTACGACCGCGCCTGCCAGGCCCGCTCGCTGAGCGAGGTGTGGGTGGCGACCGACGACGCGCGCATCTTCGATGCGGTGCGCGCTTTCGACGGAAACGTGGTGATGACGCGACCGGACCATCCGTCCGGCACAGACCGCATCGCGGAGGCGGCGGCGGGACTGGAGGCGGACGTGGTGATCAACGTCCAGGGCGACGAGCCGCTGCTGGAGCCCTCCGAAATCGACGCCCTGGTCGCGCCGTTCCACGCCTATCCAGAGGTGCAGATGACCACGGCGGCGGCGGTCATCACCGACCCGCGCGACGCCGCCAGCCCGGATGTCGTGAAGGTCGTCGTCGATCAGCAGGGCTACGCGCTCTACTTCTCGCGGCTGCCCCTCCCGTACTACCGCAGCGGCGGAGACGGTCCCCACCTGAAGCACATCGGGCTCTACGGTTACCGCAAGGACTTCCTGCTAAAGTACGCTGCGCTGGAGCCGACGCCGCTGGAGCAAGCCGAGGCGTTGGAACAGCTCCGCGCGTTGGAGCGCGGCTACCGCATCTTCGTGGTGGGAACGGAGCACGACAGCATCAGCGTGGACACGCCCGAGGACCTGGAGCGCGTGCGGGAACTGGTCGCGGGCCGGTGGGTGCGGCCGTGAGGCGTGGGGAGACGGGAGAGGAACGATGAGCGCGGCGGTGCAGAGAATCAACCTGGGGCCGGTGGCGATCGGCGGCGACGCGCTCTGCGTGATCGCCGGCCCGTGCCTGTTGGAGAGCGAAGAGCTGGGGCTGCAGGTCGGCCGCGCCCTGCGTGATGCATGCGCGGAGCTGGGGTTCGGCTACGTCTTCAAGGCCAGCTTCGATAAAGCCAACCGCACCAGCATCCACTCCTACCGCGGCCTCGGCCTCGAAGCGGGACTGACCGGCCTCGCGCGCGTCAAGGCGGCGCTCGGCGTCCCGGTGCTCACCGACTTCCACGAGAGCGACCAGGCCGCGCCCGTGGCGGAGGTGGTGGACATCCTCCAGATCCCCGCCTTCCTCGCCCGCCAGACGGACCTGCTGGCGGCGGCGGCGCGCACGGGCCGCGCGGTGAACGTGAAGAAGGGGCAGTTCATGGCGCCCTGGGACATGGCGCAGGTGGTGACCAAGCTCCGCGACAGCGGCTGCGACCAGATCCTGCTCACGGAGCGCGGCGTCTCCTTTGGCTACAACACGCTCGTCGTCGACTTCCGCAGCCTGCCGCAGATGCGCGCGTTCGGCCATCCCGTGTGCTACGACGTCACCCACAGCCTCCAGCAGCCCAGCGGCCAGGGGTCGCAGTCCGGCGCCACGCGGGAGTTCGCGCCGCACCTGGCGCGCGCGGCGGTGGCTGTCGGTGTGGACGCCCTCTTCCTCGAAGTGCATCCCGATCCCCCCCAGGCCAAGAGCGACGCCGCCGCGCAGCTCACCATCAAGGACGCCATCGCTCTGCTCCGCCAGATCGCTCAGCTCCGCCAGGCGCTGCACGAGTAGAACAGGGCAGGCCTCCGTTCTCACCCTGATTCAGACCGACATGCTAGACTGGTCAGGACGTCAGAACAAGGCTTGCCGAGGAGGCGGGATGGGCGGGCACGATGAAACCGGGCGCCAGGAAGTGCTGGCCGCAGGCGGCGAGGTGCTGCGGCTGGAGGCGCAGGCGGTGGCCGCGCTGGCGGAGCGCCTGGACGACCGCTTTGTCGAGGCCGTCGAGCGGGTCGTCTCCACCCAGGGGCGAGTCATCGTCACGGGGATGGGCAAGTCGGGCGCTGTGGCCCGGAAGAGCGCCGCCACCCTGGCCAGCACCGGCAGCCCCGCGTTCTACCTCCACCCGGCGGAAGGCGTCCACGGTGACCTCGGCATGGTCACCCCCGCCGACGTGGTGATCGCCCTCTCCTACAGCGGCGAGACGGATGAGATCCTCGCCATCCTGCCGGTGCTCAAGCGCCTCGGCGTCACGCTCGTCGCGCTTACGGGCAACCTCGGCTCCACCCTGGCCGAGACCGCCGACGTGGCGCTGGACGTCTCCGTGGAGCGCGAGGCGTGCCCGCTCAACCTCGCGCCCACGACATCCACCACCGCCATGCTCGCGCTGATGGACGCGCTGGCTATTGCCGCCATGCGCGTCCGGCAGTTCTCCAGCGAGGACTTCGCTCTCTACCACCCGGCGGGCTCGCTGGGCCGCCGGCTCCTGCTCCGCGTCCGCGACCTGATGCGGACCGGCGAGCGGATGGCGCTTTGCCGTCCCGACGCCACCGTCCGCGACGCGCTCTTCGCCATCACTCGCGCGCAGACGGGGAGCGTCTTCGCCGTGGACGACGAGGGGCGCTTCGTCGGGCTGCTCTCCGACGGCGACATCCGCCGGCTCCTGCTCCGCCACGATCACGCCCTTGCGGAGCCCGTCGCCGGCGCGCTCAACCAGACGGCCCGCAGCACCGCTCCCGATCGGCTGGTGTCGGAAGCCACGCACCTGATGGAGCAGCATCCGCCGTGTGGAGAGCTGCCCGTGCTGGACGCGGACGGCCGTCCCGTAGGCGTGCTCAGCCTCAAAGACATCGCCCGCGCCGGCGTCTTCTAGAGCCCGGCGACCCGGAAATCGCCCTCCTGGTTGCTTGCCGTCCCAGGCGCTGGCCTCCCGTCCCACAGGCAGGCGCGCCGTGCCTGTACGGCCCCGTCTCGGTTGAAATCAGGGGGTCCCCATGCTATACTCAGGCCATCCTAGAGCGGCCTGGAGAGAGCGGCATGAGCACAGTGGTGTACCTGGACGGAGAGTTTGTCGGCAAAGATCAGGCGCGGGTTTCCGTCTTCGACCACGGCTTTCTGTACGGCGACGGCGTCTTCGAGGGCATCCGGGCCTACAGTGGCCGGGTGTTCCGCCTGGACGAGCATGTGGAGCGCCTCTACCGGTCGGCGCAGGCCATCATGCTGTCGGTGCCCTACACGCCCGCCGAGATGCGCGAGCTGGTGCTGGAAACCTGCCGCCGCAACAACCTCCGCGACGGCTACATCCGGGTGATCTGCTCGCGGGGACCGGGCGACCTGGGAATCGATCCGCGGAACTGCCGGGGCCAGGCGACGGTCGTGGTTATCGCGGATAAACTAACGATGTATCCGGCGGCGATGTATGAGAACGGCATGGCGGTGATCACCACCACCACCCGTCGCAATTCACCCACGGCGCTGGACCCAGGAATCAAGTCGCTCAACTACTTGAACAACATCCTGGCTAAAATCGAGGTGAACCGCGCGGCCCAGGCGGCGTCCGACGTCCCCATCGGGGAAGGTCTGATGCTGAACCAGGAAGGCTACGTGGCCGAAGCGACCGGCGATAACGTGTTCGTGGTGCAGGGGGGCGCTCTGTTTACCCCTCCGACGCACGTGGGTATCCTCGAAGGAATTACCCGGAACACGGTGCTGGAAGTGGCGGAGCGGCTGGGCATCCCGTGCTCGGAGCGGGTGTTCACACTTTTGAACGTTTACGGCGCCAATGAGGTTTTCCTCACGGGCACTGGCGCCGAAGTAATTCCCGTGGTTCGGGTGGATGACCGGACCATCGGCGACGGCAGACCCGGTCCGGTGACGCGGCGATTGATTAGCGCGTACCGAGATCTGGTAAACACAGAGGGCGTGGAGATCCAGCGGATGGAGCCCGCGCTGCGCTAGAGACCGCCGAGCGGCCGCCAGCAGGCGCTGCTTGGCAGAACGCAGCCGTGGGGCGGCCAGGAGCTTGAGAGCGGGGGAGCGGAAGGGAATCGGGGTGGCCCGCTCCCTTCTTCGTGCTCTTACAAGCGGCGCGTCTGACTAATGGAAGTGAAGCAGGAGGCTTAGAGAATAATGTGGCAGAGGTTCACTGAACGGGCTCGCCGCGTCGTCTTCTTCGCACAGGAAGAAGCCGCGCGGCTGGGCGAGAACTATGTGGGCACCGAACATCTGCTACTCGGCCTGGTCCGGGAAAGCGACAGCGTGGCCGCGCGCATTCTGGACCGGCTCGGCGTGCCGCTGGGCCGCATCCGGGCGGACATCGAGCGGCAGGTCACCCGGGGCCACGGCAACCTGGGGCAGGACATGCAGCTCACGCCGCGCGCCAAGCGGGTGATCGACCTGGCCTATGAAGAGGCCCGGCAGCTCAATAACAACTATATCGGCACGGAGCACCTGCTCCTCGGCCTCATCCGCGAAGGCGACGGCCTGGCCGCCCGCGTGCTGGTGAAGCTGGGAGCGGACCTGGAGCGCACCCGCCGCGAAGTCTACGCCATGCAGGAAGGCGAGTCGCAGCAGGCCACCAGCCGCCAACGCAGCCGCACTCCCACGCTGGACGAGTTCGGCCGCGACCTCACGGACCTCGCCCGCAACGACAAGCTGGACCCGGTGGTGGGCCGCTTCGGCGAGATCGAGCGCGTCATCCAGATCCTTTGCCGCCGCATCAAGAACAACCCCTGCCTCGTGGGCGAGGCGGGCGTCGGTAAGACGGCCATCGCCGAAGGGCTGGCGCAGCGGATCATCCGCGAGGATATCCCCGAGCCGCTGAAGGACAAGCGGATCGTGGCGCTGGACCTGCCGGGTCTGGTCGCCGGCACGAAGTACCGCGGCGAGTTCGAAGAGCGGATGAAGCGGGTGATGGACGAGGTCCGCCGCGCTTCCGGCGAGGTCATCCTCTTCGTGGACGAGCTGCACACCCTGGTGGGCGCCGGTGCGGCGGAAGGGGCCATCGACGCGTCGAACATCCTGAAGCCGTCCCTGGCGCGCGGTGAGCTGCAGTGCATCGGCGCGACGACGATGGACGAGTTCCGCAAGTACATCGAGCGGGACGCGGCCCTCGCGCGGCGCTTCCAGCCGGTGCAGGTGAAGGAGCCGAGCGTTGACGAGACGATCGAGATCCTTCAGGGCCTGCGGGAGCGCTACGAGGTGCACCATCAGGTGACCATTGGCGAGGACGCGCTGGTGGCGGCGGCCCGGCTGTCGGACCGGTACATCACGGACCGCTTCCTGCCGGACAAGGCCATCGACCTGATCGACGAGGCCTCGTCCCGGGTGCGGCTCCGCTACGCGATGCCGCCGGTGCAGCTTCGGGAGCTGAAGAGCCAGCTCGACAAGGCGGAGCGCGACCTGCGCTCGGTGCCGGAGCAGGACGCCTTTTACCGCGCCACCCCGCTGCGCGAGCGCCGCAAGGAGCTGCAAGGCGAGATCGAGCGCGTGGAAGGGGAGTGGCGGGAGCGCCGCGAGGCGGCCCAGGTCTCCGTGACGGAGGATGAAGTCGCGCAGATCGTTCAGAGCTGGACGGGTATTCCTGTCACGCGGCTGGTCGAGGCGGAGACGACGAAGCTGCTCCGGATGGAGGACGAGCTGCACAAGCGTATCATCGGCCAGGAAGAGGCCGTGATCGCCGTGTCGAAGGCCGTCCGCCGGGCGCGCGCCGGGGTGAAGGACCCGAAGAAGCCGACGGGGAGCTTCATCTTCATGGGCCCCACGGGAGTCGGGAAGACGGAGCTGGCGCGGGCGCTGGCGCACTTCCTCTTCGACAGCGAGGACGCGCTGATCCGCATCGACATGTCCGAATACCAGGAGCGGTTCAACGTGAGCCGCCTGGTGGGGGCGCCTCCCGGGTACATCGGGCACGAGGAGGGCGGCCAGCTCACGGAAGCCGTGCGCCGGAAGCCGTACAGCATCGTGTTGCTGGACGAGATCGAGAAGGCGCATCCGGAAGTCTTCAACGTCCTGCTGCAGGTGCTGGACGACGGTCGGCTGACGGACAGCCAGGGCCGGCTCGTGGACTTCAAGAACACGGTCATCATCATGACCAGCAATGTCGGCGCGCGGGAGATCGGCGAGCGGACGAGCATCGGCTTCGGCCTGGGCGAGCGGGATAACCGCGGCCGCCAGACGGAGCGGCAGTACGAGAGCATGCGGAACCGGGTGATGGAGGAGCTGAAGCGCGCCTTCCGCCCCGAGTTCCTGAACCGCATCGACGATGTGATCGTGTTCCATCCGCTGACGCCGGAGCAGATCAACCAGATCGTCGAGCTGATGATGGCGCAGGTGAATCGGCAGCTTGCCGCGCAGGGGATGAGGATTGACTCCAGCCAGGCGGCGAAGGACTTCCTCGCCGGCGAGGGCTGGGACCCGAACTACGGAGCCCGGCCGCTGCGGCGCGCAGTGCAGCGGCTGGTCGAGGACCCGCTGGCGGAAGAGGTCCTGCTGGGCCGCTTCAGCGCGGGGGATGCGATCTACATCGACGTGGAAGACGGCAAGATCATCTTCCATAAGATCGAAGATGCGGAGCTGCCCGAGCCGCCGGCGCTGGCCGCCAGCGCGGGGTAAGCGCCGGATCAGCAACGGAGCCTGGAACATGAGCCGGCGGACCTTAGTGGGTCCGCCGGCTCTTTTCATGCGCGGCTCGCTCCCCCGCCCGGCGCTGCGATACACTAAAACGAAAGTTTTATGCAGGAGCCGCCATGCCGAAGACGCACACCCGATACACCTGCCAGCAGTGCGGCCACGAAGCGCCGCGCTGGGTGGGTCGCTGCCCCGACTGCGGCGAGTGGAACAGCCTGGTGGAGGAAGTGGTGGTCGATCGGCCGGCGCGCGCGGGCGGTCCACGCGCGCTCGACAGCGAGGTCAACGCGCCACAGCCTATCGCCTCCATCTCCATGGAAGCCTGGACGCGAGCGCCCTCCGGCATCGACGAGTTCGACCGGGTTCTCGGCGGCGGGATCGTGCCCGGGTCGCTGGTGCTCATCGGCGGCGATCCGGGCATCGGGAAGTCGACGCTGCTGATGCAGGCGTGCGGGCGGCTGGCGACGACGGCGGGCCGGACTCTCTACGTAACCGGTGAAGAGTCGACGCAGCAGGTGAAGCTCCGCGCCGAGCGGCTCGACACCCTGGCGCCGGACCTGTATCTCGCGGCGGAGACGGACATCGAGCGCGTCGAAGCGTACGCCCTGAACTTGAAGCCGCGCTTCCTGGTGATCGACTCGGTGCAGACCGTCCATGACCCGGCCATCGGGTCCGCGCCGGGATCGGTTAGCCAGGTGCGAGCTTGCTGCGCTCGACTGATGCGAGTGGCGAAGAGCACCCACACCACCGTTTTCCTCGTCGGCCACGTCACCAAGGAGGGGACGCTGGCCGGGCCGCGCGTGCTGGAGCACATGGTGGATACCGTCCTCTACTTCGAGGGCGACCGGTTCCAGTCCCACCGGATCCTGCGCGCCGTCAAGAACCGCTTCGGATCGACGGACGAGATCGGCCTGTTCGAGATGACGGACGCGGGACTGCGGGAAATCGCCAGCGCCAGCGAGCTGTTCCTCGCCCAACGGCCGGACCAGGGCCCCGGCAGCGCGGTGGTGGGCATCATCGAGGGGACGCGGCCGCTGCTGGTGGAAGTCCAGGCGCTGGTGGCCCGCTCCTACCTGGCGTCGCCCCGTCGCACCACCACCGGCATCGACTACAACCGCGCCTGCATGATCCTGGCGGTGCTCGAGAAGCGCTGCGGGATGCGGATGAGCGACAAGGACGTCTACCTGAACGTCGCCGGCGGCCTGAAGATTGTGGAGCCAGCGGTGGACCTGGGAATCGCCGTAGCGCTGGCGAGCAGCTTCCGCGACCGGGCCGTCGATCCGAGAACCGTGGTGGCGGGGGAGGTGGGACTGTCGGGAGAGGTGCGCGCCGTCCACCAGACCGACCGCCGCCTCAAGGAAGCGCAGCGGATGGGATTTACGCGCGCCCTGATCGCGCCGCCGCCCGCCGCCTCGGCGGCCCCGGAAGGACTGGGAATCAACGCGGTGCGCTCGGTGCGGGAATGCGTGGACCTGGCGTTGTGTGACAGCGGGGCGCCGGCGAGCGAGGAAGACGCCTTCGCCGAGCCGTTCGCGGAAGACGAGGACTGAGGCCCGGTTACTCTTCGTACGGGCGCAGCCCCGTAATCGTGTAGCGGACCTTGCCCGCGGGCACCTCGGCGTCCACCACGTCGCCGACCTTCCGTCCCAGGAGCGCGCTTCCCAGCGGCGATTCGTACGAGATACGGTCTTCCATTGGGTCGGCTTCCAGCGCGCCGACGATCAGGAAGTCCCATTCGTCGCCGCCGTCTTCCTTCACCGTCACCACCGAGCCGAAGCCGACGCGGTCTTTCAGCACGTCCGCCGGGGCGATCACCTGGAGGGACGGCACGATGATCCGCAGCTGCGCGATGCGGCCTTCCAGGAAGCCCTGTTCCCGCTTTGCTTCATGGTACTCGAAGTTCTCTTTGAGATCCCCGTAGCCTTTAGCGATGCGGATGTTCTGCGCGATCTGCGCGCGCTTTCCTTCCAGCTCCTGGAGTTCCTGGTCCAGCTTCTTCTCGCCGGCCACGGTTACGTAGTACTTGCCCTTCGCTAGTTGGTCCACTGGAAGCGTCTCCGGGAGTCGATAGACAAGCTCCCCGAGCGACTCGCAGAGCTAACGTAATATAGCACATCCCGCCGAACCCCGGAAAGCCGCTCCGGTAGCAAGCGGCGGCTGCTAGGCGCGGGGGACTTGGACACAGATGAACACAGATCTTTACAGAATGAACACAGAGGGGAAGGAACCGCTCGCGTGGATCGGGCTCCTGTAGGGCGCGGTCTCAGTCCGCGCCTGCTGTCGATCTTTGGGCAGGTACGGGCAGACGGACTTCGGGGCGGGGCCGGGGCGCAATCCCGGCGCCCTCGTCCGGGCCGGGTTCAAGACTGCGCTCCTGGACGACGACCGCTCGCCCCAAGCCACGCCCTAGCTCCCCGCCGCCGGCTCCGCCAGCGGCCGCTGGTGCGAAGGCTCGGTGGGCAGATCCATGCGCACCGTATCACGCTGATACATATAGGCGAACGTCCAGTCGAGCGCGACGCCGAGCTGGTTCTTGAAACCGAAGAGCTGGCTCAGGTAGAAGCCGCGCCACATTAGCCACGCGGGAAACCCCGTAAGCCGCACGCCCATCACGTCGGCCACGGCCTCGTGTCGCCCCAGCGACACCAGCTCGCCCCGGTGGATGTATCGGAACGGCAGGGGGTCTTGGTCCTCCAGCCGCGCCACCAGGATCTCCGCCAGCGCCTTCGCCTGCTGGACGGCCACCGCCGCGCTCGTCGGCAGCGGCTTGCCGGTTTTCGGATCGATGCTCGCGGCCACGTCCCCAAGGGCGTAGACGCCTCGGAAGCCCGGCACCCCCAGGAATGGATCGACCGTGATGCGGCCTCCCCGGATCTTGGGCACGTCGAGCCGCTCCACCACGGGCGCCGGCTTGACCCCGGCGGTCCAGATAACGGTCCGGCTGGGAATCACGTCGCCGTCCGAGGTCAGCACGCCGTCCGCGTCCACCCGCTCCACCGCGCTTCCGAGGCGGACCTCCACGCCGGCCTGCCGCAGACGCTCCAGCGCCGTCTGCCCAAACTCCGGATCGACGCCGGCGAGGATCTGCGGCATCGCCTCCAACAACAGCAGCCGCACTTCGGCCGGGTCGATGCTGGGGTACTGGCGGCCCATCGTGTCTCGGGTGAGGCCGCGGATGGCGCCCACCAGCTCGACCCCCGTCGCCCCGCCGCCCACCACCACGAACGTGAGGCAGCGGCGGCGCTCCATCGGGTCGGCAGCGCTCTCGGCGTCCTCGAAGGCGTCGATGATCCGGTTTCGGATGGCGACGGCGTCGCCCGTCGTCTTCAGCGTGAGGACATTCTCCAGCTCCGCCTCCTTGCCGAAGAAGTTCGTCACGCTGCCGAGTGCCAGCACCAGGATATCGTAGGAGAGCGGCCCGTTATCCAGATGCACCTGCCGCTCCTTCAGGTCGATGGATCGGATATCGGCTTCCCGGAATTGGAAGTGCGGCGCGTGGGCCAGGGTGCGGACCGGGAACAGGATATGGGACGGCTCCACCAGCCCCGTCGCGGCGTGGTACAGCAGGGGGGTGAAAAGGTGGTAGTTGTGGCGGTCCACCAGCGTCACTTTCCAGCCCGACTCCGGCGGCAGGGCGGCCACCAGGGCGCTGGCCGTGTTGAACCCGCCGAAGCCGGCCCCCAGGATCACGATGTTCTTGCCGCGCTCGGCGGAGGCCTCCGCCAGCTTGCGGCCTCGCTCCGCCAGCCGCGCGGCGTCCCGGCGCTTGCGCGCTACGGCCGCGCTCACCGCTCCCACGCCCGCGGCCGCGCCCAGTGCAAATAACCACCGCCGTTTCATCCGCTGCTCCACTGTGCGTTCCCGTCCGCCCACCGCGCCGGGGATGGGAAAGGAAAAAGGGGACGCCGATTGGCGTCCCCTCCATTATGCCTCGCCCAACCCTGCGCCGGGCAGCCTGTAAAGCCCGGGCCGGCGCTACGGTGCGGCCCGGGGCGGGGCAGGCAGCCACAGCGACAGGTCCGACCGTCGGATGCCGGGCTCTCCGAAGTCGAAGATGAACTGGAGAACGTTGGAGGAGGGTCCCGCCGCGCCTGCCTGCCGGGAAGGCGGAGGGATGATCCGGAATCCGGAGCCCTCGTCGGCAGGGTCCAGCGTGATGTTCCGGTCGTAGGCGGCTGCGGCGAAGAGAGCGCGTGGCCCGGCAGGCAGCAGGCGCAAGGGAATGCCCCGCGTGCGGGCGAGGCTGCGCTGTGACGGCGTCAGTTGTGAGAACATCACCAGGCCGCTGCGGGCCAGGTGAACCTCGTTCAGGTCAAATGCTTCCGCCGCCACGGTAGCGCCGCCGTTAGCTCGGCCGGTGAGGTGAAGCGTGAGGAGCTGCTCGTCCGTCAACGCGGCCAGCGCCAGCAGCTCGCCGGAGCTAAGGCTGTCGGGCCACGCGACGCCTGCCGTCAGCGACTGGAGCACGCGGTCCGGAACGGCGACGCGCTGCTCGTCCGCCCAGTTCCTGCTGCGGAAGAGATAGAAGTCGCCCAGCTTCCAGTAGACGTAGCCGTAGTAGGTCGTCAACTGGTCCAGCGCCTCTCCCAGCGTGGCCGCCGCAAGCACGGGCCGCGCGCCGGCCGGCCCGAACAGCTCCGGCCGGGGGTAGGCGTCGCACGCGACGTTGATCTCCGCCTTCCGCGCGAGCATCAGCAGCGCCTGGTCGAAAGCCTGGCCCGTCGTGTCGAAACGGAAGTCCACTTTCCGGCTCAGCTCCGGGTAGAGCACGCGGCGCTGGGCTTCCGGATACAGCGATCCAAAGTCGGGGAGGTCGTAGAGGACGGAAGGCAGGTAGGCGGTCGCCCAGTTGTCGGCGGCGCCCACGCGGGTCATCAGCAGCGTCCCCGTCCACCGGTCTCCGTAGAGCAGGCGGTACTCCGCGCGGGCCTGTGGAAAGTTCAGCACGTAGGGGTTCGCGCCCACGGACCGCCCCGCCGGCCGGGCGTCCGCCATCGCCGGGTTGTCCTCACCGATGGTCGGAGTGTTGCCCTCGTAGCTCTCCATCACGAACCCGGACAGCAACTGGCGTCCCCACGCGGGCGTCTGCCGGAAGGAGTTCCAGGTGAACCGGGTCTGCGCCAGCGCGGTTTGCTGGGAGGGCCGCAGCGGGAGCACGAGCATCGCTTGCCGCAGGTAGTCCGGCGTGATCTGCGCCAGCGAGGCTTCCGGGAGGTACGGGAAGCGCTTCGCCACGCTCGCCCGCACCGTCTCGGCGACGGCTTCCGGGTTCGGCCCGCGCAGCGCCGCCTCCGTGGCGCGCAGGCGGCTGAGGAACCCTGTGTGTCGCTCCTGGCGCAGGCGCTCTACCTGCGCCTCAAACGCCGGGTTCCTCGACAGCCGGTAACGCCGCTCGACGCCCGCGCCTTCCAGCTTCCAGGGCTGCTTGAGGAGGGCCGTCAGCGCGGTCTGCACGCCCTGAATCGTCGTCTTGCGCGCGTGGACGGTGACGCGCTGGTCCGCCACCACCGGTTCCGCCTCGAGCCCTACGCCCAGCGCCGTCGAGAGGCGGCCCAGCACGTCTCCCACGCCGGCGGCGCGGACCTCCAGCGCCAGCTCTTTGCCGAGGCGTGGATCGGCGCGCGGATCCGGCTCCTGCGCGCCGCCTGCGGTGGGCAGCAGTACGGTGGGACTGACGGCCAGCGCGCCCAGGAGGGCGAATGCTACGCGGGAGGGGAGCGGATGGCGGGGGGAGCGAGGAGACTTCATAGACACAGATCGTCCAGACTGGAGCCGCTCCGAGCCGCATGCTCGCCGGAGAAGCTGTCTCCTCTGTGACGACCGGGCCCGGAGCGGTGTTTCATCCCAGTTCACGCCGCCGTAATCCTGCCGCCGGGGCGGCGGCAGCGACGGCCGGATCTAGTCCACGAGGTTGTACAGGGTGTCGCGGACGCGGGGTTCGTAGCCCGCCTCGCGAATGAGGCGGCGGATCTCGTCGATCTGCATCAGGAAGTTCGTGCCGGTGGGGGAGACGACGTTCTCTTCCATCATCGTGCTGCCGAAGTCGTTGAGCCCATACTTCAGCGCTGCCTGCGCCAGCTTCGGCCCCTGCGTCACCCAGGACGCCTGGAGGCTGGGCACGTTGTCCAACATCAGCCGCGAGACTGCCGTGTTCTTCAGGTAGTCCCAGCCGCTCGCCTTCTTCCCGCCCAGCTCGGTGCCGTCCGGCTGGAAGCTCCAACTGATCCAGGCCGTAAAGCCGCCGGTCTCGTCCTGCAGCTCCCGCACGCGCAACATGTGCTCCAGGCGCTGCGCGTAGCTCTCGCCCCAGCCGTAGACCATCGTCGCGGAGCTGCGGATGCCCAGGTTGTGGGCCGTGCGCATCAGCTCCACCCAGCGCGAGGTCCTTTCTTTCAGCGGCGCGATCTGCTCCCGCACCTCGTCCACCAGCATCTCGCCGGCGCCCGGAATGGTGTTCAGGCCGGCGTCGCGCATCCGGCGGAGCGTCTCTTCCAGGCTCAGCTTGCTGATGTGCGCCACGTAGTTGATCTCGGCGCTGGAGAGGCCGTGGATATCGATGGTGGGAAACTCGGCGCGGATGGCGCGGAAGAGGTCCTCGTAGTAATCGATCTTGAGCTTCGGGTTCAGGCCCCCCTGGATCAGGATCTCGCGCCCGCCCAGGTCCACCAGCTCGCGGCACTTCTGGAAGATGTCTTCCGTGGAGAGCGTGTAACCCTCCGTGTGGCCCGGCACGCGGTAGAAGGCGCAGAACTTGCACCGCACCCAGCAGACGTTGGTGTAGTTGATGTTCCGCCCGATGTTGAAGGTGACGACGCGGCCCGGATGCTTCCGCTGGCGTACAAGATCGGCCAGCGACCCGAGCAGCAGCAGGTCGTCCGTCTGGAACAGCCGCAGCCCGTCGTCGAACGACAGCCGCTCGCCCGCCCAGACCTTCTCCGCTACCTCTCCGAGGTCCGTGCCCCGCGTCAGCACTGCGTCCATGGCTGTTCCTTCGCTTCTACCTGGTCGGCTCCGTTAGGCCCTACCGCCCACTCTTGCCCACCCCCGGAGGTCTCCCCGAAAGTCTCCGGGCCAGGCCGGGGCAGGCACACACCCACACACCCACACAAGCTAGCCGCCCAGCGCCGCCTGCGCCTCCGCCGTCCGCGCAGTCAGCTCGTCCCAGGAAAGCTCGACGAGCGCCACGGGCCAGCCCTCCGGCGTTTCGACGGACGGATTGAAGCCGGCCGCTGTGAGCCGGGCGGCCAACCGTCCCATCTCGGCGGGCGCACCGCTCACCACGACGACGCGCTCCGGCTCGGTCTGGTCCACCTCGAAGCACTCGACCGCCGGAAGCAGGGGCTCGCCGGTGCCGGGGCATTCGGCGTAGGAGCCGTGGTAATAGCGGCGGCAGCTCGGGCAGCCGCGCACGTCGTAGTCCTCTTCCGCCTCCGCCTGAAGCGCGGGGTCGCCCAGGCTGGACGCCTGCATCGCCGCGATGGCTGCCTCGATCTCCGCGCGGCGCAGCGCGTACTGGTCCGCCGGTACGGCGAGGGTGTACAGCGCCAGCTCCTGCGTCCCGAACACGCCCACTTCCATCGCGGCGATGTTCTCGGCCGGCAGGCGCACGAAGGTAATGCCCCGGCTCTCCAGGTCGTCCTCCACCGCGCGCAGGCTCAGGCCCGAAGCCGTGTGGACGGGCGTCCACTCCACGTCGTCCGCTCCGCGCGCGCCGGTTTCATCCAGGTCTACCGCGTCATCTTCGCGCGGCTCCGTCTCCTGAATCAGCGCCGCGCCGCACGCGGGACATTCCAGCAGGCCGGCGTCATAGGCGGCGCTGCACTTGGGGCAAGTCGGCATCAGGTATCCTCAGTTCAGCACGGGCAGGGCCACGGAGCGAGGCGCCGGCGCTTCCGGCGGCGCCTCGATGTCCCAGCGGTGGACGACGTTGTACAGCGCATCCCGCTCGACGGGCACGCGTCCCGCCTCTCGGATCATCTCCAGAAGCTGCTCCATCGACAGCGCCTGGCGCGTTCCCGCGTCGATGACGTGGGTGATCTCGTAGTTCATGATCGTTCCGTCGATGTCATCGGCGCCGTAGCGGAGACCGATCTGCGCCACCGGCGGGGTAATCATCATCCAGAACGCCTTCACGTGCGGGAAGTTGTCCAGCATTAGCCGCGAGATGGCGATGGTCTTCAGGTCGTCCACGCCGGTAGTGCGCGACAGGTGGGCCAGCTCCGTGTTCTGCGGGTCGAACGACAGCGGGATGAAAGTGAGGAAGCCGTTCGTCTCGTCCTGAAGCTCGCGCAGGCGGACCAGGTGCTC
>Ga0216301_1000205_pt1 | contig 16657 bp, 15 predicted proteins | sample 4hB_Boncat_minus_FD_156203 | JGI IMG/M metagenome (GOLD analysis project Ga0216301, IMG submission 156203) | Terrestrial sediment cell enrichment communities for BONCAT metagenomics from Utah, United States - 4hB_Boncat_minus | ecosystem: Environmental > Terrestrial > Deep subsurface > Rock...
GAAGGGCAAAACGGGTTATGGTTTCCGGACCCCGGGGCCCGTAGGGCACCCGCGCGGTGTCTCCCAGGTAAAGAACGCTTTCCTCGGGAAGCTGGCGCAGCAGCTCACGGGCGACGGTCAGCCCCCCGACTCCCGAGTCGAACACGCCAATCGGACGGTCTTTCACTACTCGATGGCTCCTGGCGGGGCGCGGACCGGCGAAAACCGCTCCGGAACGGGCGCTCCGACCTCTGGTATATCTTCGGCCGGTGGCGGAAACCGCGTCACATCGAGAGTTTTGTGAGGCCGCCGGAACCCGGCGCCGCCGCGCTCACGTTAAATCAACCGGGCAGCCGACTATAGGGTGTAGAACGAGCCGGCGGAACCTTCCGCGAGATCGGCGGTTCCTGTCCTCTAGATATTTCGGGGGTGCTCCCCGGTTCCGGCGTCGCCGGAGCAGACGGAATAGCTGAAGTTCGGCCGCGCCCGGCGTCGTCGGGCGGGAGAAGCGGAGTGGATCCTAGACTAATGCTTGACACCCAGACGCTGTCCTACCCCCTGGAGCGCCTGGCCGACCCGCCGTATGCGGTGGAGAGCACGGGCCGGCTCGTGCAGGTCATCGGCGAGGGCGGCGCGGAGCTCCAGTCCGTCCCGCACGTCGCCCCGGAAGACCTCCACTCGATGTACCGGTGGATGGTGCGCGTCCGGGTCTTCGACACGCGCCTGGTCAGCCTCCAGCGGCAGGGACGCCTTGGCTTCTTCGTCCCCTCCACCGGCGAGGAGGCGCTCCAGATCGGCACCGCCTGGGCGCTGCAGCCGGAAGACTGGATCTTCCCCGCCTACCGCGAGCAGGGCGTCGCCCTCTACCGCGGCTACCCGATGGAGCGGCTGCTGTGCCAGTTCCTGGGCAACCGGGAAGACTACCTGAAGGGCCGCCAGATGCCGAACCATTACGGCTCGCCCCGCTTCCGGATGGCTGTGGCGTCCAGCCCCGTGGGCACGCAGATGCCGCAGGCGGTGGGTGCGGCCTGGAGCGCCAAGCTGCGCGGCGAGCCCAGCGTAACGGTCTGCTACTTCGGCGACGGCTCCACCTCCACCGGCGACTTCCACGCCGGAATGACGCTGGCGGCGCTCCAGCAGGTCCCCGTCGTCTTCTTCTGCAAGAACAACGGCTGGGCCATCTCCCTGCCCTACGAGAAGCAGACCCGCGCCGCCTTCCTCTCCGATAAGGCCATCGGTTACGGCATGCCCGCCATCCGCGTGGACGGCAACGACGTCCTGGCCGTCTACGAAGCATCGCGGGAAGCGATGACCCGCGCGCGCGAGGGCGAAGGCCCCACCTTCGTCGAGCTGGTGACGCAGCGGATGGGTCCGCACTCCACCTCGGACGACCCGTCCCGCTACCGCGACCCGGCGCTGCTGGAGCCGTGGAAAGCGAAAGACCCGATCAAGCGCTTCCGCGAGTATCTGGAAGGGCGCAACCTCTGGACGGAGGACGACGAAGAGCGCGCCTGGACCGAGGCCGACGCCCGCGTAACGGAAGCCATCCAGTGGGCGGAGCCGATCCCGCAGCCGTCGCCCGCCAGCATCTACGACGACGTCTACGCCGAGATGCCGTGGCACCTCCGGGAGCAGCGAGACGAGTCGCTGCAGTAGTTTATGGCTGTACTAACCTTTTTACAGGCGATCAACCGGGCGCTCCGCGAGGAGATGCGCCGGGACGAGCGCATCCTCCTCATGGGTGAGGACATCGGTCGCCTGGGCGGCGTCTTCCGGGTAACCGAAGGGCTCCAGCAAGAGTTCGGGGAAGAGCGCGTGGTCGACATGCCGCTCAACGAGTGCGGGATCATCGGCGCCGCCATCGGAATGGCGATGACCGGGCTGCGGCCCTGCCCCGAGATCCAGTTCGCGGACTTCATCTACCCCGCCTTCGACCAGATCATCAATGAGCTGGCCAAGGTCCGCTACCGCTCCGGGGGCCAGTTCTCGGCGCCGGTGGTCATCCGCACGCCCTGCGGCGGCGGCATCCGGGGCGGGCTGTACCACTCGCAGAGCCCGGAGGCGCACTTCGTCCACACGGCGGGGCTGCAGGTGGTGATGCCCTCCACCCCCTCCGACGCGCGCGGCCTGCTGAAGTCGGCGCTGCGCGGCGAGGACCCGGTCCTCTTCCTGGAGCCGAAGCGCCTCTACCGCAGCCTCAAAGAAGAGATCTCCGATGAGGAATGCCTCATCCCCATCGGGGTGGCGCGCGTCGCCCGGGAGGGCGCGGACGCCACGGTGCTCACCTATGGCGCGATGACTTCGGTCTGCCTGGACGCGGCGGAGCTGATGGCGCAGGGCGGCTCCGACCTGGAGGTGCTGGACCTCCGCACCCTCTGGCCGCTCGATATCGAGGCGGTGCTGGCGAGCGTCCGCAAGACGGGCCGCGTGGTGGTGGTCCACGAAGCGCCGCGCGCCTGCGGCTACGGCGCGGAGCTGGTCGCGCAGATCTGCGAGCGCGTCATCGAATACCTCCAGGCGCCCGTGGTGCGGGTGACCGGCCCGGACACGCCGTTTCCATTCGCCCAGGAGAACGAATACCTGCCGAACGTGGATAAAGTAGTGCGTGGCGTCCAGCGGGTCCTCAAGTTCTAACGGGCGAATGCGCCGGCTGTTCAGGACGCCGCCGCGGTCTCGTGGGAGATAGGATGGCTTTTGAGTTCAGGCTTCCGGACCTCGGCGAAGGCATCCGCGAAGGCGAGATCGTGCGCTGGCTGGTGGCCGAGGGCGATGTCGTCGCTCCGGAGCAGCCGCTCGTCGAGGTGATGACGGACAAGGTCACGGCGGAGCTGCCGTCGCCGGTGGCGGGGACGGTGGTCCGGCTGCACGCCGCCGCGGGCGACGTGGTGCCCGTGGAATCGGTGCTGGTGTCCATCGGCGTGCAGTCAAACGGCGCCGGCGCGTTGGACGTGAACGAATCACCCAGGACGCCGGTCGCAGAGCCGGTCGGCGCGGCGAGCGCGGGGGAAACGGTGCTGGCGGTTCCGGCGATCCGCCGGCTGGCCCGCGACCTCGGGGTGGACTTGCAGGCCGTGGCGGGCTCCGGACCCGGCGGCCGCATCGTGGAGCGGGACATCCGCGCCGCGGCGGGCGGCGGCGGAGCCGAGCGGGCTCCGGCTGCGTCGGCCGTGCCCGGCCGGGTGCGGCGGATTCCCCTGCGGGGCCTGCGGCGGGTGATCGCCGAGCACATGCTGACGGCCCACCAGGAGACGGCGCCGTACACGCTGATGGACGAGGTGGACTTTACCGAACTGGTGAGCCTGCGAGAGCGGGTGCGGCCCCTCGCTGACAAGTGCGGCGTGCGGATGACCTACCTGCCGCTGCTCATCGCGGCGCTTGGGATGGCGCTCAAGGAGCATCCGGAGCTAAACGCCACCACTGAGCCGGACACGGGCGAGCTGCTGGTCCACGAAGAGCAGCACATCGGCTGCGCCGTCCACACGGAAGACGGACTGGTGGCGCCGGTCATCCGAAACGTGGAGCAGCGTCGCCTGCTCGACCTGGCCCGCGAGATCGAGCGGCTGTCGCAGGCGGCGCGCACCGGCCGCCTCTCCCGCGACGACCTCCACGGCGGCACGTTCACCATCTCCAGCCTCGGCGCGCGGGGCGGGCTGATGGGCACCCCCATCCTGAACACCCCTCAGGTCGGAGTGCTGGCCGTCCACCGCATCGGCCCCCGCGCCCTGGTCCGCGACGGGCACGTGGTCCCGCGCCAGACGGCCCACCTCTCGCTAACGCTGGACCACCGCTACATCGACGGCTACATCGGCGCCGGCTTCCTGCAAACGCTGGTGAAGTATCTGGAAGACCCGGCGGTGATGCTCTTTTCCCTGGCGGAGCTGCGCGCCGAGGGGCAGTAGCGTTGCCCGGCGAGCTGCGGGAGAGGCTGCTCGACTGCCTGCTCACGGCCGTGGCGGCGCTGCTCGTAGCGGGTCTTGCGGCGCTGGCGGCGCCCTACGTCCGGCCGCGCGTCCAGTTGTTGGCGGGCCGGGACCTCCGCTTCCGCGACCTCGCCCGCGCCGACCTGCGCCGCGCGAACCTCGAAGGCGCCGTGCTCACCGGCGCCGAGCTGACCCGCGCCCGGATGCGGTACGCCGTGCTCCGCAAGGCGCGCCTGGGCGGGGCTTACCTGTCTCTCGCCGACCTGACGCTGGCGGATCTCTCCAGCGCCGACCTTTCCGGCGCCGACCTTACCCAGACGAACCTGAACGGCGCGAACTTCACGGGCGCCCGCCTGCGCCGCGCCGACTTCGGGCAGGCGAACATGCAGCAGGCCGTCCTCCGCGGCGCGGACCTGCGCGGGGCGGACCTCTCCGGCGCGGGGACGCCGAACGTCGACCTCTCCGGCGCGAACCTCTCCGGCGCCGACCTCCGCTGGCTCGACCTGCGGACGGCGAACCTGGCCGGCGCCGACGTGCGAGGCGCGCTCCACGACTACAGCACCCATTGGCCTGCCGGCTTCGACCCGACGCGGGGCGGGGCGCTCTGGCTGGGCGCGAAAGCGCCGCTCCGGGGCGCGGCGCTGGCGGAAGCCGACCTGGTCGAGGCCGACCTGCGCGGGGCTGACCTTCAGGCCGCAAACATGTGGCGCACCCGGCTGGTGAGCGCGCGGCTAGAGGGGGCGAATCTGCGCGCCGCGAACCTGCGCGCGTCCGACCTCTCCCAGGCCGATCTCCGAGGCGCGGACCTGTCCGGGGCGGCGCTGGACGGCGCTCTGCTGCGCGGCGCCCGCTACGACGGCCGCACTCGCTGGCCCGCCGGCTTCGATCCACAAGCCCGCCAGGCCGTGAATCGCTGACCGAGGTCAGCCGCCGTTGACGACCGGCGCCGGCGAACCTCCAGGCGGGAGTGAGCGCCGACGGCGGATGCGGCCGTCCAGGAAGAGCACATTGCCAGAGCCCGAGTGCCGGATCGCCAGCTTGCCGGCGGCGTCGCCATCGAAGAGGACGGGCGCTGCTTCCGGCCGGCCGACTTCCTCCCGAAGACGGAGGCTAAGCGAATCGTTGTACCGATATCCGGGCGTCAGTTGCGGGGCCGCCGGGCAGACGACGAGGAACGGCGCCTGATGATAGCGCTCGAGGGGCGCGCTCCAGGCGGCGGGAGGGAGCCGCCCGTCGTGGTCCTCCACGTACAGCGAGAGGGCGGTCGAGAGCTGCTTGAGGTTCCGCCGGCAACGCTCGGCCTCGGTGGGATGCGCCCGCCCGCTCAGCCACACCCAGCCCACCCCGGCCCAGGCGACGAGGGCGCTCGCGATGAGCCAGAGTAAGACGGCGCGGGTCGCGCTTTCCGGCCGCTCTGAATCTTCCTCTTCACCAGGGTCGATCACGCCGCGCGCCTTCCCCGCTCAGAGCGGCGTGGGATGAAACTGGCCGTCCTCTTCCACGATCCGGACGACCTTCTGCACCGGCTCATGGTCGAAGATCAGCACCCAGCCTTCGCGGGCGGCGCGCCGGAGGAGGTCCGTCTTCACCCGCATCGTCTCGTGGGGCTCCATGTCGTAGGCCATGTTGTAAGCCGGGCGGAGGTGGGCGGGCGTTGGACAGACGTCGCCTAGATAGAGGGCCGTTTCGCCGCCGCTGCGGAGGAAGACGGACTGATGGGCGCGCGTGTGTCCCGGCGTCACCCGCACGGTTACGCCGGGAACGATATCCGCATCCCCGTCCAGCAGGTCGAGACGGCCGGATTCCAGCAGCGGCTGGAGGTTCTCCATCCGGTAACTCGTGCGCATGTGACTCCGGTTGTGGAGCGCATCCTCCCACTCGGAGCGCTGGACCACGTAGCGGGCGTTCGGGAAGGCGGGGACGAGCTGATCGCCGGCCAGGCGGCTGGCGCCGCCGACGTGATCCATATGGAGGTGGGTGAGCAGGACAATGGTGATGTCTTGCGGCTGCACTCCCACCGCGGCCAGGTTCCCCTCCAGCGTGTCGTCGGGTCGGAGGGCGTAGATCTCCTGCTCCTTGGCGCTCAGCTTGGAGCCGTTGCCGGTGTCCACCAGGATCACTTCGTCGCCCGTCCGAACCAGCAGGCAGTTCGTATCCAGATCGATTCGACCCCGGTCGTCCGGCTCGTATTGCCGGGACCAGAGCACGCGCGGGATGATCCCGAACATGCCGCCCCCGTCGAGCTTGAACCTGCCTCCGCTGACGATCTCGAACTCCAACTCGCCCACGCGCATGACAAACTCCCTGGAGAGCTTGGGCTCTCCAGGGAGTTATAACCGATTAGCCGTCGGCGTTGGGTGAGGCCGGCGCTTACTTCGAGCGCTTCTTGATCTGCTTGCCGTTGCTGCCCTGGATGCTCACCACCACGGACTGAAGGCCGCCGCTGCTGGCTTCCAGGTTGCCCACGAGGTAAAGCGCGCCCGAGCTGAGCGACTGGGCCAGCGCCTGGCCGCGACCCAGGTCCTGGAGCCACTTCGCCTTACCCGTGCGGTTGAACGCGGCGACGATGAAGCGCTGCACGCCGTCCGATCCGCTGACGTAGAGGCAGGAGGCGTCCACGCTCAGATCGGTGACGGACCAGGCCGCGTCGGGGCGGGTATCCTGCCGCCAGGGCTGGGAGGCCCAGTCAAAGGCGCCGTTGCCGGCCTTCAGCCGGAGCATCGCGGGGAGCGTCTGGAGCCGTCCGCCAGCGTAGACACCGCCGTCCCGGTCTGCGATGATGCGCGTGGCGCCGTCGAGCGTCGTCTGCGGCGACCCCGCGAACTCCCACTGGTAGGCCCCCGTCTCGCCGTCGAAGCGGGCCATGTAGAACATGCGATAGTCTTCGAAGGTGTTCCGGAGGAAGCCGCCGACCATCACGTTGCCGCTGCGGTCCACCGTCACCGTGCGAGTGACCGGCGCGCCCTGGCTACTGGTTTCCGTTCCGGTCTGCTCTACCCGCCACAACTGCGAACCGGTGTCGCCGTCCAGCTTGGCCGCGAGCACCGGCCCGGTGAGCGCCACGTCGCCATCGGCGTCCAGAGCCAGAGCGCGGACCTCGCCGCCGGGCGTCGTCCACTGCCACTCGGTGGAGCCCGTCGCGCCGTCGAGCCGGGCGGCTACCGCGTGCATCGTCTCGCCCGTCTCCACGCGCCCGCCAACGATCGCGTCGCCGGAGCCATCGACCACCAGGGCGCCGCCAGAGCCTGAAAGGGTAGCCTCGCCGTTGATCTCCGGCGTCACCTCTACCCGCCACTGCCGGCGCCCCGTGCCGCCCGCATATTTCGCGGCGATGAATTGGGCCGAGTCGCCGTTAACCGGCGCGGCTCCCGTGACGTAGACATCACCCCGGCTATCCACGGCGATGGCGCGGGCCGTCGCCGGACTGGTGAGCGTGCCGCCCGGCTCCTCGGCGCGCCACTGCAGGACGCCGCCGGAGCTGTAACGGGCCACATAGAGGGCGCTGCTGGAAGACGTGCGGCGCGTGCCGGCCACCGCGACGTTGCCGCGGCTGTCGGCCGCGACGGTGGTGAGCGTCACTCCGGATTCTGCGGGAACCACCCACGCATGGGCCGGAGCGGCGAGAAGGGCGAGAGCTCCGGCGAAGACAGGAGCGACCAGTCGGAAGGAAGGCAGGGAAAAGGTATTGGTGCGCATGATGTTGTGCGTTAACCGCTTGGTTGGTAAAGACGTGATACAGCCGTGCATTCCGGCTTTACCCAGGGGCTAGAATACCCAAACGCCTACCTGTCGCTTTTTTAGCATTTGCTTCTCGGCAGAGCGGGCAAACATCCGGTAGAATGTCGGCATCACACCGGAAGGCCTCAACTCGCCGGCTCGCGCGCCGGTAACCGGAGGGCGTCGTTGGGAGACGGGGCGGAGCCGCCGATGGCCCGGCGTGCAGGAAATCGCAAATCGGAGGCAGGTGTCCGGCGTGCGGTCACCAAATAGGTTAGCGGGTGGTGGAACCGCCCCTGCTCCCACGGCGGGAGAGGTTTTCCGGCTACGGATAGGCCCCACCAGGGGCCGCCCGTGTGACTCCAGCTTCAGCCGCCAAGACCGGCGGTTGGTTGGGATGACTACAAGCAACAGAGGAGAATGAAAATGCGAAGTCCGATCTGGTGGGGCGCCACGGCCGCGCTGGCGTTCGGCCTGCTCTCCCCGGCGGCCGCCCGCCCCGGGTACCTCACAGCGTTCAAGGCGCACTACAACACGACCGACGGCAAGCCCGGCCTGAACGCGGCGAACTGCGGCCTGTGCCACACCGGCATGCCGAATCAGGGAACCTGGAATTCCTACGGCGAGGCGTTCCGCGTGGCGCTGGGCGCCAAGATGGTGGGAGACCGCGCGAAGGTGGTGGCCGCCCTGGTCGCCTCCGAGAAGAAGATCAACCCGCAGACCCGGCAGCCGTACAGCGTGATGATCGCCGCGGACCGCATGCCTGCCGGATCGATGGCGGCGCCGGGCGGCGCGGGCGGCGGCGACGCGACCGTGGCGACGACCGGTATCTGGGAGACGGCCTTCAACGGCGTGAACATGGACGGCTGGACGAAGATGAACCAGGGCAACTGGGTCGTCGAGAACGGCATCCTGAAGTACACCGGCGGCGGCAACGGCTGGCTGCGCAGCAACAAGCAGTATGAGAACTACGCCATGGTCGTGATGTGGCGCTTCCCGCAGGCGGGCAACAACGACGCCGGCGTATTCCTGAAGGCACCGATGCAGGGCAACCCCTGGCCCGGCGGCCCGCAGCTCAACATGGGCCCCGGCGACAACCTGGGCAGCATCGGCGGCACGCAGGGCACCCGCTCCCGCGCCGACCTGATCAAGCCGAACGACTGGAACACCTACCAGGTAACCGTTCAGAATGGGATGGCCACCCTCGCGATCAACAACCAGATCGCCTGGGAGCAGGCCACCGGACTGCCGACGGGCCCCGGCTACATCGGCTTCCAGGCCGAGAACCGCCCGCTCGACATCGCGGGCATCTGGATCATGCCGCTGCGGTAATCGTAGCGGAGCTTGTATCCCGGCGATCCATCGTCCCGCTTGCCCCCGGCAGGCGGGACGATGCGCGTACGGGGCGGCCACAGACGGGAGGAGCGACCATGAGGAAAGAGAAGCCGGCTGCGAAGGAGAAGCGCGGAGCGCCCGCGCCGCCGCAGTCGCCGGAGGAGCGGGCGCGAGGGCTGCTGCTGCGGCTGGAGACGGACGGCCCCAACCCCGTAAACGCGGCGGAGGAGCTCGACCGGCTGCAGGGCCGCCTGGAGCGAGACGGGCTGCTGTCCGGCATCCGCGAGCGCGTGGTAGCCCTGTGCGAAGCGTGGAGCGAGACGCTGCTGCGCGGCGAGCGGGCACGCGTGTGGCTGACGCTCGTCGGCGCGTTCGGGGTGAAAGAACAGGCCCCGGCCACGGCGCGCGTGGCGGAAGACGCCGGGCTTCCGGCCGCCACCCGGGTGCAGGCCTGCCGCGTGCTGGCCGGCCTGAAGGGAGAGACTGCCACGCGCGCCCTTCAGGGAGTGGTTCTCTCGAACGGCGACGCTGCAGTCCGCGCGGCGGCGGCCGAGGCGCTGGCGGAGATCGGAGACCGGTCCGTGCGTCCGGCGCTCGAAGCGCTGCTGGAGGAAGACCTGCCGCGCGCCGTCTGGACCGCCGTCAACACCGCCGTGGATCGCCTCCGGTAAGCAAGCTGCTACCGAGGCAGTGGGCGGAGACGTAGAAGGCCGATGGCATTGGCACGTGTGTCCAACGTGCGTGCGCCGCATCGTCTACGGCGTCAGACGGGTTTCCTGAGGAAGTAGAAGCAGTAATCAAGCTTGCGGATCAGGATGTAGACGTTCCACAGCCAGTGCGCCTCCACCAACCCTACCCGGCTCTCGCCGAAGCGTTCGACGAGACGGGGCCGGTCTCGCAAGAGACGGGCCAACCGGAGCACGCCTGCGGCCTCGTCCGGATGGACGGGATCGTAGTAGGGTGAGGCGGCGTCGGCGGTGACTTCGCGGCGTTCGATCTGGAAGCCGGCGGCCTGGGCCGCCCCTTCCTGCCGGCGGCGCGACAGCGTTTCGGGGATGGCCCCCATCGGCTCCGCCACCCGCCGGGCCTCGCGCGGCTCCAGGAGATCGGTGGCCTGCGCGCAGTAGAGCAGCATCCGGCCGCCCGGCTTCAACACGCGGAAGCACTCCGCGAGGGCGGTTTCGAGCGCGGCGACGTGACTGAGCATGTCCGTGCACCAGATGAAGTCGAAGGCGGCCGCCTCGAAGGGCAGCTTCTCCATCGACGCCAGGTGGAGGGTGACGCGCCCGACCAGCCCCTTCTCCTCGACGTATTCCCGCGCCTGCGCCAGGTTGTGCTCCAGGATATCGAGCGCATCAACCTCGCAGTCGAGCTCGGCTGCGAGCCGGCAGGGACACTTCGCCCAGCCGCAGCCCACGTCCAGCACTCGCATGCCTCGCGCCAGCCCGCAGTCGGCCGCGGCGCGCATCAGCAAGTCGCCGCGCCCGGCAGCGTCCGCAACATCGAGGAGCGCTTCCAGGGGATCGGCGGCAGGTTCGGCGGGCCAGAGGTAGCGGTAGAAGTCCTCCAGGCGGGTAGATTGGGAGCCGGCGTGCATGGCGGGCGAGAGGCAGGAAGTAGCAAAAAGCCCGCCCTCTCCGTGGATGCACGGGTAAGAGGACGGGCTATGAGGCGGGATGGACCTGGGCGGATTCGAACCGCCGACCTCCTCGATGCGAACGAGGCGCTCTCCCAACTGAGCCACAGGCCCGGGGCGGAGTGAGGTGGAAACCTCTCCCGGCTGACGGCTCATTATAAAAGAGGCGCCCGGAGCCGTCAAGCCTGTTTCACAGCGCGCCTGCGCCAGATCCCAAGTCGGACACCTCAACACAGACGGACACTGAAGCTACAGAAGAACACCGAGCGGCTCTGCCGCAACCGAAGAAAAAGCATCAACACAGATGGACACAGATGTTACAGATGGACACAGAGGGGAAAGGATCGTCAGGGCGCCGCACCTAGATCTGGTTCGTCCAGCACGAGCGGACGGTTGAATGATGGCGTTCCGACAAGGTTCTACTGGTTAGCAGTACCGTGCCCCTTGAAGTAGCGCGTCGGAAAAGCTCGCCACTCCCGACGCCGGCGCGGTTACGCACAGTCGGCCGCTTAACCTATGGAAACGGAGCGGTTTGTAGTGACGCGCTTCAGCGCGTTTCGAAGGCGCGCTGAAGCGTCTGGCGCTACCAGCCCATCCGCCCCAACGCGCTGCAGCGCGTCACTACAAGCCCCGAGACGCGTACCGTAAGGCTGGGACCAGTCTCCCTAAGCCCGGCGACACGCACCTACTGCGGGTTGCGCTTCTGGGCGAAGAGCCACTCCGCCAGGCCCGGCTCGGCGTAGGCTTTGTCCCAGCTATTGTGGGGCACACCGGGGTATTCCGTGTACTTCACGTTGCCGCCCGCCGTCTTGAGCGCTTCCGTCATCTGGCGGAGGCCGGTGACAAGCTGCGGGCGGTCCTGGTCGCCGACGAAGATCCAGACCGGGGTCTTCGCCAACTTCGGCGCGACGATCGAGGGATCGCCGCCGCCGCAGATGGCGACAACCGCCGCGAACTTCTCCGGATGCTTCACGCCGATGTTCCAGCTTCCCGCGCCGCCCATGGAGAGGCCGGTGAGGTAGAGCCGGTCGGGGTCGCCGTTGTATTCGGAGACCGTCTGGTCCAGCGCCTGGACGGCGAGCTCGGCCATCTTGCCGTCCCACCGGGCGTCGGTGTGGCACTGGGGCATCACCACCACGGCCGGGTAGCGCTCCGGGAAGAGGCGCACCGCCGTCCCGAGGCCGACCTGCGTCTGCTTGAGGCCGTCGCTGCCGCGCTCTCCGGAGCCGTGGAGGAACAGGATCACCGGCCACTTCTTGTCGCGGGAGTAGTTCCGCGGCACATAGACCGTGTAGAGGAAGCTCCCGCTCTCCATCTTGATCGATTTGTCGATGAACCCCGTCGTGGGCGTCTGCGCTTCCGCAGTCCCCCCGCCCGCCAGGCAGGCCAGCGCCACCAGCGCCGCTATCAGCAACCGTTTCATAAAGCTCTCTCCCGTGGTCGTGCGTCCGTTTTCGACCCATTCACCTGGGAGTTCGCCGCGCCCTCCTCGGTCGCCGCGTCCGGCGGCGCGCAGCAGGAGTATCGGCCCAGCGCTGCCAATGGGGTAGCGAGGCGGCCGTCGCCGCCCCGGAGGAACCCCGATGGCGATCATCGACGCCCACGTCCACGTCTGGACGCCGGATACGACGCGCTACCCGCTCGCGCCCGGCTTCACGCCCGAGATGATGAAGCCACCCAGCTTCACCCCCGAGGAGCTGTTCGCCCACTGCAAGCCGGAAGGCGTCGACCGGATCGTGCTGATCCAGATGAGCTTCTACGGCTTCGACAACTCCTACATGCTGGACTCGATGGAGCGCTTCCCGAAGGTCTTCGGCGGCGTGGGGGTGATCGACTGGACGGCGGCGCGTCCGGACGAAGCGATGGGGAAGCTGGCGAAGGCCGGCGTGCGCGGGTTCCGCGTGGCGCCCCGCGACGCGCCGGTAGAGACCTGGTTCGAGACCCCGTCGTTCGACCGCATGTTCCGCTACGCCCGCGACCACAAGCTGGCGATCTGCCCGCTCATCAATCCCAACGCCCTCCCCTCCCTCTCCCGCATGTGCGCCAAGCACCTGGACACGCGCGTGGTGATCGACCACCTCTGCCGCATCGGCGTGGACGGCGTGATTCGTGAGGCGGACGTCCACGCGCTCTGCATGATGGCGCACTTCCCGGAGGTGCGGGTGAAGGTGTCGGCGTTCTACGCGCTGGGCCAGAAGAAGCCGCCGCACGAGGACCTGGAGCCGCTGATCCGGCGCGTTTACGACGCCTTCGGGGCGAAGCGGCTGATGTGGGCGAGCGACTGCCCCTTCGCCGTGGTGGACGAGCGCTACCGGGACAGCCTCGCGCTGGTACGGGACGGCTGCCCGTGGCTGAAGCCGAGCGAGCGGGAATGGCTGCTGCGAAAGACCGCGGAGGACGTGTTCTTCTAATAGCCGCGAGGAGTCGGAGCCGCCGGTCGGTAGTGCCTCACACGAGACGCGCGGCTTTGAGTGGCGGGAAACGCGGGGCGGGAAGTCTGAAGGGGAGTGGACCGGACACAGCGGAGGTGGGCGATGCGTTACCTACAGTTACGGCGGGCGGCGTCATGGGGCATGGTCTGCTGGCTGGGGACGCTAACCCTACTTGCGTGCACTGGCCACCAACTGCCGACAGATCCTAGAGTGCGACCTTTCCACTTTACGGCCCTGATCAGCGCACCAATGCTGTACTTCGGATGGGTCATTCCTCGGTGGTTAGCGGAAGTCCGTCTCGGCTTTCCCAAACCCTGGATCACCACCGTGGACGTGATCTCTGCGAGCTGTGTGGTGGTCACTCTCTGGCTCTTTGCAACTCATCGATATAGCGCCATTGAGTATGTTCAGATGGGATTCATTAGCCTTAGCACAGCGATTGTTGCCACCGTCATGCTTCAGCGCGGCCCAAATCCAAGCGCGTGAAACGTACATAGGCAGCACGGCTGAGACAGACGGGAGAAGCCTGACTGGTATTCCGCGGGCCGGGCGTCCACAGCAGCAAGACAGGTAGACGGTGAAGTTCCTGACGCTCGACGCTTACAACTCCGAGTACGGCGCGTGCGACGATGCCCGCACACTGCGAGCCGCACACGAGGATTACTTCCGATATCTGGACGCGTTGGGGGACGCGCTCCCCACGCGCCTGCTTGAGCTGGCTCGGCTCGGTGGAGTAGACGACGGCCTGGTGGTCGCCGTGCGCCATGATCGGCGCCAGGCTCTACTGGAAATCACGCTGCGGTGTGGGAATCTGCAGATCGGCGACTACGACCTCGTGCTACGGTACGAGGGAGCCGAGCTCTCCCCCGCCGATGAACGAACGCTGGCCCGCATCGCCCGCTCGACACTGGACGACAGCCGACACGAGTCCGATCTCTTCAACCACGAGATCGACCGGACCGAAGACGGCCGGATCGAGCATCGGTTCCTCTTTCACCCGGGAGTCTGGTTCGCGGTCCGCTGCGACGCGCTGACGTGGGAAAAGGTAGACCGTCCGAACCGGCAGCTGCCCCAGCCGGCGGACCGCTTCCCCGGCGGACCCGCCGTCATGCTGAAACCTCAATGGCGCGCCCACACTCCGCTCGTCCGATCTCGTAAGAAAGTGAAGCGAGCCAGGCGGTCGTGAGCATCCTGGTACACCGAGCGCAGCGGCCACGTAACCACCGCTGCCACTCCAGCGTTGAAGTATGCAGTCCGACGTCCCTTCTCTTTGGGAGATGAAAGAAATGGCAACCACGATCCTCGTCCTCCTTCGGGTGCTCTGCGCCACGCTGCTCGGCCTGTTCGGGTGCCTGGTGGCGCTGGTGGGCCTCTACTTGCTGGTCGGCGGCGCCTCCTACGCGATGCTGGGGCTCGTGCTGCTGGGGCTGGCGCTGCTCTACGGCTCGGGCCGGCTGTTCAAAACCACCCTGGCCCTGCCCGCCTGACGGTGCTTGCAGGCAGGGCCCAGCCACAAAGAGCAGGCTCCCGGAAAACGGCAGGTGAGCGCTCCGTGCGAGGAACCCCGTTGCAATGATTGCTGAAGCAACTCAACGGTTGATCTCCGCAGTCCGAGATCCCGACTCCTCCGCCGAGGAGGTGCATGCCGCCGGACAGTCCTTCTTCGAGACGACCCGGCGCGCCCCGCCCCCGGAGGTGGAGGAGGCGATGCGGACGCTCACCCAGGTGTTCGACGACGAACACGGGGCGCGGGCCGGCTTCGTCGCGTTGATGTGCGGCGCTCTGGTGGAAGACGGCTTCGATCCGCGCACGTTTGCGGAGCCGCTAATGGCCAGGGTCGCCGTGCTGCTCCCTCTTGCTGCGGCGCTGGCGGACGCCTGCCGGGCGCAGTTGCCGGAGGAGGACGAAGGCGTCGATCCGGAGACGGACGAAGACGACGAAGACGAGCCCGATGACTCCTTCGAGCAAGCGCGTGAGCAACTGGCCGCCGCAATGCCGCGCGAGCAGGCCGCCTGGGACGCCCTAAGAACGTTCTGGCGGCCTGCAGTGGTCGTGCTCTCCCTTGATCCGCAACTGCGCGCCGCCCACCGCGCGCTACGGGAGCCGGCCGCCCGGATCGCGGAATATCACGAGGCGGGTCACTGGCTCCAGCAACTGCTTTCCGTGCTGAACGACGAGCCGCTCCTGGTGATCGAGCCGGCCAGGCGGCTGGGCATCCTCGGCCGGATGTCCGGACTGGTGGACAACTTCCAGTTGAACACCCTGCTGATGGACGTGTTCCCCTCCACGAGCCGTCTCGTCCTCCGCCGCCGGGTCTCCCAGCGGGCGGCCAAGATCGCGCGCGGCATCGGACCGCAGTCGACGAACGACACCATCACCGGCGCCTGGAACCTGTACACGTGGCAGGCCATCCTGCCGGGGCTGGTCTTGCCGGAGCCGGCTGCGCCGGACGTCGACCACTTGATCTGGAACGAGGGGACGCCGGAGGACATCCCCCTGTTCGAGGGCCGGCGCGTCGTCTTGCTGGGGCCGGCGTCGTACGAGCGGTTCTGGACCTCGCAGCGCACTTTCGACAAGCTGCGCGCGGGCGTAGAGCTCGAGCGCCAGTTGACGCCGGAAGAGATCGCGGCCTGGCTTCAGCGGATGCTCGACGCTAAGCAGGCGACGTAACGGCGCGCCTTGCGAGGCCGAACAGGCTGATACAATGGGACGGCGCCCGCTCGGGGGCGGCGAATGGATTAAGGACGCGGGAGAGTAGTCTGATGGAAGGGCATCCCACGCCGGACGGGATCATGCAGCTGGGGCTGGGGTTCTGGGGCTCCAAGGTCCTGCTGAGCGCCGTGGAGCTGGGCCTGTTTACGGAGCTGGCGAAGGGCTCGCTGGAGCTGGAGCAGCTTCAGGAGCGGCTGGCGCTGCACCCCCGCGGCGCGCGCGACTTCCTGGACGCGCTGGTGGCGCTGCGGATGCTGGAGCGCTTCAAGGGCCGCTACTCGAACACGCCGGAAGCGGACCTGTTCCTCGACCGCGCCAAGCCCTCGTATGTGGGCGGCATCCTGGAGATGTCGAACGCGCGCCTCTACGCCGCGTGGGGCGGGCTCACGGACGCGCTGCGGACCGGCCTCCCGCAGAACGCGACCCACGACGAGAGCAACCCCTTCGAGGCGCTCTACGCGGACCCGGCGGGGCTGCGGCAGTTCCTGGAGGCGATGAGCGGGATCAGCCTGGGCTCGGCGCGGGCGCTGGCGGCGAGGTTCCCGTGGGACCGTTACCAGACCTTCGTGGACGTGGGCTGCGCGCAGGGAGCGCTGCCGGTGCAGGTGGCGCTCGCGCACCCGCATCTCACCGGGGGCGGGTTCGACCTGCCGCCCGTGGGCCCGGTCTTCGAAGAATACGTGGCGAAAGCCGGCCTCCGAGACCGGCTCCGCTTCTATCCGGGCGACTTCACCGCCGACCCGCTGCCGCAGGCGGACGTGCTGGTGATGGGGCACATCCTGCACGATTGGAGCCTGGAAGAAAAGCGGCGGCTGATTGCGAAGGCGTACGAGGCGCTGGCCCCGGGCGGCGTCCTGGTCATCCACGAGGCGCTCATTGATGACGAGCGGCGCGTGAACGCCTTTGGCTTATTGATGAGCCTGATC
>Ga0216301_1000206_pt1 | contig 16592 bp, 16 predicted proteins | sample 4hB_Boncat_minus_FD_156203 | JGI IMG/M metagenome (GOLD analysis project Ga0216301, IMG submission 156203) | Terrestrial sediment cell enrichment communities for BONCAT metagenomics from Utah, United States - 4hB_Boncat_minus | ecosystem: Environmental > Terrestrial > Deep subsurface > Rock...
GCGCCGAGACAAGCGGGGATGGAGTTAGAGGCCCTGGAGGTAGGGTAGGAAGAGGGTGGCGAGGCCGAGGAAGAAGAAGAAGCCGCAGACATCGGTGACGGTGGTGACGAAGACGCCGGAGGCCTGGGCGGGATCGAGCTTGCAGGCGCGCAGCAGCAGCGGCACGGAGAAGCCGGCGAGGGCGGCGGCGAGCATATTGAGCAGCATGGCGGCGCCGATGATGGCGCCGAGCCACGGGTTGCCGCGCCAGGCCCACACGAGCAGCCCAATGGCCAGGCCGACGGCGGCGCCGTTCGCCAGGCCCAGGCCCAACTCTTTGAAGAAGGTGCGGCGGGAGTTGCGCCAGTCCAGGTCGCCGAGGGCGAGGCCGCGGACGGTGATGGTGAGCGTTTGGATGCCGGCGTTGCCGCCCTGGCCGGCGACGATGCTCTGGAGGGCGGCGAGCACGGCCACCTTCTCAATGGTCGCCTCGAAGAAGCTGATGACCCACGCGGCGAGGATGGCCGTGCCCAGATTGACGTAGAGCCAGGGAAGCCGTTTGCCGAGCGAGGTGGGGAACGAGGAGTAGACGCTTTCGTCTTCCGAAAGGCCAGCCAGGCGGTACATGTCCTCCGAGGTCTCTTCCTCGACGATCTCACGGAGGCGGTCCTGGGTGATCTGGCCGCGCAGGATGCCCCGGCTGTCGATGACGGGGATCGCCAGGAGATGGGACCGCTGGGCACGGGCGGCGGCCTGCTCCTGGTCTTCGTAGGTGTAGGCGAAGGTGACGTCGCGCCGCATCGCCTCCGAGACGGGCGTGGAGTCCGGCCGGAGCAGCAGGACGTCCAGGGGCAGGTAGCCCTGCAGCCGCCCGACCGCATCGACCACGAAGACGACCTGCACCTCGTCCAGCTCGTCGGCCGCTTCCCGCAGATGGCCCACGGCCTCGCCGAGGGTCATCGTGTCCCGCACCGCTGGGGCGCCGAAGGCCATGACCCGGCCGGCGGTCGCCTCCTCGTACCCGAGCAGCTCCCGCAGCTCGCTGGCGTCCTCCGGGCTCAGGCGGTCGAGGACGGCGTTCTTCGTGTCGATGTCGGCGTCTTCGAGGAGCGGCAGCGCCTCGTCGGCCTCCAGCTCGGCGACCATCTCCGCCAGCTCTTCGGCGGGGATGTCGTCGAGCAACGCCTCGCGGACGGTGTCGTCGAGCAGGCCGGCGACCTCACCCGCCAGGGGCCGGTCGAGGGCGGCGAAGAGCGTCTCACGGGTGGACTGGTCGACGTGCTCCAGGAGGTCGGCGAGGGCTTCGGCGGGCTGCTGCTCGAGCATCCGGTGCAGGTCGGCCTCGGAGCCTTCGCGTACGAGGTCGGCGACGGTTTCGGAGAGGGCGCGGATGTCTTGCATGGCGGCGTGCGGAGAAGACCCGGAAAGATTGAACCGCAGAGACGCGGAGACGCAGAGAGGGGAAGGGAGTTTGGACAGGATTAACGGGATTGGCTGGATGGATAAGCCGAGCGGATTTCGGAAGAGCAGGCCGTCGTCACCCTGGTCTCTGATTTTCTCTTCACCCAGTTGATCCTGTTAATCCCGTCCAAATCTTCTCTCTACTGCAAGTCCTCTCTGCGTCTCCGCGTCTCTGCGGTTCAGTTCTTCTCCGTGAACTCCGTGGCTCCGTGGTGAAAACGCGACAGGCCGCGCCCGACGGGTGGGTCGAGCGCGGCCGGTTGAGCAGCGGGAGGCGCAGCGCGTGGCTGCGGCCGGCGTGGGCTGCGGGGTTACTTGTGCGCGGGCTTCTTGTGGCCGGCTTTGTGGGCGGCCGTCTTTACGAGCGCCACTTTGCAATGCGCGCACTTGCCGGCCTTCGCGCCCTTCATGTGGCACTTGGGGCACTCGTAGGCAGCGGCGGCGACCTTGTGGCCGGGCTTGGCATGGGCTCTGGCATGCGCGGGCGCCTTTCCGGCGGAAACCGGCGGCGCCAGGAGGCCGGCGCTGACGAGCCCGGCGGCTAGCCACAGAATGGATGCAGTCTTCTTCATCGAATCGTTCTCCTATTCTTCGCAGGACGACACTTGCCGGAGGAGATGAGGCGCCGGCTCCCAAAGGCGGCGGCGCTACGTCCCATCCGGCGGGCCACTGACTCTCTGTGCTTGTGCGGTTCGCGAAAGTTCGGCAAACCCCCTGCCTGGCCAGGGAGCGGGCGGGGCCAGAAACGCGACAACGGCCGCCGGGATGGTCCCGGCGGCCGTTATGAGGGGTGGAGCGAGCGCGAAGCCGCTTACTCCGGACCGGTGGGAGGCAGCTCGCTCCGGTCTTCGATGATCGCGTTCAGGTCATCCGGCGTGAACCGCAGCGGCGCCGGCGTGATCCGCCGCGCTCCGCGATAGCGGTTGGCGTAGTAGCCGCTGATCGCGTCCATCCGCACGCCGCGGCGCTGGTTGGCCGCATGGATGAAGCGATTGTCGCCGACGTAGATGCCCACGTGCGAGATCCCCCGGTTGTAGGTGCTGAAGAACAGCAGGTCTCCGGCTTGCAGCTCGTCTCGGCCGACGGGCGCCCCCATGCGGGCCTGCGCGCTGGCGCTGTGCGGCAGCTTGAGATTGCGCTGCTTCAAGAATATGTAACGGGTAAACCCCGAGCAGTCGAAGCCGCCGCGGGAGGAGCCGCCCCAGATGTAGCGGGCGCCCCGGTTGCGGAGAGCTTCACGGATCAGGTCCTCGTTCCCCGCGCGCTGGTCTGCGGAGGAGCCCGCCAGAGCCATCTGCACCGGCGCGGAGACTTCCGCAACGGCCGGAGCGACTCTTACCGAACGCAGCTCGGCGGGAACCGGAGGATCTTGCACCTGCGCCGGTTCGATGAGCTGCTGTCGGGGCGTGGTCCACATCCGCCGACGCGCCAGAGCCTCGCGGACGGCCGCTTCTTCGGCGCCGCGCGAAACCTGGAGGCGGGAGGAGGACGGTACGGTTTTCAAGGGCCTCGGCGTCGCTCGGGGTGTTTGCGCGACGCGAGGGTTCGTTCGATCAGCCTGGGCGGCCCGCCCGGACGGCGGAGTCTGCGCCTTTGATTTCGCGGTCTCCTGGAGGGAGGCGCTTTTCGCCGCCGTGGGACGGGCTTTCGTCTCCGCGGGGCGTCCGGTGCTTACGACATGCTTCGAGCCGTGAGTCTTCTTCTTGGGGGTGACCGTAGTCGAGTGGTTCTTCTGCGCGGGCTGGGCGTTGCGCCGGGCCGCATTCGAAGAACGGGCCGTCCCTCCGACCAGCAGAGCCGCCATCAGCAAGCTCACCTGGAGGAGAGTCCGTTTTCTCGGACCTGTCAAAACATCACTTCCTTTCGGTATCCTTCACATCCATCACCGACCGCGCGGCAGTCAGAGAGTGTTCCAACCAACCAGTGGCCGCGACACGCCTAGTTTCGCCCCGACTTTCCGGTCGCCCTCCCAGGATGCCGGTTTTTCTCCGGCCAGCGACCAACAAGGGGTGTGGCCGGCGGCGGAGGGGCGGACCGTCCGGTAGCCCCGTCCTCATGAAGCATGTCGGCCGGAACTGTAACTCTATAGGGAGGCAGGGCGCAGATAATTAGGGTGGTTTCCGAAAGCAAGGGCGGCGGCGTGGCTGCGGGGCGCGGTTGACGCGGGAGTTTGGGCAGGGATAGCATGGGATGGACCGGGACCTGGCCGGATCGTGACCGGGAGTTTTATGGACCGCACACCCTCCGTCAGCGCGCTGGATCTGGTCGGCAATACGCCGCTGCTGCATCTCCGGAACCTGGGCCGGGAGACCCCCGGCGTGGAGCTGTACGCCAAGGCGGAGTGGTTCAATCCCGGCGGCTCCGTGAAGGACCGCGCCGCGCTGAGCATGGTCCTGGAGGCGGAGCGAACCGGCGAGCTGGCTCCGGGGAAGACGCTGCTGGACGCCACCTCCGGCAACACCGGCATCGCCTACGCGTGGATCGGGGCGGCGCGCGGTTTTCCGGTGAAGATCTGCCTGCCGCAGAACGCCAGCCGCGAGCGCCAGCGCATCCTCCGCGCCCACGGAGTCGATCTGGTGCTTACCAGCCCCATGGAGCAGACGGACGGGGCCATCCGCGAGGCCCGGCGCCTCTACGCGGAAGACCCGGACCGCTACTATTACTGCGACCAGTACAGCAACGCGAACAACTGGAAGGCGCACTACCACGGCACGGCGGCCGAGATCTGGGAGCAGACGGCGGGCCGGATTACGCACTGGGTAGCCGGGCTGGGGACCAGCGGGACGTTCATGGGGACGACGCGCCGCCTCCGGGAGTTCAATTCCCGCATCCGCTGCATCTCCTTTCAGCCCGATTTCGCTTTTCCCGGGATCGAAGGGCTGAAGCACATGGGCACCGCCATCGTGCCGCCGATCTACGATCCGCAGCTGGCGGACGAAGACCGCGCCGTCTCCGATGACCAGGCGCTGGAGATGGTGCGGCGGCTGGCGCGGGAAGAGGGGCTGCTGGTGGGCCCATCCTCCGGGGCGGCGATGGCATGCACCCTGAGCGTGGCGCGGGAGCTGAAGGAAGGCGTGGTCGTGACGCTGTTTCCGGACAGCGGCCGCAACTATCTCAGCGAGCGGTTCTGGGACGAGCTCTAACCTGATGCCCACGCTGAAGATCGAGGCCAGCGCGTTGGAGGCGCTGCGCCGCCACGCCGATGAGGGCTATCCACTGGAGATCTGCGGGTTCCTGGTGGGCGCCGCGTTGGACGACGGACGGAGCGTGCGCGAGGCGTGGCCGGTGCGGAACGCCTGGGAGGACGATCCGGAGCTGCGCCGGAAGCTCTTCGCCGCGCGGGAAGAGGCCGGCGGGGAGGCTTCGGCGGACGCGTGGGAGGCTGCCGACGAGGGACGGCGCTTCCTGGTGTCGCCGCAGGACATCCTCTCCAGCATGAAGCGGGCGCGGCAGGCCGGCATGGACCTGATCGGCGTTTACCACAGCCACCCGAATCATCCTCCCCTCCCCTCCGACTTCGACCGTGACGCCGCCTGGCCGGACTGGTCGTACGTCATCGTGTCGGTGCGGGACGGTAAGACAGCGGACACGCGGAGCTGGGTCCTGGTGGAGGACGGCTCGCGCTTCGATGAGGAAGAGATTCAGGTGAGCCTATAGCGGCGCGAGGCTGCGGCGGCTGAAGTCCGCCTGGCCGAAGCCGACGCGGTCGGCGCCGAGGACCGCTCTCCAGCGGTCGGCCTGCCGCTCCACCCACTCCCGCGCGAGATACTCGGCCATGCCCTGCGCCGCGTAGGCGGGCCGCGCCACGCGCAGGTGGCAGGGGAAGTCGATCCAGACCCAATCGGCGACCTCTCCGGCGAGGCGGGGGAAGTCGTCGGAGTGCGGCTGGAGCGGCGCGACGTGCAGCCGCACGGGCACGCCCGCCTCCCGCAGGCGGCGGCAGGTCTCCAGCCGGGCCGCGACGGGCGGGTTCTTGGGGTCCATCCGCCGCCGCACCTCTTCCAGGTCGGACGGGACGCTGATCCCCACCTCCAGGCGTGGGTGATGCGCGCGGAGCAGGTCCAGGTCTTCGAGGATGGACGGGCTGCGAGTGGAGATCAGGCCCCACTCGTAGGGGATCTCCCGGAGCGCTTCCAGCAAGGCGCGGGTGAGGCGGAAGCGGCGCTCGGCGGGCTGGTAGACGTCGGTGACCGGCGACATGAAGAAGGTTGCGCCGGAGAGTCGGGGCGCGGCCTTTTGCAGCGCTTCCACCGAGCGCACCCGCGCCTCCACGTAGCTCCCCCACCCTCCGAGGCGCTCCGCGCGTCCGAAAAGCAGGTCGGGCACGTAGCACCCGCCGCACTGGAAGGCGCAGCCGGAGTAGGGATTCAGGCTATAGTCGAAGTCGCGGAGGAAGCCGGAGGGCTGCTGGCGGACCAGCAGAGCCGGGGAAGGGACAGAGTAGACGCGCGGCACGAAGGTGGAGGGATAGACGGCGTGGGGCCGGGGCTCCGGCCCCACGCCGCCGGATGACTTACTGCGCCATGGGGTTGCCGAGCTTCTCTTGCGCCCGGGTGCGGAAGCGGCCCTGGAGGTCGCGGCCGTTGTCGAAGATGTTATTACCGAGGAGGCGGACTTCGCCGCTGCCGCTGTTCACGATGCCGGTGGCGGTGTTGCCGCTGATGGTGGAGTTGGCGATGGAGCCGCTGGACGTGCCCATGAAGATGATCCCGTGGCCAGGACCGGGCGTGCCCGGCATTGGGTTGAAGCGCTGGCCGGCGGCGTTGATGGAGCAGTCGGTCATCGTGAGGCGGGCGTTGCCGTCCACCACGAGGTTCGCGTTCAGGTTGCTGTCGAAGCGGCACTTCTCCATCGTCACGCGGGAGTTGCCGTTGATGATCATGCCGACCAGGAAGTTGCGGATGACCAGGTTCCGGAGGATGATCGTCCGGTTCGTCTCCTGCGTGTCGATGATGACGCCGGTATCGGCCTGGCGCTGGGCGCCGCCCGGATCTCCGGCGAGTACGGCGTCGATGTTCGCCTGAACGCCGGGCGCCGCCTCGATGACGAGCGTGCCGGCCACCGCCGGCTGACCGCTGGGAGCGTTGGGGATGCGGATGCGCTCCGCGAACCGGCCGCTGGTGACGATGATGACGTGGCCGTTGGTGTTGGCGCCGCCGTTGGCGGCCAGCAGGGCGGCGGTCAGCGTGCCGAAGATGCGGTCGGTGGCGTTATCCGTGTCTTCCGCCACGCCCACCAGGCCGTCGCCGTCGAAGTCGCCGCCTGTGCCGGGCGGCACGTTGGTGGCTCCGGCAGGGCCGTTCGCCACGCCGTTACCCTCCACCAGAACCGGGTGGTTCGCCTCCGCCGCCCGGGGCAGGGCCAGGATGCTCAGGCCCACGACGACACACACCATCCAATTCGCTGCTCTCATCTTTCGCACGGGTTTCTCCTCAAACGCTGGGCTCCACCGGACTGGCGGCTGATCGACAGCCCGGCGACTACAGGCCACGGATATGAGGTCAGTGTACCATGTGTTTGGCTGTTTCCTACGGCGACGAACGGAAGACAACCACGGACGGCGGCTCCGCGGACGCGCAGGCCACGGGCGCGGCAGGCGGGCGCTGCGGAGAAGGCATGATATACTTTAGGCATTGCGTGTTTGGTGTTCTTTTCCGGCCCGTGCGCGCCCATTGGCCAAGCACGAGCCGGAGGAGCCCAGCGCGCTCGCCTTTTCAGACCATTGCCCGCAGAGTTTAGTGCGAGGAGGCACGCATGGTAGATACGGGACCGGCTCCCCCCCACGGGCGATACAAGCGCGGCCTGGACGGCGCGAGCTTCAGCCTCCAGGCGAACACGGAAGATGTTCCGGGGGACGGGCGCTATTACATCTTGCAGGACGGCGAGGTGGCGCTGGCCACCGAGGACTTCCAGGCAGCGACGGCCGAATACAACCGGATGTGCCGCGAGTTCTGGCTGGAGCGTCTCCAGAGCGACGAGCCCCAGATCCGCATCGCCGCCGCCTGGGGGCTGCTGGGCCTGGACTCGACGGACAAGGACGCGCAGGCCGTGATCGCCAACGACGGCTCTCCGCAGGAGAAGAAGCGCCTCGACCAGGCGCAGTCGCGCCGGCGCGCCATGCGCACCCGGAACGCCGCCAAGGGCGGGGCCGCAGCGGCGAAGGCAGCCCCGGAAGCGGCGGCTCCGGCGGCTCCGGCGGCGGAAGCAGCCTCGGAAGCGGCGCCGGCGGCATCCTGATCTGCATTCTAGCCGGCGAGTGAACTCGCGGCTATCCGGGGCAAAGCCCGCCTGCGCGGGCTGCGAGATGCAGCGCTCGGCTTGTGACGGATAGATGAAATAGATACAGGGGCGGCCGATCAGATGATCGGCTGCCCCTGTATTGGGTTTTCTGGGTAGCGCGGCCCGCTCCGCCGTGGCGGAAGAGCGCTTGGCCCAGCCTGCGCGGGCCTCGGCAGCAGGCAGGGACGGAGTTCCCGCTCCCCCGTCCGGGGGACAAGCCTACAGGTGGCTGGGTGGACGGTCGGTTGGCTGGCAATCGATCATCTGGTCTGCTGCTTGTGAAGCACCCAGAGGTCGCGGTACTGTTTCCCGGCCTGGCAGAACTAAGGTTGGAAGACCACTGGAAACGCCGGCGGTCTATTCGGGGTTGGTCCAGGCGCGGCCGTCGCGGGCGAGGAGGGCGTCCGCTTCCTCGGGGCCCCAGGTTCCGGCGGGATATTGCGGCAGCGCTCCGGCGGTCGCTTTCCAGGCGCGGAGGATGGGGTCCATCAGCTCCCAGGAGCGCTCCATCCAGTCGTCGCGGCTGAAGAGCGTGGTGTCGCCCAGCATGCAGTCGAGGAGGAGGCGCTCGTAGGCTTCCGGCGGCTCCGCGTGAAACTCCTCGCTGTAGTCGAACTTCATCGTCATGGGCTGGATGTCCATGCCGGCGCCGGGGACTTTCACGCCGAACCGGAGCGCGATGCTTTCATTCGGCTGCACGCGGACGGTGAGCACGTTCCGTTCCGGCTCGTCGTTGCCGAAGCCGCGGAACAGGAGATGCGGCGCCGCGCGGAAGTGGATCGAGACTTCGGTGACCCGGCTGGGCAGCCGCTTTCCGGAGCGCAGGTAGAACGGCACGCCGGCCCAGCGCCAGTTGTCGACCATGAGCTTGACGGCGGCGTACGTCTCGGTGGCGGAAGTTGGCGACACTCCCTTCTCCTCCAGGTAGCCGGGCACGGAGCCGCCGTCCGCCTCGCCCGCCGCGTACTGGCCGCGCACCGTCCACTCCGCCGCCTCCGCCTCGGTGATGGGGCGGATGGCGTCCAGCACCTTCACCTTCTCGTTGCGGACCGAGCGCGTGTCCAGGGAAACGGGAGCCTCCATCGCCACCAGACACATCACCTGCATCAGGTGGTTCTGGACCATGTCGCGCAGGGCGCCCGCTTCCTCGTAGTAGGCGCCGCGCCCCTCCACGCCAAGCGCCTCGGCCACGGAGATCTGGACATGATCGACGTAGTGCTGGTTCCAGATCGGCTCGAAGATGCCGTTGGCGAAGCGGAAGACGAGGAGGTTCTGGACTGTCTCCTTGCCCAGGTAGTGGTCGATGCGGTAGATCTGCCGCTCCGCGAAGACACCCTTCAACTCCGCATTCAGAACCCGCGCCGACTCCAGGTCGCGCCCGAACGGCTTTTCGACAATGATCCGGGACCAGCCGGCGCCCTCCTCCGGCCGGGCAAGGCCGGCCTGCCCCAACTGCTGCACGATCTCTACGTAGCCGCTGGGCGGCGTGGCGAGGTAATAGAGGCGGTTGCCGCAGGAGCCGCGCTCGTCGCAGAGGCGGTCGAGCAGCGCGCTGAGCTGGGTGTAGCTCTCCGGGGTCGCGTACTTCCCTTCCAGGTAGAAGAGACCCGCCTCGAACTGCCGCCACTCCTCCGCGTCGAGGTCGCGGAAGCGGGAGTACTTCGCGACGGACTCGCGGGCTTCGGCGCGGAACGACTCATCCGTCTTGGGCGTCCGCGCCATGCCGATGACGGAGAAGCCGTCCGGCAGACGGCCTTCCATGTGGAGGTTCCAGAGCGCCGGGAGGAGCTTGCGGCGAGTGAGGTCGCCGGAAGCCCCGAAGATCACGACGCTGCAGGGCTCGGGGACGCGGATCTCTGCCTGTCGGCGATCGGCCATCGTGTCTCCTCTATACCGCCGACGAAGCGGCTTGCTGAACCGGCGCGTCCGGCGCCGGAGGATCTCCCGGGGCGGGCGTGGCCTTCTCCACCGGCGGCTCCGGGGACGGAGCGGCGGCCGCTACGGGCGGAGCGGCGGCGGCCCTCCGGCGGGCCAGGCGGCCCAGCCCGTCGTAGGCGGCGTACTTGTAACCTTCCGAGAGGGTGGGGTAGTTGAAGACGCACTGGATGAAGCAGTCGATGGTGCCGCCGTAGTACATCGCCAGCATGCCGGCGTGGATGATCTCCGTAGCATTCTCGCCGATGATGTGGACGCCCAGCAGCTTCAGGGTGTCCGGCGCGAAGAGGAGCTTGAAGAGGCCCTGCGTGTCGCCGACAATCTGGCCGCGGGAATTGTTCTCGTAGGAGGCGCGGCCCACTTCGTAATCGACGCCCTTCTCTCGCAGGGTTTCCTCCGTCTCCCCCACCATCGAGATCTCGGGGATAGTGTAGATCCCGTACGGAAGCAGGGAGGCCATCCGCTTCTTGTAGTCCAGCCCGAAGGCGTGGCACATCGCCAGCCGTCCCTGCTCCATCGAGGTGGAGGCGAGGGCGGGGAAGCCGATTACGTCACCGGCGGCGTAGATGTGCGGGATGGAGGTCTGGAAGGACTCGTTGACGGAGACCTGGCCGCGCTTGTTCGCGGTGACGCCCACCTTCTCCAGGCCGAGCGCGGCGGTGTTGCCGCTGCGGCCGGAGGCGAACAGGAGGTTTTCCGTTTCCACCACCTGGCCGCTCTTCAGGCGCGTGCGGACGCAGTCCCCGTCGTCGGGAGAGGAGAACCGCTCCACGGACGAGCTTTCTTCCTCCAGCATCAACTGGACGCCCAGCTTGCGCATCCGCTGCACCAGCCGCTCGGTGATCTCGCCGTCGACGAACGGCAGGATGCGGTCGCGGGCGTCGACGAGGACCACGTCCACGCCGAGCGCGGCGAAGATGCAGGCGTACTCGCAGCCGATGACGCCCGCGCCCAGCACCGTCATCGACTTCGGGATGTTGTCGATCTGGAGGATCGTGTCGCTGTCGTAAACCGTGTCGTCGTCGAAGGGAATGTTGGAGGGGCGGAACGGGCAGGAGCCGGTGGCGATGAGGACCACCTCGGCGGTGAGGTCCAGGCAGGCGCCGGACTCCATCTCGACGTGGATGGTGTGCGAGTCGATGAAGGAGCCCGTGCCGTAGATGACATCAACGCCGTGGCGCTCGATGTTGGCGGAGGTCAGCTCCAGCTCTTTCTCCACCACCCGCTCCTTGCGGTACATAAAGCGGGGGACAGTGAGCTCGCCTTCGATGGTGTAGTTGACGCCGTAGAGGCCCCGCTGGCGAACGCCGGAGAGGAAAAGGGCCGATTCGCGCAGTGTTTTGCTGGGCAGCGTGCCCGTATTGATGGCGGCGCCGCCCACGCGGGGCTCGCGCTCCACGATCGCCACGCGCTTGCCGAAGTAGGCGGCCTGCGCCGCCGCCTTCTCTCCGGCCGGGCCGGACCCGATTACGATGAGGTCGTATTGCGCCATCTGCCCCCTCCGCTCCCCATCCCGCCAGTGCTCTGTCAACGCTGAGATGATGGGTCGAGACCAGTGCCGCGACCGTGAGGGAGCGCTCCCTCACGGTCGCGGTACTGCCCCGATGGTTGCTGAACCCCCCTCACTTCCACCCTGAAAAAGCACTAGTCTTCGGCGTGGAGACGCACGCCCACGGAATGGAAGCCGCCGTCCACGTGGATCAGCTCGCCGGTGACGCGGGCCGAGAGATCGCTGAGGAGGTAGAGCGCGCCGCCGGCGACCGCGTCCCGGTCATTTTCGAGATCCCAGCCGATGGGCGAGCGGCCCGGCCATTCGTTGGCGATGCGGGAAAAGCCGGGGATGTGGGTGGCGGCCATCGTTTTCTGCGGGCCGGCGGAGAGGGAGTTGACGCGGACGCCGAGCGGGCCGAGGTCGCGCGCCAGGTAGCGGGCGCTGGCCTCCAGGGCGGCCTTGCAGATGCCCATCCAGTTGTAGTTCGGGTAGACGTTCTGCGAGTCGAAGGTGAGCGCGACGATGGACCCGCCGCGCGTGAACTTCTCCCGCGCGGCGCCCGCCACGAACACCAGGCTGGCGGCGCTCACTTCCAGCGCGTAGAGCGCGTCGGCCCGGGGCGCCTCGAAGAGCGACTCGGCGAGGCAGGTCTTGGGGTTCGCGTAGGCGATGCTGTGGACGAGGCCGTCGAGCGGGCCCTCGATCTGCTCGAAGAGCGCCTTGATCTCCTCATCCTTCGTCACGTCGCAGGGCAGGATGCGGTAGTCGTCCACGTTCAGGTTGTCGGAGCGGAAAGCGCGGCGGAGGATTGAGTCGCGGAAGCGCTCGTTCTGGACGGTGTAGATGACCTCCGCGCCTTCGGCCTGCGCCCGCGTGCCGATGGCCCACGCGAAGCTGCGGGTGTCCAGCAGCCCCATCACGAGGATTCGCTTGTCTTTGAGTAGCATCGTCTTGGTTTCCCTGGGGTGAGGCCGCTGCGCCTCTACAGTCCGAGCCGCTCCCGGATGAGCTTCTGGAGGACGTCGGGGCGGGCGCTGCCTTTGGTGGCCTTCATCACCTGGCCGACGAGGAAGTTGACCTTGCCTTCCTGGCCCTTGCGGATGTCGTCGACCACCTTCGCGTTTCCGGCGATCACTTCGTCGATGAGGGGCAAGAGCTGGTCCGCGGAGCCGACGACGGTGATCCCCTGCTCCTGGACGACGGCGTCCGGCGTCTTGCCGGTTTCCCACATCGTCTCGAAGATGGACTTCGCCAGCTTTCCGGTGATCGCGCCTTCGTCCTGGAGCTTGAGCAGCCGCGCCAGATCCTCCGCGCGGACCTTTACGGCATCCCACTCGCGGCTGCCCGCGTTGAAGAGCCGCATCCAGTCGCCCTGGAGCCAGTTGGCGACCTTCTTGGGATCGCCGCCATACGCGGCCACCGCTGCTTCGAAGTAGTCGGAGACGGGCCGCTCGTCCACCAGCACGGCGGCGTCGGCCTCCGGGAGGCCGAACTCGTCGACGTAGCGGCGGAGGCGGGCCTCGGGCAGGAGCGGCAGGCTCTCGCGGATGCGCTCGATCCAGGCGTCGTCGAAGGCGACGGGGATGAGGTCCGGCTCCGGGAAGTAGCGGTAGTCGTGGGCGTATTCCTTGGTGCGCATCGACACCGTTTTCAGGTTCGGCTCGTCCCAGCGACGCGTCTCCTGCGCCAGCCCCAGGTCGTTCAGGTCCACGGTCATGGGCGGCGGGCCGGGGATCGTGACGGCGGCGCGGTATTTGCCCGCGCCTTCCTTCTTTTCCAGCGCCAGCGCCTGGCGGGCCGTCTCGTACTGGACGCCCAGGTGGACGACGCGGAAGCTGTTCAGGTTCTTCAGCTCCACCTTTTCGCCCAGCTCCGTGCTGCCCACCGGCCGGACCGAGATGTTGGGCTCGCAGCGCAGCGACCCCTGCTCCATCCGCCCGTCGCTGGCGCCGATGTAGACGAGGATGCGGCGGAGCGCCACGAGGTACTCGCGCGCTTCGTCGGCGGAGTGGATGTCGGGCTCCGTCACCACCTCCATGAGCGGGACGCCGGAGCGGTTGTAGTCGACGAACGAGGTGTCGCGTTCCACGTGGAGCAGCTTGCCCGTGTCTTCCTCCAGGTGCACGCGCCGGATGCGAACGCGCTTCACCTCGCCGTTCACATGGACGTCGATGTAGCCGTTGACGCCGATGGGGACGTCGTACTGGCTGATCTGGTACGCCTTGGGGAGGTCGGGGTAGAAGTAGTTCTTGCGGTGGAAGATGTTGTTCCGGTTGATCTCGCAGTTGAGGGCAAGGGCGGTGCGGAGCACGTGCTCCACGGCGGCGCGGTTGGGCACGGGCAGGCTGCCGGGCAGGCCCAGGCACACGGGGCAGCACTGCGTGTTCGGCGGGGCGCCGAACTGCGTGCCGCAGCCGCAGAACATCTTGCTCACGGTCAGCAGCTCCGCGTGGACTTCCATACCCACCACGGGCTCGATCTGGGTCTCTGCCACCGTCAGTCCCTCATTCCCTTAATCTTCCAAAGCGGAGCCCGCTGATGATGCGCTGAAGCGCATCACTACAAACCCAGAAGCGCATTACTACAAGCCCGGCCGCGCGTCTCTACAATGCCGGTTACAGCGCCGGAACGCGGCTCCCCCAGTCGGTGGCCTGCTCGAAGGCGTGGGCGGCCCGCAGCAGCGTCCCCTCGTCGAAGGGCCGCCCGATGACCTGGAGGCCGATGGGCAAGCCGTCGTGGAAGCCGCAGGGCAGGCTCACCGCGCAGGTGCCGGCCATGTTCACCGGGATGGTGCAGACATCGCTGAGCTTCATGGCGAGCGGATCGTCCGACTTCTCGCCGATGCGGAAGGCGACCTCCGGCGAGGTAGGCGTCACCAGCACGTCGAAGCGCTCCCAGCAGCGGTCCAGGTCCTGTTTCACCAGCGTCCGCACCTGGAGCGCGCGGTGGTAGTAAGCATCGTAGTAACCGGCGCTGAGGGTGTACGTGCCGAGCATGATCCGGTGCTTCACCTCCGCGCCGAAGCCGAGGTCGCGCGTCGTCTCCAGGAGGCTAAGGACGTCCTTGCCCTCGTCGGAGCGGATGCCGTAGCGGACGCCGTCGTAGCGAGCGAGGTTGCTGCTGGCTTCGGCGGGCGCGATGATGTAGTAGCAGGAGAGCGCGTACTCCGCGTGCGGCGTGCTCGTCTCCTCCACCACGGCGCCCAGGCCGCGATACACCTCCAGGGCCGCCTCCACCGCCTGCCGGATTTCGGCGCGCACCCCCTGCGCCAGGTACTCGCGCGGGACGCCGACGCGGAGGCCGCGCACGTCGCCGGTGAGGGCGGCGGTGTAGTCCGGCGTGTCGAGCGGGGCGGAGGTGCTGTCCAGCGGATCGTGGCGGGCGATGGCGTTGAGGAGGAGCGCCGCGTCGTGGACGTTGCGGGCGAACGGCCCGATCTGGTCCAGCGAGGAGGCGTAGGCGACGAGCCCGTAGCGGCTGACGCGGCCGTAGGTGGGCTTGAGACCGACGACGCCGCAGAGCGCGGCGGGCTGGCGGACGGAGCCGCCGGTGTCGCTGCCGAGCGCGAGCGGCGCCATGCGGGCCGCCACCACGGCCGCCGAGCCGCCGCTGGAGCCGCCGGGCACGCGGTTCAGGTCCCACGGGTTCCGGGTGGTGAAGAGGCCGCTGTTCTCCGTGGAGGAGCCCATGGCGAACTCGTCCATGTTCGTCTTGCCGACGAGCACGGCCCCGGCCTCGCGGACCAGCGCGGCGGCGGTGGCGTCGTAGGGCGGCTTCCAATCGCCGAGGATCTTCGAGCCGCAGGTGGTGCGGACGCCGGTGGTGCAGAAGTTATCTTTCAGCGCGACCGGAATACCCGCCAGCGGCGGGAGCGCTTCGCCGCGCGACCGGGCGTCGTCCCAGCGCTGCGCCTGCTTCAGGGCGGCGTCCGGCGTGACCGTGACGAACGCGCGGACCTGGGGGTCGAGCGCCTCGATGCGCTCCAGATGCGCCTGCGCGACGTCCCGGCAGGAGGTTTCGCCGCGAGCGAGCGCGGCTCGTAGCTCGCCGGCCGTCAGTTCCCAGAGTTGAGGCATAGTGGATGGAGAGTTGCGGGTTCCAGAGCGGGCCGCCGGGGCGGCTGCAGGCGTGGGGCGTGGAAGCGGCGCGGGTTACGTGTCCACCACGCGCGGCACGACGAAGAACTCGTCCCGCGCTTCGGGGGCTTCCCGCAGAAAGGCTTCGCGCGGCAGAGAGGGGCGGGCGGCGTCTTCGCGGAAGACATTCTGGAGAACCATCGCGTGGGTCGTCGGCGGCACGCCTTCCGTGTCGAGCTGCTGCAGCGCCTCGAAGTGCCCGAGAATGACGTTCAGGCTTTCCGTGAGGCCCGTCTTCTCTTCGGCCGTCAACCGGAGCCGCGCCAGCAGGGCAACGTGCTCCACTTCGGACAAACTTAACTTGGGCATGAGCCTCCTGGAGGTCGTGACCGGGAGCACGGACCCAGCGGGCCGGTTGGGCGGGAGCGGCGGAGCCGGCCTGTCCCACTGCGCATCCTGCCGACGTGGACCCCGCGCGGACGCCGGGGCGGCCGGGGCCGGAGCACGCGTATTCTATCATTCGCCCAGTTGGGCTATCAACCGGCGCCGGGCGGAGGCCCGTGCGGAGGCGGCGATGCTATTTAATGGGAAGCTGCAGAACGACGTGGAGAGTCTCATCTCCACTACGAACCGACTGTCGGAGAGTTTGAACGAGCTGCGGGAAACGGTGCGCCGGCAGCAGTTCCGCATCAACGAGCTGGAGAACGCGATGCGGGAGAACCGCGCGCCGATGGTGGATGCGTCCGCCAGCTTCGCGGCGGACGAGGCGCGGCAGCGGGAGCTGGCGGCGGCGGTGACCGAGATGCGGAAGGCGCTCGGCTCGGTGCAGGAGCGCCTGGGCGAGCACGAGCAGGGGATGCGCTGGCTTTACCAGAAGTTGACGGAGAGCGGCGCGGCGGCTAAGGACTCCCGATGAGCGCTCCCCTTGGCGACGGCCCGCCGGACGCGGCGCCCGCCCCCGGCGAGGACGGCGGAGTGCGCTTCGCCTGCCCCCAGTGCGGGGGCGAGGTGTCGGTGTCGCAGGTGCAGGGAGACCGCTGCCCGCAGTGCGGCTTCGAGTTCAAACGCTTCAGCCCCGGCGAGCAGCGGACCGCGCAGGACTACCTGGCGGTGCTGACGGGGGAGAAGCACCTGGTGACCTTGCCCGAAGGAAAGGGCTTTGTAATCGCACACGAGTAGAGCCGATGCTCCACCCGTCTCACACCTTCTGGAAGAATCCGTTGTTCCGCCACGAGCTGGCGCGGGGCCGCCGCCGCGCCTGGACCGCCGGCCTGTCTGTGGCGAACGCGGTGTACGTGTGGCTTTTCGTGATGGCGCGCATCCTGCCGGGCCTGGCGCACGAGGGCGCCGCCGGCGGCGCGCAAACGGCG
>Ga0216301_1000207_pt1 | contig 16579 bp, 13 predicted proteins | sample 4hB_Boncat_minus_FD_156203 | JGI IMG/M metagenome (GOLD analysis project Ga0216301, IMG submission 156203) | Terrestrial sediment cell enrichment communities for BONCAT metagenomics from Utah, United States - 4hB_Boncat_minus | ecosystem: Environmental > Terrestrial > Deep subsurface > Rock...
GGGCCGTCCTCATCCGCTGGCAAAAGGGTGGGGACAGCTTCCTCGGCCTGATCCAGTTAGCGTGTGCTCTCATCACCTTCAAGCAAGCTGGCCTGCTCGGATAGGCTCTAAGCCGCTAGAATGGGTGAGGCGACGTTTGGGGCCTTTTGCTGCGGGAAGGACGTTCTGACGAACGGTCAGGATGTCGGGGGTTCGACGCCCTCCGAGGCCGTTGCTTTGTGGCTATAGGGGTTCTTCCTTCTACTTCCCTTACTGAGAAACCAGAGTCTCTGCTTTCCACAAAGCAAACATGACGGCGGTGAGGCTGCGTTCCCTGGACTGCCAGGACGCAGCCTCGCTGTTTCTCTACATCGGGCGCCCGCATGAACAACTCTCTCTATCTGCGACGGCAAAAGAAGATCCTCGTGCCGCCGCCGGACGACGGCCCCTCGATTCCTCCGAACTACGTGGCTGCGGTGGTGAAGAACATCGAGCCGCTGGGCTACGTGTTCTCGGAGCCGCTCATCGAGGCGTGCCGCCGCCTCTCGCTCGACCAACTGACGGATCTGTACCACCAGTTGATCGTCAATCTGAAGCAGGGTAAGGGCGCGCATCGCAAGCACCGGCCCATGTACCCGAACTTTCCATCCCAGGTGATGGAAATGAGCCAGGGCGAGCTGTACCTCAACGCGATCATCCACTACCTCAGCGGCGGCCGGCTCCTACCCCGGAGCCAGTTGAAAGAGCGGTTTCCGCTGATCGACGCCACGAAGTTGGAGATCATCAAGCTCGGCAGCGAGGCGGACTTCGAGCGGCTGTTCGGCCAGATCATCTCTTCCAACACGTCACTGTCGGAACAGGACCGGGAAGACGTGGAGTGGTTCGTCCGGACGTATGGAGACGGGATCGAGCGGCTGCTGCCGGAGCGCGTGCCCCAGAAGGAGAACATGGCCTTCCTGGCCGGGCTGTTGCTGCGGCACACCACGCGGGCCTTCGACTTCCTCCAGCGGTACTGTCGCACCGCCACCGACGTCCTGCGGCTGGCGGTGGCGCTAAGCGACGGGGACCTGTCGCTGGCGACCGGGACGCGCTTCCGCAGCTTCGCACGCGCGGAGCGGCGGCTGCTGCTGGGTCTGGTGGACCAGCTACCGCAGCCTGTGGAAGATATGCTGCGCTGGAAGGGTCGCTGGGTGCGGCTGGGCGAGCGGCTGCATCCCGGCGAGTATGCGAACGCCTTTCCGCGCGCCGCCGAGGCGTTCGGGGTGCTCCGCAACGATCTGCCGTACACCACCTTCAACAGCCAGGTGGAGCAGGCCCTGGTGCAGCAGGACGTGGCGCAAGCCCTCCGCTGCCTGAAAACGCGGCCGGGGTTCCTGGCGCGCAGATTGGACCACCTGCTGCGCGCGAATGCCCCCGAGCAGGACGCTGTCCTCGAGGCATTTGCGGAGCGGGCGCCGCAGGTCTCGACACCGGTGCTGCTGCAGGTGCGGCAGCACTTCCGGGCCCGGAGTGCGTCGGCGAAGCTCCGCGTCTTCTTTCCGAAAGGCAGCCTGGCGCGGGCGTACGGCATCCCTAACGAGCTGCCGCCGCTCTCGGAGCAGGTCGCGTCCAAGATCGTCAACTCCTGCGAGCTGACGCTGATCGAGCGCTTTGGGAGCCTGCCCTCGCTGGGCAAGGTCTACGTCGATCCCACGCTGAGAGACTTCCTCATCCCCCATTCAGCGCGGTCCGCCTCGCGGTCGTATCGCACGGCGGCGCGGGGCAGCCGGCTGCCGCTCCCCTCCTGCAAGACGCTCCGCTTCTTCGTCTGGTGGAAAAACGGCCAGGAGCGGACCGACATCGACCTCTCGGCAGTGCTGCTGGACGAGGACTTCAACTACGTGGACGTGGTGTCGTACTACAACCTGAAGAACTACGGCGGCTGCCACAGCGGAGACATTGTGAACGCGCCGAAGGGGGCGAGCGAGTTCATCGACATCACGCTCGACAAGGTGCTGGAGCGGAACGTCCGGTACGTGGTGATGACGCTGCACAGCTTCACCCAGCAGCCTTACTGCGAGCTGCCGGAATGCTTCGCGGGCTGGATGGCGCGCGCCCACGCAAACTCGGGTGAGATCTACGAGCCGCGCGCCGTGCAGGACCGTCTCGACCTGACCGCCGACACGCGGGTCGCAATTCCGCTGGTCATGGACGTACTGGCCGAGAAAGTGATCTGGTGCGACATCGCGCTGCGAGGCGACCCCAACTGGTGCAACAACGTGCACACCACCTTCCGAGGGATCAACGTAACGGTGCGGGCGCTGACGGAGCTGAACAAGCCGAACCTGTATGACCTGTTCCGCCTCCACGCGCTGGCGCGCGGCGAGCTGGTGGAGACGCCGGAGCTGGCGGAGACGGTGTTCTCTGTAGAGAACGGGACGCCGTTCCGGCAAGAAGAGATCGCGTCGGGCTACATGCAGTAGGGCGGGAATGGATTACACCACGGAGACACTGAGGGCACGGAGAGGGACCCGGAGAAAGCCGGGAGAGCATAAGTAGACCCATTACGGGCCGTAGAGCGTGAAGCCCGCGCCATGCCAGAGGCGGCGTCCTGGAAGCAACGTAATCTGCAAGTCGGCGCCGCTCGCGGTGGTCAGGTGCAGAGTCGGGCCTCCCGTGGAGAGGAGGGAGTTGGGGCGCGTGAAGACGACGTTCCCGACGATCGGGCCGCCGCCTACAGAAGCCATGTTGAGATGCCCGGCGAGCATGGTCGAACGCGGCCCCGCCAGCGTATACGCGCCCAATTGCACCGGCTGTGGGGAGAGCGCCACGTACCCGGCTCCACCCGCCAGGGCCAGCAGGAGGGCGACGGCCACGGCGGCCAGCACCAGGGCGCCGCGGCGACGGCGCGGGGGCTCTTCCAAAGAAGACGTCGGGATCAACATCGAAGGACGCTCCTGCGGGGTCGGCGGGGAGGGCGTTACGGACCGCCCTCCCCGGCCTGCCGACCTCGCGCCGCCGTTAACCGCGCACCCGACTAACGGCGCCCTGGGCCGACTGCGGCGCCTTCCCGGCGCCAGGCGTGATGCTTATCGGCAGCGTCTCTTCCCGGAACACCCGCAGCGTGCTCTTGCCGGAGTCGATGCCCGAGCCCTTGAAGCCCGGATGAACGGCGGCGTGGAAGACGCGTACCCGTAGCGTCAGGTTCTTCGCCTTTGCGATGTCGGCGCCCACCTCCTGGCGGTAGAGGAGGGTCGCCTCTTCGCCCGGCATCAGGCGCGTGTCCTCGCGGTGCGGCGCGTCGAGCTTCGGCACGGTCGCGCCGTTCTCGGCAATCTGCAACATCCGGACGTTGCCGGATAATTGAATCTGGTTTCCCGTGATGAACCGGGTCAGGTTCAGGTTCTGGTTCTGGTTCGACATGACGAACACCTGGCGACCGAGGGTCTTCTTCCCGTCTCGCAGCCAGACGTCCAGGATGCCCGCGTGGATGCTGTCGCCGGTGGGGAAGCGGTGGCCGGCGTCGTTCTTGAGCTTGATAACCGCCTGGAGCTTCTCGCCTTTCTCGTAGGCGGGCTGCGACAGCTTTACGGAGAGGCTGACGGCCTGCTGGAGCATGGTGAGGCTGTCACGACCCGGCCACGTGTGCTGGCGGCTGCCCTTCCGGGAGGGCATATGGCAGCTCTGGCAGGTTTCGCCGCGAGCCGCCGCCGGACTGATCTTGAACTCATCCAGCGTGTCCTGGATGCGGGGCTCCTGCTGGTACTGGCTCTCCAGCTCTGGCTGCGGCGGCACCGGCGGATCTTCGTTCTCCGGGCTCTCGGGTCCGTCTACCACCGGGGTGATAGCTCCCTGCTGCCGGATGAACTGGAACCGGCGGCTGATGGCGGGGCTCACCGACGACTGCTGGCGGGCCATCTGCGCCACGAGCAGAGCCTGCGCCTGCGCGCCCTGCGGAACGTTCCGGGCTTGCTGCGGCGCCGCCGGGCGCTCGAAGGGATGGGCCAGCGGGCTCTTGATGTCGAACTGATGGCAGCCGCCGCAGAAGTCCGACTTCTTCATTTGCGGGCTATAGCTGAGAGCATGCGGAGCGCGCGAGGAGGCGGTGGGGTTGGAGGTGAGCACCGTTCCCTCGCGCACGTGGCAGGTGACGCAGGTGACCCCCTCCGCGGCCAGGGCCTTGTCGTAGCGCGGGTTAGGATCGTTGAGGAAGGGCTGGCCGTCCAGATTGCCGGTGACGCGCATGGGGCCGGAGGCGGTCCGGAGATCGGCTGTCGTGACCGCCGGAAATGGAGAGTCGGTCGCCGGGTGGCTGGGGGGCATCTGCTGGCTGAGAGGCATCTGCTGGCCGTTCAGCAAGACCCTGGGATCGCCGTCCAGGCGAGTGAGGAGCTTGGGATGCTGCTCCAGTAGCGGCGAATGGCAGGAGCGGCACAAAAATCGGGGCTCTGCTTTGAACGCTGCGGCGAACACCGGCTCCGTAACGGAGCGGGCGTGCGCGGAGCCCTGCCAGTCGGCGTGCTGCTCTTTGTGGCAGCCGGCGCACGACTGGGCGCTAAGCGTGTGGATGCCCTTGGGGAGGCTGGCGAGGGTGATACCCTGCTTGCCCTCGGTGAAGAACTGGATCGGCTCGGTGTAGACCGGCAGCTTCACCTGCCGGGGCGCCTGGTAGATGGCGGTCCCCACCACGGCTGCCGCCAACGCGACTGCGCAGAGAGAAACGGTGAGAGGTTTCAAGGCGGTCCTCCAGCAGGGTCACGAACAACGTCGCTCAATCTGTTACGAAGGACGGCGGGATTGCTAGGCGGGTTACGCCGGGCCGTGATTCTATTGCAGAATGAAAGAGGAACGGCGAGGGTCTGCGCCGTTCGACAAGAAGAACGGTCACAGGCCCGGCGGCGCGGGTCTCGGGTTGTGGGGGGAAGAAGGCGATGCAAGGCGAATTCGATTTTCCGACACGGGTGGTTTTCGGCCCGGGCCGGGTGCGGGAGCTGCCCGAGCTGGTGCGCGGCTGGGGAGAGCAGGCGCTGATCGTCACCGACAGCGGCGTCCTCGCCAGCGGGGCGGCGGAGCGCGTGCTTAACGCGTTGAAGGCGGACCAGAACCTCGACTACCGCGTCTTCGAGCACGTGGAGGCGAACCCCTCCGCGGAGATCGTGGAGGCGGGAGTCCGGCGCTTCCAGGAGGAGTGCCGCTTCCTGATCGCCGTAGGCGGCGGCAGCGCCATCGACACAGCCAAGGCGATCCGGCTGGCCGTGGGGCGCGACAGCCCGCAGAGCCGCATGGACGATTGGGAAGAGCCGGCGGCGGCCCCGGCCGGCATGCCTCGCCTGATCGCCATTCCCACCACCTCCGGGACCGGCAGCGAGGTCAGCTCGCGCATGGTGATCTCCGTAGAGGGGAGGAAGACGACGCTCCACGGCCCGCACCTGCTGCCGGATATCGCGCTCTGCGACCCGGAGATGACGCTGGAGCTTTCGGCGCGGCTGACGGCGGGCAGCGGTGTGGACGCCCTGGGGCGGAACGTGGAGGCCTACTTCGCCGCGAGCTTCCACCCCCTCTGCGACGCCATCGCGCTGGACGGCATCCGGCGGGCGGTGCAAGCCCTGCCCCTCGCGGTGAGCGACAGCCGCAATATCGACGCGCGGTCGGAGATGATGCTCGCGGCGCTGATGGGCGGCGTGGCCTCGCAGAAGGGGCTGGGGGTCGTCCACTCACTCACGCACGCCCTGGCGGCGGTGGGCGGGGTTCACCACGGCGTCGCAATGGCGATTATGCTCCCGCACGGCTTGCGCTTCAACCAGGAGGTCATCGCTCCGAGAGTGGACGCCGTCTGCCGCACGCTCGGCGTCTCGCCCTCTGCCTCGGCGGAAGGGACCGTGGAAGCGTTGGTGGAGGCGCTGGAGCAAATGCTGCGCTCCCTGCGGCTGCCGGGGGCGCTCCGGGAAGTCGGACTCACCAGCGCGTTGATCCCTGCAATGGCGGAAGTGGCTTTCCAGGACGGCCACCACCGGCACAATCCGCGTCCGGTGACGCAGGAAGACCTGGAAGCGATCTACCGGGCGGCGTTCTGACGGCCGGGGGAGGTTTTGACACAGAAGGACACAGATTATACAGAAGAACACAGACAGAGGAACTGGGAGGGCCCTCTCGCGTTGCCATAGGTCCTGAAGCAGAGGTGCTCGTCCTTGGCGCCTCGCTACGCTTGCTTGACGAGAGTGAGGCTTCCCCTTCCCCATCTGTGTTCCTCTGTATAATCTGTGTCCTTCTGTGTCAAAGTCTTTACGGCGGCTGTACGAGCAAACCGTAGCCGAGGGGACTAAGGCAGAGCAGCAGCAACAGGAACGCGACCAGCGCCAGGAACACCTCCACGCGCACGGGGCTGAAGCCGAGGACCGTAACGGGCAGGTGGACGCGGCAGTAGTAAGGCGCCTTCTGGCCGTGGACACAGCGGCCGCAGAGGCGGCGACCGCACGCCTGGCAGTGGCCGACGGCCATCTGGCGCGGGTGGCGGGCGCAGCGCAGCGTGGTATCGACCCGCGTCGCCTCCAGGTTTTCGGGGTCGAGGAGCGCGGCGGGGGCGAGCGGCGTAGCCGCCAGGGACGTAGCCGCCAGGGGCGCGGCCGACGGGGCCAGCGCCTGGGCGAACTCTCCAGCGGTGGCGTAACGCGCGGCGGGCGTCTTCTGGAGCCCGCGCATGACGATGCGGGCCAGCGCGTGGGGCACGCTCGGCGGCAGCGGCGCCGGCTCGCCGTAGGCGACGTTGTGCGCCACCTCCATCAGCCCGGAGCCCGCGAACGGCAGGCGGTCGGCGAGGAGCTGGTAGAGGGTGACGGCGGCGGAGAAGACATCGCTGCGGCGGTCTACCGGCCTTCCGAGGATCTGCTCCGGCGACATGTAGGCGGGCGAGCCGAGGATGCCGCCGGTGCGTGTGAGCGTGGCTTCGTTCTCCATCCACGCCACGCCGAAGTCGGTGAGCTTGAGCGCCAGGCCGGGGAGCACCACCACGTTCTCCGGCTTGACGTCGCGGTGGACAATGCCCGCGTGGTGGACGGCGTCGAGGGCGGCGCATAGCTGGAGCGTGAGGCGGACGGCTTCATCCGGTGACAGGGCGCCGGTGCGCGTGAGTAGCTGGCGGAGGTTCTCCCCCTCCAGCAGTTCCATCGCCAGGTAGAGCCGCCCGTCCGCCTCACCGAAGTCGTCCACGCGGACGACATTCGGGTGGTTCACGGCGCGGAGAGCCCGGGCCTCGCGCAGGAAGCGCCCGCGCAGGGAGGCGCGCTCGGGATCGGGGAGGAGCGGCGGCGGGACGAGGACTTTGAGCGCCACCACCTGCCCGCCGGCGTCCTGGGCGGCGAACACCACGCCCATCGCGCCCCGGCCGATCTCCCGGTCGAGGCGGTAGCCGCCGATCGTTTCTCCGGGCGCTGGGGCTTGGCCGTTCATCAGAGAATCGTAGGCGCTACTTGCGCGAGATGTACCGGCTGCCGCGCTCATAGAAGCGCCACGGCAGGTCGGCTCCCTGCGAGATGCCGATCCGCGTCGTCTCTACGACCTCCTTCACCGTACCCGGCGCGCCCGTCAGGCGCAGGGCGCCGGACTCCAGATCGACGCCGTTGTGGGCGCCGTTCAACCCGAAGGCGGCGCACGTGCGGGCGGGGCCGGCGCACAGGAGGCGATCCGCAACGTCCCCGCGTCGCGCCCGCATCAGGTCGAGGCCGGCAACGGGCTCCACGGCCCGCACCAGGATCGCTTCGGCCATGCCTTCCTCCGCCGTCACGGCGTTGAAGCACCAGTGCATCCCGTACGTGAAGTAGACGTAGGCGTGGCCCGGCGGGCCGAACATCGTGGCGGTGCGCGGCGTGAGGCCGCGGTAGGCGTGGCAGGCGGGGTCGCCGGTGAGGTAGGCTTCCGTCTCCACGATGCGGCCGGCGGTGAGGCCGTCCGCAGCCTCATGCACGAGGTAGCAGCCGAGGAGGGCGCGGGCGGCGTCCAGCGTCGGCTGCAGATAGAACGAGCGCGCGAGGGGCGGGAGAGCGGCGGGACACCGCTCCGCCCCGGCGGGGGTAGACGCGCGAGTGGAGATGGGCTGGCTCATAGGCGGGACACGGCGACACCCCCATTGTACGCCATGTCCCCGCCCCGCCGCGATCAGGCGGCAGTGAAGTTCTGGCCCGCAAACTGGACGGCTTGCTCGGCGTCCGAGAAGAGGGAGAGGGCATGCATCACGCCCGCCCGCTCGACGAGCGAGAGAAACTGGGGATCGTTCGCCACCACGAGGAGGCGGCGCTCGTGCAGCTCCAGGTGGCGCTGCATGCCCAGCACGGCGCCCAGGCCAGTGCTATCCAGCGTAGCCCCACGCAGGTCGAGGACCACGTGCCCCGTCCGCGCCAGGAACGGCCAGACATAGCGCTTCACCTCTCCGGATGTCTCCGCGACGAAGGGAGTTTGGATGCGCACAAAAGTAACATCCCAGTTAGCCGTATGCATGAATCGATCTCTCCGTTAATTTGGGGCTTCGTTGCCTGCTCGGTCGGGCTACGGGCAGTTACGCCATTGGATTCCGAGCGCTAACCGGAGTATTGGCGCGTTCCCCTCTTTGGTTTAGGGTAACGCGAGTGCGGGGCGGGACTTCCCATCCAAAGTATGATTGGATTCGGGTCGGGGGAGCGGGCGCGAGGCACGGCGGCGCACTCCATCCATCTTTCGACGGAGCACCGGTCGGCGGAGTGCGGACACAGGCGAGCGGCCGCGGCGCGGCGGAGGAGAGGCGGACGTGACAGAAGTGTGGGTGCGGGTTCCGGCCAGCACGACCAACCTAGGGCCGGGGTTCGACGCGCTGGGGATGGCCCTCCAGCTCCACAACCGCGTGGGCCTGCGGATTGCGGAAGGCCCCGTGCGCGTGGAGGTAACCGGCGAGGGAGCCGGCGTGCTGGAAGCGGGAGCGGACAACCTGGTGTACACGGCGGTCCGACGCCTGTATGCGGAAGTGGGACGGGAGGCGCCGCCGCTGGAGATCCGCCTGGAGAACGCCATCCCCGTGAGCCGGGGGCTCGGCAGCAGCTCGACGGCCATCGTGGGGGGGCTGGTGGGCGCCAACGCGCTGCTGGGCGAGCCGCTGGACCGCGAAGCCGTGCTCGCTCTCGCCGTGGAGCTGGAGGGGCACCCGGATAACGTCACGCCGGCGCTGCTGGGCGGTTTCCAGGTGACGTCCCTCACGGAGGACGGGCTGATCCACCTGCGGCTTCCCACGCCCGCCGGGCTGCGCGCCGTGGTGTGCGTGCCGGAAGCCAGCGTCAGCACGGCGGCGGCGCGGCGCGTGCTGCCCGAGCAGTATTCGCGCGCGGACGCCGTATTCAACATCGGGCGGGCGGCGCTGCTGGTGGCCGCGCTGCTGACCGGCGCCACCGGCGAGCTGCGCGCCGCCATGCAGGACCGCATCCACCAGCCTTACCGCGCGCCGCTGATCCCCGGCTTCGACGCCGCGCTGGCGGCGGCGCTGGAAGCCGGCGCCGCCGGGGCGTGTCTCAGCGGCAGCGGCTCGACGATGCTGGCGCTGGTGACGGGTGATGCGGAGCGGGTTGGCGAAGCGATGACGGCCGCGGTACGCGCGGCGGGAGCGTCGGCGCGCTGGCTGGCGCTGGACGTGGACCCGGAAGGCGCCGTCGTGGAGCGTGTCCGATAGACGCCGGCGGGCTGGAAACGACCTCGGCCAACGGCAAGGACCTGCGCTGGAACTTCGGCGCGGCGCTCATCGACGCCGCCGGGTGGGGGCTGGGAATGGCGCTGGTCTCCCCCACCACGATCCTGCCGCTGTTCGTGGGCCAGCTCACCGACAACCCGCTGGCCATCGGCCTCATCCCGGCGACGATGACCTTCGGGATGGTAGTCCCCGGCGTCCTCACCTCCCGCTGGGTGGAGCGGATGCCGCAGGTGAAGCAGTCGGTGATCTGGATTGCGCTGCTAGAGCGGTTGATGCTCCTGGCGCTGGCGCTGTTCTGCCTCCGCCTGGGCCCGCACCACCGGGGAGCGCTCCTCGCCGCATTTTTCGGCTGCTGGCTGGTGATGAGCACGGCGATGGGCGCGAACATGCCGGGTTACTACCAGCTCATCGCCAAGACAATCCCGCCGGAGCGGCGGGGCCGGCTCTATGGCTTCGGCGGAGCTGTCTCCGGCGTGCTGGGCGTGGGCGGCGCGGCGCTGGCGGGGTGGCTCCTCAAGACCTGGGGCTTTCCGGCCGGCTACGCCGCCTGCTTCTTCGCCGCGTTCATCATCCAGACCCTTACCGTGGCTCCGCTGGGATTCATGCGGGAGCCGGTCCAGGCGCCGGATGCCGCGCGAGCGCATCCGGGCGAGCGCAGCGCGCTCGGAGCGGCGCGTCGAGACCCGCGGCTGCTGTGGCTGTGTCTGGCCCTGGCCGTGTTCAGCCTGAACCAGATGGCGGCGGCGTTCTACACGGACTACGCGATTCGCCGCTTCCACGCCTCAACGGGAACGGTGGCGGGCTTTACGGCGGTGCTGATGGGCGCTCGCATGGCCGCCTACCTGCTGGTCGGGTGGCTGGGCGACCGTTGGGGCAACCGACTGGCTATGCAGTTAGCAACAGCTTCAGGTATAGTTGCAGCAGGGCTGGCCGGCCTGGCGCCGGACCTGGGCTGGCTGTACGCCTGTTTTGCTTTGAACGAGGTAGCCGTCCAGGGCTGGGGCGTCTGCTCGATGAACTACGTGATGGAGCTGTGCCCGCCGCGACGCGCGGGCGCCTATACGGCGGTGTTCAACATGCTGTCCGGCCCGTTCCGGGTCCTGTTGCCGTTGCTGGGAGGCGTGTTGATTACCGGCGTGGGGTTCGCGCCGATGTTCTGGACGGCGGTCGTCGGGGGCGTGCTCACGCTGGCGCTGCTGCGGCGCGTGCCGGAGCCCCGGCACGATAGCGCGCCGGGGAGCGGGGTAGAGGCGCTGGCGGAGGAGTAGGATGCTGTTCGCGAAGCCCGTGCCGCGCGTGCTGGCGCGCGGTGAGAAGACCATCCTCCGGGAGTTCGAGCGGGCCGACGTAGACCGGTGGATCGCCTGGCCCTCGCACCCCGATCCTCTCTTCAGCGGCTACAATCCTCCGAACCTCAGCGAGCGGCAGCGGGAGGTCTACTACCAGCAGCGCCGCCACTCCTCCGATACCCGCCAGTACAGCGTGGACAACCTGAATGGCGAGATGGTGGGGCGGATCTCGCTCCGCGAGATCGACTGGCGGCTCCAGGCGTCGGTGCTTGGAATCTCGTTCCACCCGGAGCGGCTGGGCCAGGGCCTGGGTTCGGACGCGCTGTGGACGTTCCTCCACTATTACTTTGTCGGGCTCCGCATGACGACGCTCTTCCTGGACGTGGCCGCCTTCAACCGCCGCGCGCAGCGAGTTTACGAGAAGTGCGGCTTCCAGCGGTGCGGCCAGCACTGGGGCGAGGCGCAGACCGACCTACCCGGCGTGTTCCGGAAGTCGGACTACGACGGGATCCGGCACCTCTTCCAGTGGGACTGCGGCCTGATGCGCCCGCTGCTGGTGGACATGGTCCTCCGCCGCTCGGCGTGGGAGCGGCTCCGTGCGGAGCGCAGCCAGACCGTCTGCAGCGCCCAACCGTGGAAGAACGAGTGAGGGCCTCACCCCGGCCACGCCTCTCCAGGCAAGATTGGTAAGGGGCTAAGGACGAGGACACTACTTCTGAACCACCCCGCAACTCGCCGATTAGCGCCCCATTGGCTCCCCTCGCACCGGTGTCTTCCTCCTCCTAACCCATGCTGAATGAATGGCTCCCCTCCACTGCTCCGGCATGGGCCTGGGCGTCCACTGCGGCCCAGGCGTTCCCGCTGCGGGTAGCGGTCGCTCTGCTGGTCCTCCCGCTGCTCTACCGGGCGCTGGGCGAGTCGGGCTCCGGTTGGGGCGGAGCCCGACCGGCCGAGATCGCGCGGCGCGGCTTCTTCTCCCTCCTGGGCGCGCTGATCTTCTTCTCGCTGACGGCGAACTGGGTCCCCGAGGAACGCGCCCCAACCCAGGGTCGCGGCTTCGAGGCGTTCGTCAAGGGCATCTACTCGTACCGGCTGAGCTTCACCCCGTTTGGAGACGCGGCGGCCGAGAGGGGCCGGTCGCCCCGCGAAACGGCCGTGGATGACTTCCAGAAGGCCGTGGATCTGCTGCCGGAGAGCGCGTTCTTCCGGCGGGCGCTGGGCATCGCGCGGGCCGAGCGAGGGCAATACACCGTGGCGCTGCGGGAACTGGAGCAGGCGATGAGCCGCCTGGAAGAACGCGCTCCGGAGCGCGCCCGAGAGGAGCGCGCGCTGTGGCGGCGCCTGTATGGGCCTAAGGCGCCGGCCGCTCCGGAACTGGAGGCGGCGCGGAAGCAAGTGGAAGGATACGGGCTGGGATGGATGGGACGCGTCGCCGTGCTGGCCGCGTACCAGCGATTAGGCGAGAAAGCTGTTCCGGCGGAGTTGCGGAGCATGGTGGAAGACGAGGCCGGCCGCTACTTCCAGGGCGTGCTGAGCGGCGCCCTCGTCTCGCTGCTGTTGATTCCGCAATGGGGACTGATCTCGCTGATCGTGGGCGCGGTGCTCGTGGCGACGGGCATCGTGCGGGCCGCCCGGCGAGACCAGCAGCCGGTGGGCGCGCCCCTGTGGGAAAGCTTCATCCTGATGATGGCGTTGGGAATGCTGCCGGTGCTCTGGATGTTCGGCGGCAAGCGGCCCGCGCCGGAAACGCAGCCGGGGCTGTTCGCCGGGCTGCTGCTGATCCGCGATCTGGCGCAGATCCTGGCCGTAGTTTACCTGGCGTGGCGGCTGCGGCGGCGGGGCCTGAACCTGAAGGAGATCGGGTTCACGATGGAAGGGTTCTGGCCGAACGTGCTGGTCGGCGTGATGGCCGCGACCGTGCTCATCCCGACGGGTTACCTCATCAACCTCGCCACGCAGGCGCTCTCGCAGCGCTACTTCCCGAATGTGGCGCCGCCCTACCATCCCCTCCAGGGCCTCACCGCCACGAGCGGCAGCCTGGAGATCCGGGTGGCGCTCTTCCTGGCGGCGGCGGTGGGAGCGCCGCTGTTGGAGGAGATCTTCTTCCGGGGCGCGCTGTTCGGCGCGCTGCGACGGCGGTTCGGCTTCTGGCCCGGACTGCTCGGCAGCTCGGCCTTCTTCGCCATCCTGCACCCGCAGCTCCCCCTGGGGTTCCTGCCCATCGCCATGCTAGGCGGCGCCTTCGCCGCGCTCTACGAGTGGCGGCAGTCGCTGATCCCCGGCATCGTGGCCCATGCAGTAAACAACGGGCTGGCGTTCCTGATGATCAGCCTCCTTTTTCCACCACGAGGTTGACCGCCATCCATTGAGGGCGCTGTTTGCGTGAGGGCTGGGATGGATAGAACTGGTGCAGTGTCCACCAGGAAACCCCCACCTCATGAACTCCGACGGACTGCTCCACCTCCTGCGCCAACTCCTGCCCGCCCACTCGCCCGGCGGCGACGAGGGGGAGCTGGACAGCATCCTCCTCCCCTACTTCCACGATTACTGTAAGAACGTCCACCAGGACACCGCGGAGAACCTGGTCGGCTACTTTCCCGGCACGGGCGAGCGCTCCCCAATCATCGTGGCCGCCCACAAGGACGAGCTGGGGATGATTATCAAGCGCGTAGAGCCGGATGGCTCGCTGCGCGTGGATGCGCTGGGTGGGGTGCCCCCCTGGAAGTACGGTGAGGGCATCGTGGACATCCTGGCGCCGGGTGGACCCATCGCGGGCATCATGAGCACCGGCAGCCTCCACACCACCAGCGAGTCGCCGCTCATCGAGCAGGCGCGCAACCAGGCGCTCGACTGGCCCATGATCCGCGTGGTGACCCGGCGCACTCCGGATGAGCTGGAGGCGCTGGGCATCGGGCCGGGCACGCGGCTGGTGGTGACCCGGCAGCGCAAGGAGCCGGTGGTGGTGCAGGACTGCGTCTGCGGCTTCGCGCTGGACGACAAGGCGGCCCTAGCGATTATGGTGGAGGCGATGCGCGACCTCCACGACGGCCCGCCGCCGCCCCAGGACATCTACTTCATCGCCACCAGCTCGGAAGAGCAGATGGGCTGCGGGGCTACGGTGGTGGCCGGCAACCTCCCGGTGGAGACCATGCTGGCGCTGGAGATCGGGCCGGTGGCTCCGGAGTATGGGCTGGAGCTGGACAGCCGCCCCATCGTCTGGTACCGCGACTCGACAGCGACGTATACGAAGAGCTTCTGCGACGAGCTGGTCCAGCTCGGCCAGTCGCTGGGGACGGGGATGCAGAAGGCGGTGTACGGCCATGCCGGGTCGGACGCCTCCTGCGCGCGTTCGTCGGGCCAGATCGGCCGGATCGCTGTCCTGTCCTTCCCCACGCTCAACAGCCACGGCTACGAGGTGGCGCCCATCGACGGCATCCTCAACATGCATAAGGTCCTCGTAGCCTACCTGCGCGGGGAGCGCGGTGGGGAGTAATACGGGGAGGAACTCACCACGGAGCCACGGAGCACACGGAGAAGACCATCCAGATTTGAACCGCGGAGACGCGGAGACGCAGAGTGGATGAGTAGAAGAGATAGAAGCCTGGATGGACAGGATGGAAAGAGTGATGGGGCAGACGGGGGAGGATTGGCGGAGGGGCTGCCCGTCTGACCATCATTCCCGTACTCCTGGAGCGGATGACCGGCTCGCTACCGCCCTTTCCGGCAGTCCATCCTCGTGATCGTTTACGGCGACCCATGCGAGCTTGAGCGGCCCAGCGCGCTGCGGGAGCGGCTGCGCCGCCGCGTGGCGGCTCTCGGTTCCGGCGATCCGCCTTTGAACACACTCCGCACGCTGCTTATCGAGGCGGGGCGGCTGGAACAGGCGGTGCTCGACGCGCTGCCCGAGGAAGCTGGGCTCTGCGCCGATGTTCAGTCCGTCACCGACTTTGCAGCGGCGGCCTTCTACGCTCGATGGGGCGCGGCCGCGGGGACAGCGCCGTCTGCAGCCGCTGATGGCCCGCCCCCCCGGCAGCGGCTGCTGGCGGCGCTGGATCGTCTCGACGCGCTGCCTGACGCAGAGCTGCCGGTGAAGCTGCCGGAGGGCTTTGCCTGCTACGCGCTCTTCCCCGAGCAGTACTGCGCGGCGGCGGGTCGGTGGCTGGATGCGCATCCGGCGGACGACGGACGAGTGACGGTGGTGGGCGTTCGCAGCATCGGCACGACCCTTTCGGCCCTGGTGGCGGAGACGCTGCGTGCTGCTGGGCGGAATGTCCAACGGCTTAGCGTCCGGCCCACGGGCCATCCCCATGACCGCTCCGTAGAGATTGACTCCGTATCGGTGGAAGGGAGCGCCTGGGCGCTGGTGGTGGACGAAGGGCCGGGGCTCTCCGGCTCGTCGATGGCGGCCACGGCGGAGGCGCTGTTCCGCGCCGGGCTGAGCCGCGACCGCATTGCCTTCCTGCCGGGCCACGGCGGCGAACCCGGGCCGCAGGCGCCGGATCTTTCACGGCGGTGGTGGGCCATCGCGCCGCGCCTGGTCGTCTCCAGCGCTGAGCTGCGCTGGGACGGCCGCTCCTTGACGGAGACGCTGGCGGCGCGTACGGAGGCATTGCTTTCGGGACACGGTCGGGTGGAACGGGTTGAGGTCCTGGGCGGAGGCCTCTGGCGGCGGGTTGCTTACGCCGATTCGGAAGCATGGCCGGCGGTCTGCGCGCCGTTCGAGCGGTCCAAGTATCGCTGTGTGCTGGAAAGCGGCGCAGCGGTGCTCTGGAAGTTCAGCGGGTTGTCCGGCGAAGCGGCGGAACGGGACTTCGAACGGCTGGCGGCTCGCGCCGGCGCCGGATGGACGCCCCGGCCCCTGGGAGCCAGCCTCGGGTTCGTGGCGACCGAATGGGTGGAGGGAGCCCCGCTCACCCAGGCGGACGCGGGGCCGGAGCTGCTGGCGCACATCGGGCGCTACTTTCGCGCCGTCGCGGGCCCGCCGCTCTCACCCACCGAGGAACATGCGGCGCTGGCGCGGCTGGTGGAGACGCTCTATTGGAATACCTGGGAGGCGTGCGGTGAGGAGGCGGCCGAGGAGACGCGCGCCTGGAGCGACGCCATCCGCGCTCATCCACGCCAAGAGCAACCTTCCGCCGGAGACGGACGCCCCTCCCCACATGAGTGGCTGAGGCTGCCGTCCGGAAAGCTCCTGAAAACGGACAGCACGGGATACGACGTAGACCATACGGTGGTCGGAAAACAGCCGCTGGCGTGGGACGTCGCGGGAACGCTAGTAGAATGGAACCTGCCCCCGGCCGCCGCAGCGCCGCTGCTGAAAGAGGCGCTGCACATTCCCCTCCCCGACGCTGTGCTTAGTTTCTACAAGATCGCCTATGCCGCGTTCCGGCTGGGCCAGTGCTCGCTTTGCGCGGGAATGGGCGGTGATCCGGACGAGATAGAACGCCTTCGGCGCGCCGCCGGCTTCTATAGCGCCGTCCTGCAGACCCTTCTGGCTGTGGATGCAGGCGAGGAGCGTACGGGCGTGGGAGGCTAGTGGTCCGTCAGGGCGAGAATGATTCCTCGCCAGACCTTCGGACGAAGATGTGATTCACTGGGTGTGGAGGTGCTCCCCATGCCCAAAAAGTAT